>Ga0209755_10005348_pt1 | contig 14642 bp, 7 predicted proteins | sample TergutCo191P1_FD_187301 | JGI IMG/M metagenome (GOLD analysis project Ga0209755, IMG submission 187301) | Cornitermes sp. P1 segment gut microbial communities from Petit-Saut dam, French Guiana - Co191P1 (SPAdes) (version 2) | ecosystem: Host-associated > Arthropoda: Insects > Digestive system >... | reverse complement strand
GGTTACTGGGAAGACATAGGAACCATACGCAACTTTTTCGAAACCAACCTTGAACTTACCGCCCTTAGGCCCAAGTTCGACTTTTACGATGAAACCCGACCCATTTACACCCACAGGCGCAACCTGCCGCCCTCCAAAATGAACCACAGCCAGATGAACCAGTCGATTGCCGCCGAGGGTTGCATCATTACCAACGGCAGTATCACAGACTCGATAGTCGGCGTGCGCACGATCATCGAATCCGGCTCCAGCCTTAACGGGGTGGTCTGCATGGGGGCGGACTTTTACGAGACCGAGCAGCAGAAGGCCGAAAACATCGAGGCAAGAATACCGAACATGGGGATAGGCCGTGGGGTTATAATCCGTGGGGCGATAATCGACAAGAACGTCCGCATCGGCGAAGGTTGTCGCATAGGTGTTGACAACATAAGCCGTGCCGACGGAAACTACGGCCACTACCACATCGTGGACGGAATCATCGTCGTCCCCAAAAACACAGTGCTGTACCCGGGAACTGTGATCTAAACAACGGGCAGGGGATCTTAGCGGTTAAGGCTAAGATCCCTGGGCCGCAAACTCAAATTGCCCCTGTCTTTCCAGGTTTTCCTTTCCAGAAGCCGCACCAGGTACTTGATCTGATCCCAGCCCGTTTTGCGTACCCTGCCAGGGCGTGGCGGAACTGGCACCACGGAAATCCCCGAAAGGGAATCCGTGGGAAAGGCTCCGCAATCCAGCAAGCCTAGGATTTTTTCGGCGAAAAAATTCCCCGCTGGAGGGAAAAGCTGCTGTTCGTGATTTTGACATAGGAAGTTGCCAGCAGAGGGTAAATCCGATTTACTGGGTCATTCTCTGTACCGCCGCCCTAATTTGGGTAAGCTGGTTGCTGAGCCCCTCGTTTTGAGTTTGCAGGGAACCGACCGCCTGGTTAAGAGCCGCATTTTCCGCACGAAGCATTTGAACATAATACTGCAGGTTTTCGGTGTCTTCCCGAAGATCATCGGCTTCCTGCCAAAGGGCTTCGCGCTCGGACAGGGTTCCCTGTAGGGTGCTTACTTCCGTAGTCAAGGTCGCATTCGTTGTCTGCAGTGTCGTATTTGCGGCTTGCAAGGATGCGACGGAATTTTGAAGCTGGGTGTTGGTGCTCTGTAGTTGGGCGATAACCTGCTCCGATCCTGCGACTCCAGCCCCAAGGGTGCCTATCGTATCGTCCCGTTCTTCGAGAAGCCTTTCAAGTTCGGCGATTTCCCCCTGCAACCTCGCCTCGACGGCGGCCGCATACGGATCCGGCAAGGGGGTTCCGGCAAGTATGGCCGCATGGGCGGTGCGGTATTCGCCCAGCATGGCTTCAAGGGCATCGACCGCTTGGACGTAGAGTTCCCTTCTCGACGGCACAATCGCCAGGAAGGCGGGGACATTCATAAATTCCCGCAAGGCCTCCACGGTGCGCTCGACCTCGACGATGCTGTTTTCGGCGACCTGCCTGTAGACGTTCGCAAAGAAGGCGGTTATCTGGGATTCCACCGCCGCCGCCTGCGCCCATTCCCCGGAAAGCCGCTCCAGTTCGGCGCGAGCAGAGGCGGCGACATCCGTATACACATCGTCGCCTACGGTGGTATCCGCGTCGGTTAGCCCAGCGTAAGGCACGTAGGCACGAATGTCGCGTTGAGCCTGAAGCGCCATCTCCATTGAGCGGGCCTCGTCCAGGATGCGGGAACGATCCTGCTGCGCCAGTTCCAACTCCGTGCGGAGCTCCTCCTGCCTGGCCATAAGCCGTTCCCATTCCTCCGCCAGGCCCGGAGTCTCGCCAGCGGCGGCAAGCTCCAGCAACTGCCTTTCCACGTCGGCCAGCGGCGAGAGGAGCCTGGCAATCTCCATATCCGCCGCCGCAAGAAGCCCGTCGGTTTCCCTGCGGATTTCCGCGATCAGCGCTCGCTCCACCGGGCTGAACACCCTTGTCCCCTCCCGAGCCTGTGCGTCGGCCACGTTCTGGAACCTGTAAAGCAGGAAAAAGCCGCCGGTAAGCATCACAAGCATAAGAAGGTTTACCAGAACCGGAAAAAGCCCTCCGTTTTTTTTCGCCACGAAACGCCCCTTTTTACCGGTTTCCATGCCCCCGGAAAGGGACAGGCGGTTTTTTTCGGCTATGCCGTTTATCTGCGCGAGAATTTCCTCCTGTTCCTCGATGGGGATCCCCGATAGCGGGTCGATGGGCGTTCCAGTACCGTCGAGGATACCGCCGAACCCGGAGTCTCCGCCGTCCTGTTGTTGTTTTACCGGTGCCTTTGAATGTAGTCCCATTTTTTCCTCCTTTTTTCTCTGTTCAGCTCGTGTATCAAAGATACCGTAAATCCCAGGATGTCTTCAAGGTTCGAGCGTTATACGGCGCTTCCTACATCCATCGACAGGCAAAGTGATTTACCCCTTCGCTTTCCACTCGCCGATATTGCGCTTTTCCGAATCAAACGAAACGCCGACCTTAAACAGCCTTTTCCCGCTTCCTTCCCACGGCAAAAGGTATTCCCTGCTATCTATCTGCGCCAAGGCTTCCTCGGCGGTTCTGTCCAGTTTGAACTCGAAACAGTACACCAAGTCTTCCGTTTCCACAAGCGTGTCTATCCGCCCGTGGGCTATGCGAACCTCGGAACGGCATTTTAGCCCAAGCATCGTGAATATCAGGTGTACCGCGGTCTGGTAATAGTTCTCGCTTTCCCTGACAATATCGTAGGGGATTGCCGCAAAAAAGCCCTTCAGCGTACCCATCGCCAAATCGACTTCGCCGTCGTAAAGCGCATCAAGAAGGCGTGTGGACATGGAACCAGAAACCGATTCCGGCACCGGCGCGTAATGTTTCAGCAGGGATCCGGCGAAACATGAGCGTACCTCATCGTTCGGATAGTCCAGCGTGAAACGTCCGCGTCTTTCGTCGTAGTCCGCTATGGTCAAATACCCGCTCTGGTAAAGCAGCGGCGCGGCACCCATGTTCTCGATGTCGTACTTGCGGAAGTCCTCCAGCCCTACCCGCATATTGCCTAGTTCCACGATGTTTATCTTCCGTTCGATAATCAGCTTTACTAAAAAAGTCGGCGTGCCGGTATCGTACCAGTAGGACAGGAATTTGCCGTTCTTGTCAAAATGGTTGAGCAGTCCGAATGGGTTGTAGACCTTAAGCGGTCTCTCGGAGAACCTGTAGCCGTTGTAGAAACGCCGCAACTCTTCCAGATATTCACCTCGTTTTTTTCCGGTTTCCTTCGAGATGGATTCTATCTCCGGTTCGAAGACGTTTTCCAGTTCCTCATGGGTTATGCCGCAGATATCCGCATAGCGCGGGTCAAGCGTCAAATCGATCAGATGGTTTAAGTCCGAGAATACGCTTACATGGGCAAACTTCGTAACGCCGGTTAGGAACACAAACTTAAGATATTTGTCGGACGGTTTAAGTATGCCGTAAAAGCCTTTGAGTTTGTCCCTCATGGCCTTGTGCAGAAGACCGTTGGTCATGGTATCCAGCAGGGGTTTGTCGTATTCGTCGATAATGACGACGACTTTTTTTCCGCTCTGCTTGTACATATCCCTTATAAGATTGACAAACTGCTGGTTGACGTACTCCCCGCGCAGCTTTAAGCCATAGTCGTCGGCCACGTTGTCAAGCGCGTTGTTCAGCGTGATATCGAGAAAATCCGTGCCTTCGTTGTAATTGCCAAGGTTCAGGTCAAGACGAATCACTGGATGCTTTTCCCAGCCCCACTCAAGCGAATCGATTGCAAGAGCGGGAAACCCCGCGATTTCCCCGAACAGTTCCCTGCGGCCCCGGAAAACGGCTTCCAGTGTCGAGCAAAGCAGGGACTTACCGAACCGCCTGGGGCGGGACAGGAAAAACGGCTTCCCGGAACCGGATATTAGCCGGTGAACGAGGGCGGTTTTGTCAACATAGCAAAATCCCCTTTCGCGGATGTCGGCAAAGTCCTGTATGCCTATGGGCAGGAGCCTGTTCATGCGTCTATCTTAGTCCACGGCAGGGGGATCGTCAATCTACCATGGGATTGCATGTCCGTAACCATAACAGAAAGCAGGAACATCCATGCAAAAAGTTTACATCATGAACGACCCGCGACTGGACGATATGAAGGATGCGCCGCTTCCTGTTCGGGAAGTCTACGCCTGGAGACTTGCGGAACAAGATGCGAAACAGGGAATGATCCAGGAAGAAAGGAAAGCCTACTATGCAGCCGCGCGGAAAGAAATCGATGAATTCTGCGCTGCCCGTGGAATAAAAATCAAATACGCACAGCCTGCCGTTACGGCTTTGTCCTGAAGAGCAGGGAAATTTTTGCCGAAATGGGATTCCATGACTGTCACCGTTGCGGTCCCCAACGAAGGGCAGACACTACGCACTCCCCGCCCGCCAGGGGCGAGCGGCGGCACTACGTTGCCAGCCCTTCGAAGCTGAGCCGCAGAACTCAGGGGCGCACAACCCGGAAGCCAATAATGGTGCTCCGTCCGTCGGGAGAGGCGTTGGGACGAACCGCCGACCGAGCGCTCCCGGGCGGAACGGCCCAACTCCCGCCGCGTACCACGCGGTTGTCGCTGGCAGCCGGCCCCGTGGGGTCGGTCTCCGGAAAATTCGGGTACGTGTCAAACCAGTCCCATACCCATTCAAACACGTTCCCGCTCATGTCGTACAGACCAAGGGCATTAGGCTGCCTCGTTCCAACTTCATGCGTCCTACTTCCACTGTTCCCCGAGAGCCACGCAACATCCGAAGCCGTGTCGCTTCCGGAAAAGGCATAATTCCCCTGGCAAACAATTCCACCCCGAGCCGCGAATTCCCACTGCGCCTCGGTCGGCAATCGGTAGCCGGTGGAGCCAGGAACCACTACGACGGCGTTCCATGTCGCATTACTGCCCGTCGGCACTGGCCCCCAGTCATAGGGGTTCGTGCTGCCGTCTATGCTGTATGCTGGGGTCAGACCTCTTTGGATACTCAGCCTGTTGCTGAATACAATTGCATCGTACCAGCTTACGGTTTCCACGGGAAGGTCCCGCCAGTTTATGTCAGCCGCAACGATGGCCGAATGCCATCGATTAAAATAGCTTGGGTTCGACCCCATCACGTCGTACCATTCCCCCTGCGTTACCTGGAACCTGCTCATGTGGAAACTGCTTACCGTGACATAACGCATGGGTGTCACGCTTTCGCCGCTGGGACAATAGCCCATCAGGAAAGTCCCGCCTTGGATGGGCAACATTATGTTATCTCTACCACACGAGCAGTGGTTATCACACCAGCAATTGTCACAACGGCAGGGGCTACAGGGGGGCCACATACACCAGACATTGTGTTCAGAACACCAACAATGACTGCCACAGTGACAGGAAGGAAAATGAGGGGTGTCACAGCAACATAGATAGGGATTACATTCACAACGAGGGTCAACTGGTTGTGGTTGCCAAATCCCCACTATGTAATAATTTCCAATGATTGCGACTGTCTCATAACCCCACCACTGCCATGGGATACTCCACCCCCATGGAAACGTTATGTCCCACCAGTCCCATTCCCTCACAAACGTTATGTCGGTACCATTCCTCACCACCCAATCGCGAATGGCGGTTTCATTACAGCAACAAGGCTGTCCCATAGTGCCTTGTTGTACACCTGTGGCAATGAGCGCAGCATCGACCAGCACCCTCAAGCAATCCGCAGTGTTATAACCCGGGTGCCAGGGAAGCCGATGAATGTTGTTGAACTGACTATGAATGGTCCAAAAATTGTACGGATAAACACCCTGAATCCCCTCCTCGGCGCGCAGGATGTCGAAATGGCCGGGCTGGACCCACCACAGATCCCACCACGACCCGTTCCACGATTCCAAAAAGTAGTTCAGGAATGGTCGGTTAAAGTCATCCACCGTAAACGCCTCGGCCCAGGGGCTTGTCATGCCGGCGTAAATGTTAAGGATTCTGCTAATCGTTACTTCCTCGCCGTCGTGGTTCAGGACAAGATGCGCTCGGTACCGACCCGCAGGCAGTTCAAGATTGTCAGGAGACCCTGGAAATACAAAGGCATCCCCTACCGAATCGCCAGAAAGAAGATCCGTAACCCTTATCGAAGCAATGCCGCCGGGAAAGGTCAGGTTCCAACTGAACCACCCTGTGCCGTACGGAATAGGCAGAAGTTCGACCACGCTTAGGGTTGTGGTTTCCCCGGCGATCACCTCGAAAGGCACGGGGACACCGGTTCTGGCCGCCTCAACGTAGTCGCCGATGGGGTTGGGCAGGTATGCGGTTACGGTGAGAGTCCAGCCCCCCACCGCCATATTCCGGACGGGGGTTCCATTCCAGTCTTGTATGTGAATGTTGTTGACGCTATTTTCGTGGGCCAGGTAAAGGCTGAAAACGTCAAAATCATTTATCCCGGTAATTACCGGCTGAATCGTCCGCGCCCTGCCGTATCCTATGGTCAGGGAAAGGGAGCCGGTCTCCGCCGCGCTTTCCGGGATGTCCTGCGGCTGCATCGCATTGCGGCACCCGACCAGGGACAGCAGGCCCACAATAAGCAAGGACAAGGCCAGGGCAATGTTTTTCCTCATGTTAAGGCCTCCTTTTGCGGCGGCTCGGCTATTCGTTGCACGACAAGGCGTTTGCGCGTTTTTCATATTCCCCCCTTACCTTGTTACGTTGATGCGGATGTGGCGGCTGTACCATCTGCCGCCGAAGCTGACTTCCACGGTTACGAAGTGTATGCCAATTCGATTGCCATGGAGGGCCCAGAAGTCAAGGACTGCCCCAGTGGCACCCGGCACCGTTTCCCCGTTGTGGACCCACCTGATCTGGTCGAAGGCACCGCCAACGGTGATGCTTGCGGGGAAATCCAGTATGCCAACGCTCTGGTCGGCGTTTATGTCCACTGCGGCATCCGTAAAGCCGGTAAAGATGAGGGGGAAAGCTCCCATGTCGCCGTGGCCGTATAAAATCCAACGGCTTTCGGCTTCGATCCAGAGATAGGTGCCGGCACGTCTGCCGGTGGAATTGTAGAAGGCAAGGAAGGAACTGGTGTGGATGCCCATGGCTCCAGAGTCAATATCCACGCCGCCAGGTATTGTTATTGAGGTTAGCGGGTTGCTCCCAAACACATCAACATTGATGAAAGTAACGCTATCAGGAATGACGACAGAGGTCAGTTGGTTCCACTCAAACGCGCGAGATCCTATGTAAGTAACACCATCGGGAATGATGACCGAAGTTAGCTGATTGCCCATAAACGCATGAGACCCTATGTAAGTAACGCCATCGGGAATGACGACCGAAGTTAGCTGGTTGTTCGAAAACACAAACCCTCTGATATAGGTAACGCCACCTGGAATAGCGACAGTGGTTAGCAAGTTCAACGCAAACGCCGAATTCCAGATGTGAGTGACGCTATCGGGAATGACGACAGAGGTTAGCTGGTTATTCTCAAACGCCGCCCACCCGATGGATATTACATTGTCCGGAATGACGACACTGGTTAGCTGGTTGTGCCGAAACACTCGAGACCCGATAAAAGTAAGGCCGTTGGAAATAATGACACTGGTTAGTTCGTTGTCCGCAAACGCCCCATCTCCAAGGAAAGTAACGCTGTCGGGAATAATGACAGAGGTTAGTTGGTTGCTAGCAAACGCATCTTCCCCGATGGAAGCAATGGTATGGGGAATGTCAACCAAGGTTAGCTGGTTGTCCGCAAACGCCTCGTTACCTATGGAAGTTACCAAAGCCTCGTTAATTATATGCGGTATAACAATATCCGTACTGCCGCCACTAAAGCCTGTAATCGTGCCATCGTCAAAAGCAAAACCATATTCCGGCCAGACTGCGTACAGGGTTGCATCGGAGTATCCCACGGTAAACTCAAACTCGCCGCCAATGGCGGTACTGCTGGTACTCCACCCTCGCATGACAAACCAGTAGCCGTCTATGAGCCTATCGGCGAGCCTTGGAAGATCGATCTCTTGCCTGGGGAACGCATAAATTGGCCTTGGAAGCGTTGGCCCCCAGTAGCCGTTTCCGTCAAAAGTTATCGTATAAAAAGGAACGGGCACCAGGAAGCGAACGTAAATCTCCACCCTGTAACGATTGCCAATTGTCGCAACAACCGTGTCGCCCGACCACTCAAACGTCATGCCGGTGCCGTTTCGCACAAAGCCTCTAATCACGGCTTCCGCATCGCTTCGTTCCCCTTGGAATTCATCGGCAAAGAAATCCTGCGCGCCTATTCCGACCAATGCGGCATCGATCAGCGTTCCCAAACAATTCGCAGTGCTATAACCATGGTGCCCCGGAGGCCGATGTATGTAGTTGAACCAGTGGCGAATGTCCGCAACGTTATGCGCATAAACGCCCTCAATCCCCTCGTCCGTGCGCAGAATGCCGAAATGCCCGGACTGAACCTCCGACAAATCCCACGACGAGCCATCCCACAGTTCCAGGAAAAAGTCCAGGAATGAACGGTGGAAGTCGTCCTGCGAAAACGCCTCACTCCAGTGGCTCGTCATGCCGGTGTAAACGTTCAGCAGCCTGCTTATCGTTATGTCCGTGCCGCCAAGACTAAGGGCAAGGTTCGTGCGGTGCTGTCCCGCCGGCAAGGAAATCCTGCTGGGAACGCTGGCATCAACGCCGCCCCCTGTTTGAACGCCGTAAAGGTCTGTAATGGTTATCCAGCCAGAGGTGTCGGGGGGTAAAACGAGATCCCAGCTAAACCATCCGTCGCCGCCAGGAAGGGGAAGAACATAGACCACGGAAATGGAAGTGGTCTGTCCGGGGTTCACCGTGAAAGGCACGGGGGCCGCAGTTCTCGCAGCCGCTACGGGGACACCTCCCCCTGGATTGGGCAGGAATGCGGTCACGGTAAGCGTCCAGTTTCCTGGTGCCATGTTCCCTATATTGCTTCCGTCCCAGTCAGGTATGTAAAAATTGTTGGCAGAATCCTGTAGGTGAACCAGATCGAGATCGAAGCTGAAAGCGTCAAGATTTTCCAGTTCGATAGCCGAGAAAATCGTCCGCGCCTTTCCGCTCCCTATGGTAAGGGAAAGGTAGCCGGTTACCGCCGCACCTTCGGGATCGCCATGCGATTGCAGTGAGTTACGGCACCCAGTAATGGACAGCAAACCCACGGCAAACAACAGCGCGACCAGGACGATATTTTTTTTCATGCTTTTCGCGTTTTTCATATTCCCCCCTTACATCGTCACAAGAATGCGGAGAAGGCTACTGTACCACCTACTGCTGGTACGCACTTCCACGGTTACGAAGTGTACGCCCATCCGATTGCCATGGAGGGACCTAAAGTCGAGGGTCGCCCCTGCGGCACCCGGCACAATCGCCCCGTCGTGAATCCACCTGAACTCGTCGAAACCGCCGACTACGGTAATGAGTGCTTCGGGGGACAGTATGCTAACGCTTTGGTCAAAACCTATGCCAGCCTCGCCGCTGGCAAAACCAGTAAATCGTATGTCGAAAACCGCATCGCTAGCGCCACCTTCCAGAATCCACTGACCTTCGGCTTCGATCCAGAGATAGGTGCCCGCAAGTCTGCCGGTTGCGTTGTAAAAAGCAAGAAAGGCTTCCCCGTGTTCGCCCATGCACCAACCACTTGCAATAGCCACATCGCTTGGTATGGTTATTGATACTAGCGGATTGTACGCAAACGCCCCTCTTCCGATGATCGGGCTTATTAGTCGGTTGTCCGCAAGACTTGCAAACCTTGAAGCCACATTGCCAGGAATTACAACCGAGCTTAGCCGGTTGTCGGCAAACGCCATGGATCCTATGAAGGCAACGCTGTCGGGAATGGCAACCGAGCTTAGTCGGTTGCCCTCAAACGCCGAATCCCCGATGGAGACAACGCCCCTGGGTATGACGACGGAGTTTATCGGGTATCCGGCAAACGCCCCTTCGCCAATTGCGGTTACAGGCACGTTGTTGATTACCGGCGGTATTTCCAGCCTCGCTATGGCACCAGTGTTGCGGAAAGCCGTGATAACGCCATGGGCGGAAATCTGAATCCAGGTTCTTTCCTCCCACATGGCGAACAGGGTAAGGTTTCCCGTCGGCGTGAACTCCTCGCCTGCGGAATGGGCGTTTCCAGAGCCGTCGGCCAGGGTATTCCAACCTTCGAAAATATACCCATGCATCGAAAACTGGCGTTGGTTGGGGAGTATGACGGACTCGCCAGCGTTCGCCATAACCGGCAAGGGGCCAAGCCCGACACCGCCGTTGGGATCAAAGGTAACCGCGAAAACCGTGCCGATGGGAACCCACATTGCGTACAGGGTAACGTCCCTGGCAAACACGGCCCCTTCGTAGCCGCCGGGGAAAATAACCCCCTGGCCGCCGGGCCTTGTGCTCCAGCCGGCAAATGTATAGCCATATCTTGAAAGCTCGCTTCCGTCGGGGAGCGTTATGCCGTAACCTGCGTTCCCCGTAATCGGGGGAATATTTCCCTCCCCTCCGTGGAGATTGAATTCGACGGTGAAGGGGACGCTGTCATCGCCGCTGCCACCCTCGGGTGTCCACATTGCAAACAGTGAAACGTTCCCGACAAATGCGACCCCTTCGTGGCCTGCCGGAAAAAGCGCACCCGAGCCGCAGGACATGGTGCTCCAGCCTGCAAAGACATATCCATATTTTGAAAACCCGCTGCCATCGGGGAGCGTTATGCCGTAACCCGCATTCCCGGTTATCGGTGCGATAGGGGATCCCTCCCCACCGTTGGCATTAAAGAAAACCGTGAAATAGACGTTGCCGCCGCCGGTCGCCGGGGTCCATATTGCATACAGCGTAAGGTTTTTTCTTTCCCCATCCAGCAGAAACTCCCCGTCCGCCGCAAAAAATTCCTCCGAGCCGTAACGACAGGTATTCCACCCAGCCAGATCGTGATCGAACCTTGAAACGCTGGGAAGTCTTACGTATTCCGGGGCATCCTTGGACGGTATCAGCATTGTGGGCGGCTGCCCCAGCCCCCCGTTGGCGTTGAAGACGATCACGAAGCCGTCCCACACCGCATAAAGTCGCAGGGTATCCCCAGCCCTTCCCGTCAGTCTTGGGACACCCACTGCGGCGTAAGGTTCAAGCCTGCTGTCGTCGAAGCCGAACTCAATCTCCCCGTTGGGCGACTTCGCCCAGCCCAGAAAGCCCAGGCCTCGTCCGCCGAACATATTGTCCAGGACGTAGTGGGCCGAACCGTGATCGGTGACGGAATAGTACGTTTCCCCGCTTCCGTCGTTTGCGTGATAGATGACGGAGTAGGTGGGCCACTCCATTGTGCGGCCCAGGTTGTCGCAGGCCGAAAAATACGCAACGCAGGCGACAAGAAAAATACCTACGGCGATGTTCCGTACGGCGCTATGCCGGGGCAAGCCTCTGTCTTGCATGGCTATCTCCTCCTTATCCAAAAGCGATGGGTAAACCCGACGGAAAGCTTGCCGTTGAACGACACAAAATCCGTCCGCAGGGTGTACGAAACGCCTATCATGTTCGCGATGTTGATGCCGGCGGTAAAGTCCACAAGGGGCATTCTGATGTACTCGTTAAGATTGTCGGGAAAGGCATACCTGGCCAAAAGGAAGCCGCCGCCAACGCCCATGTACATACCACCGCCCCTAAGGGGAATGGGCGTAAGGTCAAAAGGCATGAAGAATGCAAGGTGGGCGAAGGGGTATATCGAATAATAGCCTGCGCCTTCCATGCCGCTTACAAAGCCGGCGTCCATGCCAAGCCTGATGAACGAAAAGGGCAGCGGTGCGATGGTTCCCTGTAGGGTCGCTATCGCCAGAGGATCGGCGAAGGACGTGCCGGCGAAAAGGCCCACGCTCCAGAACCTTGCCGGGTCGCCGAACATGGCGGCGTGCCTCCTGCGATGACTGAGGGCGGCAACCCTTTCCGCGGCACCCTCCGGGTCGGTTAGCAGGACGGCTATCTCGGCCACCTGGTTTACGCCGTCGCGAATGTGTCTGTGGCCCCTGTCCGCCCCAGCAATCGGGACGGCCTCGTCCGTGTTGAGTATCTGGGCTGCGAAAATCGTCATGCCTTCAAGGTTGCGCGTTTCCACGGAAAGCACGTATTCGGCGGAGGCGGCACGTCCCACCTCCGTAGCCGCCGCTACCACCTCCCCCAGGTAGGCATCCTCCTCCTCGTCCAAAATCCCCAGGATTACTCCGAGCAGCAGATCCAGCGCGGCGGTCCTTTCGTCGGCGATGCGGGCTTCCCATGCCCTTAACGCCGACTGCATGACGGAGGCCCTGGGCAGCACGGCGTATTCGCCGGAGTTGGCAATCTCGATTGCAAGTATCTGCGCAAGCGTTTCCATGTCATGCATAGCTGCGCCATGTGCGTCCGCATCCTGTGGCTGCTCTCCCGATATGGCCGCAGGATCGACGGTTACGCCGAGTGGGGCGATTGCTAGGGTCGGAAGGCTTCCCATGACGGGACGTATCAGAGTGGCATCGACCAGGCTTCTCGCTATCGAGGGCAGAAGGCCTCGTATCTCGTGGACGTTTCTGTATGTGCGATAATACCCAGCCACCAACTGCAGCGTGTCCACGCAGACCACTGTGACGACGACGAGGTTCCTATTCCCAACCCGGCGCAGGGAGCCTGAAAGGACGTAACTTGCGCCGAGCATTCGGCCCACCTCGGCTACGAGATCCGAGTCGGTAAAGCCACCCATTTGCAACCTGTGCTCGGCGGCGACGGCGACGGCCTCGCCTGCAAGCGGAACCACTACGAAGGTGGATAGGATTTCCTGCCTTTCCGAAAGCATGGCCGCGATTGCCTCGCCTTCGCCACCAATTCCCCCCGTAAATGGCAGTATGGCCAGCCTGGATCTTACTTCCTCCTGTGGGAACGCAGCGGCGGTGCAGATCACGAGCAATGCTAAAGTCAGCAGCCTTTTTAAATGGCAGGAGATGTATAGTAATCCGTAGCGAGACGCATGACAGTGGCACTTACCGTGTTCGCTCGGGCTGCGGGTTCCATGCATTTCCATAACCTTTTAACGGGCAATTTTGGTTCTTTGGATACTACTCTACGTATGAGTACTATGTCACCTACAGGCATAAGTGTCAAGCAAAGCGGATAAAACTCCGCTCCAAAGATAGTGAGGTGCCTCCGTTCAGTTTCATTTGTACCTATAAAACCAACCAAACCGAACACAAAACCTGGGAATTTGCCGCAAAAAAGGTCTTTCAAAGGCGAAGTGGCACGAGCTTGTGCTTTTCGACTATCTCAAAGATATTCGGTACGCACTGACCACCTTCGCCGCCAACCGCACCCAGGCACTTGCGCAGTCCTAGGCATCGTGGCGCAGTCCCAAGAAGCTTGAAGTCGATATGTGGTGGAAGCACTCCGTGGAAAAAAGGTGATAATGAAGTATACCCGGGAACTGTGATCTAAGCAGTGGGCAGGGGATCTTAGCGGTTAAGGCTAAGATCCCTGGGCCGCAAACTCAAATTGCCCTACAGCTTCCTCTTCTTCCCTTCCCCTTGATGTCGTTCCGCCGGTTGCCCCGGACGGTGCCTTGCTGGAAAGCCTTATCCCTTCCCCACGGCAGCCTGCGGTAAAAACCGTGCCAAAAGGCCAGTCGTGTTCTAGAAGCATACGGGACAGGGGATCCTCAAGCTCCTTCTGCAGGGTGCGGCGCAGCGGCCTCCCACCGAATTTGGGATCCCATCCCTTTTCTATAAGGAAGCGGCGCGCGGCAGGAAGGACACGTATGCCGTAATCCTGCTCGGCAAGGCGGGCGGAAAGTTCCGCAAGCTCTATGTCCAGAATCGACTCTATCTGCTCCATGTCGAGGGGGTGGAAGACAACCACGTCGTCAACACGGTTGAGGAACTCGGGGTTGAAAAGCCGCCGAAGTTCCGACATTGCCTGGGATTCTATCTCGGTCATGTTCATAAGGCCAGAACCCGATGCGAAGCCAAGCCGTGAATCACGGGAAATCTCCCTGACGCCGGCGTTGCTGGTCATTATGATCACCGTGTTGCGGAAGCTTACCGTGTGGCCAAGGTTGTCCCGAAGCTCGCCCTCTTCCAGCACCTGCAGAAGCAGGTTAAAGACATCCCGGTGGGCCTTCTCTATCTCGTCAAAAAGCACGACACGGTAGGGATTGCGCCGAATCTTCTCGGTAAGAACCCCTCCCTCCTCGTAGCCTATGTAACCGGGCGGCGCACCCACCAGGCGTGAGACGTTGTGCTTTTCCATGAAATCGGACATATCAATCCGAACAAGCGATTCCTCGCTGCCGAAAAGGTATTCGGAAAGCCGTTTGGCAAGAAGGGTTTTTCCAACGCCTGTCGGCCCCAGGAAGATAAATGAACCCATGGGGCGGCGTGGCGAGGAAACCCCGGAACGGGAGCGGCGTATCGCCGAGGATATGCGTTGCACGGCATCGGCCTGGCCGATCACACGCTTGTGGATCTCCTCTTCCATACGGAGCATCCGTTTCGACTCGTGCTCCTCAAGGTGCATAAGGGGGATGCCCGTGGCCTGCGAAATCACCCGGCGAATGTCGGCCTCGTCAACGCCGATCCTCTCCCTGTTGTAGGCACGTTCCCAGGCAACACGGGCGTTTTCCAGTTCCGAGCGCAGCGTCCTTACCCTGTCAC
>Ga0209755_10005347_pt1 | contig 14643 bp, 6 predicted proteins | sample TergutCo191P1_FD_187301 | JGI IMG/M metagenome (GOLD analysis project Ga0209755, IMG submission 187301) | Cornitermes sp. P1 segment gut microbial communities from Petit-Saut dam, French Guiana - Co191P1 (SPAdes) (version 2) | ecosystem: Host-associated > Arthropoda: Insects > Digestive system >... | reverse complement strand
TTCTGTGAAGAATTGGATGCTAAGGCGATCCCTTTTCTTTTGTTTAATCTAGCCATCAGAGGAATGAATGCTTGTGTCATTCATTGTGATACAATGAAAAGAGAAAGTTGGGGCGCTTTTTTTCTTCAAAATACTGGTGATGATCCTAAGGGATTTTCGACCATTAACCGTATGGCTTACTCTAAGGAAACGGAAACAGCTTTGAATATAGAATTTGTGCATTTGTATCCTGAACAGGTTGAGATAATAAGATAAAACTAAAAATAACCCTTTGTCAGCTCGAATTATAATGAGCGGGCAAAGGGTTAAACTGTATGGAAATTATTCTCTGAAACATCCATAATATCTATAATTAGCTTATATGACTTCCATTAAACTTCATTTTTAAATACAGAGAAAATTCAGGAACTTTTTTAAGCAACTTCGTAATACTGGTTATTGTGTTTTTTGAGCTTCGCTCAATTTGAGCTGTGCTATTCGAATCAAGCGAATTAACTAGTTCAGTAATACTTTCAGAAAGTATTTCCAAAGCATCCATTTCCTCTAGGTCAAATGTCTCTATCAATAAGTAATCTGTCTTTGAGGCTATGAAATTCTTAATTTCATTAGAAAATTGTATTGCACATATCCTGAATTCTTCAGTAAATATTAATTCTTTGTCTTGAGACTGAGTCAATGTTCTCTTAACATTTCGTTCGATTACTCCTTCATGTTCAATGAGCCTACAGAGTTCATTAAGTAGATTGCGAAGTTTCAGATCTAATTCTTTTAATAAAAGTAAACGTTGATCAAATTTTTCATTTTCTTTTTGATTTTTTTGCATAAATATTAAAATTAATCCTATTAATCCCGTAGGAATAAGACCAATTCCGATGTCTAATAAAATGTTAATTATTCTTCTATAATCTTCACAAACAGAATCAGCTTCAGGTAAAAAAATAATCAAAGATAGTCCCATTACTGTAAGCAAAAGATGAAAGAATGGTTCAGTTAAAACATTAAACTTTCTTCTTCTTTTCATTATAAATCACGCCCTGGAAGAATGTGACTTGCAGCACAAGCTGGGCACATTGTTTGTAAAGTACGTGTATCTAAATTATATTTATCTAAAATCTGTTTATGTTTAACAGCAAGCGAAAAAAGTCTTTCTGCACTCGGTCTTTTTAATGTGCTTATATAACTATCAGATGTTTCAATAGGATCATACGGATAAAGAGTAGCAATAGCACCAAGTTTTGCTAAAACTTCTATGTAGTATAAAACGTCATCATCTGATTCACCCAATCCCACAACAATATTAGAACTAACCTTTCCATGCCCAAACACTTGACATGCCATTTTAACGGATTCTAAAATATCTACTAATGGTTTTTGGAGCATTAGTTGTTTTGACAATTCAATATTTGGCACCTCAATATTAAGACGAACCTCATTGACACCTGCTTCTTTCAGTAAAACTAACTTTTCTCTTGTTGGGATTTTTGTAGAAATTCCCAATGGAATATTCAAACCTACTTTTTCTCTAATTTTTTTGACAATGAAAATCATTTCATCCGCTACATCGTCATCTGATAGGTGTGGCGGAATTGATGTCGTAATCCCTATGCTTGTGAATGGTTTGTCAAATGCATTATCAATATCTGCATAAATAGAATCGAGAGAATAATGTATTTTCTTACTACTCACACTAAAAGGGCAAAATTTGCAACCTATTTTACAATATTCATACATTCCAAGAAACAGCTGTTCTGGGGCATGGATAATAGCTTCTTCATAACCAACTTTTTCTACAACAACTTCATTTGTGTTTAGATCAACAATAGAAAGATACTTATCTCTTCCCATTTTTAAAAGAAATGCTGGTTTCTCGTTAGTTACTGTTAAACGTACACGTGATTCTAAGGATAAAGACAAAAAAATCCAAGGGTTGTTGTGATGATTATCTTTGTATATTGGATATTGATTTGAAACTTCTTCAGAAAGAATTATAGTTCCTCCTGCTAAGAGCCTCGCTTTTAACGTTGCAATTGGATACATTATTGTCATCTCCTTATTTATTTTTCATACAGTTCGTCAATGAAGTAATCAAACTGCTCGGTTACACGCATACGAGTCCAATATCTTTTTAATTGACTTTTTGTAGGTTTACTCAACCGAGAAATAATACTTTTCATTTTTTCTTTGCGTGATAGTTCTCCATATGCCTTATTCCTAAACAAGTCATCAAACAACTCTACGTTTGTTCGAGAATTGCCATAGAGAGCAACTATACAGAAACCATCTTTCCATTCTATGAAAGCTTCTTCAAATTTTCTTTGTTGATAATAGACATCCCCTTGAACTAATTTTGCTCGACCACGGAAAACTTTAATTCCACAGCCTGTTTTTTCAACTTCATCCATTTCCTCTAGTATAATAGGTATCTGATCATAATCTCTTTCAATAAAAGCCTGTTGAACTTTATGATTGAGGCAATCAAGTAGCATGTAAATGTTTGAATATTCTTTTGAATAATCCAATGCAACATCTAAATATTCGTGCGCTTTATCCAAATTACCCTGATCTCGTTCTATTTCGTATTTTATATGAAAGTATTCGCTATATTCCACACCAAACTTTTTTGATTTAACTAGTTTCCAACCTTTTTCGAGCAAATCATAAACTTTATCAAAATTTACATGTTCACTTCTTAAATATTCCATCCATGAATAGTCAAAATACAGCTCAGCAAGAGTAAAATCATCAATCCCGTAAACTAATTCATCCAGCGCATCTTTGTATATTTTTTCGGCTTCTTCAAATTCGTTGAGATCACGCATGATGTTTCCAAGGTAATAGAAATATTTACCCTTGTTTATTTTGAAATCATCAAAGTACCTTGCGCACTTCACTAGTGGAGTTAATGATGCGTTTACGTTTTGCTGTAATCTTAGCATTTTAGATTTTTCTAAAAGAATAGCTATGCTTTGTAGATTTGTCGTGCTATGTTCTTCAGCATTTTCAAATGCATGATTTGCTTTTTCACTATTTCCAATTCGTACATAAGCCATTCCAAGGAACAACCAAGAACGAACCAGTCGCAATCTAAATGAAGCATCTTCTTCTTTTTCATAAATTGAGATACATGCTATGAAAATATCTATAGCAGTAGCTGGTTTCAATTTGGGAACAGTACAAGGGTTCATTATGCTACGTGCATAAATTTCATCTGCTTTTGCTTTGTATTGAGGAAGTGAGTAGCATTCATTGCTTTTTAATTTTTCATACAACAGTATAGCCTCCTGAGGCTGAAATTCAGCAAGAAGCAAATCAGCTTTTGCAACTTGATAGGAAAAAGCCCACCTTGATTCATTAGAAAAAAATGGATTATCACAGATCATAGCTAAAAGAATATTGCACATACTGAAATCAAACGTATCCAAGCAAAAAAGAAATTCCTGTTCATAGAACTCAATTGCGCTCTCTACATCTGTAAATCTCATATGGTAATAAATTAATTCTATTTGTAAATATGATGACACCGTTGAAGAAATTTCAGTTCTTGACTCTAATATTAAAGTTTTGTAAATTGCAACTATTTTGTGATAGTAAGGGCTAACATCAGAGATTTTATTATATTCACGAATAAGTTCAACAACAGCATCATGCAAAATTATATTTTCATCTTCTGGGAAGTATTTTACAAAAGAGTAATTTCCAATCTTTTTAATCAATGATGAACTAGTTGAATCGTCTAAATCCAATAATTTTGATAATATATAAGGATTCATACGTTTGGTAAAATAAGCTAGTAATTTCAGAACTTCGCTTACTTGAGATGTATCATCTTGTGGATTTTTCTTAAACCATTCTGAGATAATCATTCTTTCACTAATCTCTCTTGTATTATCTAGAACATAGTTAACTTGGGATGGGAACTCAATCAGCCAATCAGCTAAAAGACTACATAAAATCGGATGTCCGTTTTTTGTGAATCGTTGGATTTTTTCAGGTAAAAATGAACTCCTCTTCTTTAATTCTTTTCTTAGTTTTGGAACTCTTATAGAGAAATAGTCAGATATTTCTGTAGAATCAAACCCAAGCAACTCTCCTTTTACAGCGACTCGCTCAGAAAAATCTAGTGAATCAATTCCAGAACAAAGAAAACATACGTTATTTGAAGTTTCAAATATAAATCTTTTTATTTTTTCCCATTCGGCACTATTACAAACAACTTCAACTGTGTCCAAAATGATCAATATTGGTGTGTCTTGTGCAATTTTATTTGTTTCCTCAATAAAACTATCAAACAAATCCCTAAAAAATACAGGCTTGCTAGAATCTACAGATTTATAATATTTGTCTAACAATTCATATGTTTTTTTATAGGCATTTCGTTCGATGAGGATAGATTCAGCAACAAACTCTATTAAATTGATCATACTTCTGGTGGTTTGAGAATTGAAATCAATAATGTGTTTTAAATAACCTGTAGCAAAATTCTCGTCATCATATAAGTATCTACAAATATATGACTTCCCAATTCCACTCTCACCAAAAAGATTATAAATCTTCTTTAATGAAGAATCATTCTCTGAAAAATATTCCCTTATATGATTAATTTTCGTTTTTCTTCCCGTTAAAGTTTTTGACATATATATCCACGATCCAGTACTAATTTATTGGACTGTAGCGTCCAGTAAGTCTTCCAGTTGAAGTATTAATTTCTAAAAAGCGATAATCATCAAATTTTCTTTTTACTTTATCTGGTAATAAACCTATTTGATCTAGAACTTCAACAATGGCAGCTTCAGCGGCATCATCATTTCCACTTTCGACTTTAAGAGCAATTCCGATATTTTGCTTCGGACAACTAACGCAAAACAAACCATCTGAACCACTTTTAGCAACAAAACCCAGTTCTGAAATTATTAGTGTATCAATTCGTTCTTTTCCTGCTAACATATATGGTTCGTTAAGTAATGCATTATAAACATTTTTTAATGAATTTGAATTTGAAAAGTTTTGATAAGCTTTAGCTAATTTCTCAAGTGTTATTGCATAAGTTGGAGTTCCGCATCCATCAATTCTTATATGAAAAGTATCTTGATCTGTTATGCTTAGATGTTCCTTGACACTATTCGTTATAATTTTCTGGAGGGGGTGTTCAGAATGCCAATAATTGTCTGGCTTTTCTTTTAGTAATCTACAAAGAAGAAGCATACCAGCATGTTTGCCAGAGCAGTTATGAAAAAGTTGACGCATATCTAAGTTAGCACATTTAAAGAATTCATCCTGAATCCAACTGTAATAAGGTAAGTGTGATCCGCAATGCAGTTCAGATAGAGTGTAACCAGACATATCAAGTATTGAACGGACACATTCTCTGTGAATTTGCTCTCCATTATGTGAACTTGCCATAACAGAAATTTGAGAGTCGGATAAATTAATTCCTTGCTCTTTTGCTAAGTTCAATAATGGAGTTATCATGAATGGTTTAGCAGTGGATCTAATCGGAGATATCAAATCTGGATTTCCTTGTGAATATATAATTACATTATCCTTAACAGCAACAATTGAAATCCTATGAACAGTTTCTGTTAAGTCTCCACGAGTTGTTTTTATAAATGGAACACTTTCTCTCATAAGAAGCTCTCCTATTCTTTAATTTCTTTTAGCAAATTTTGAAGGTCATTATAAACAACATCTGGAATCTCGCAATATCCAGATTCAAGTTTTTCAGAAATTAAATTCAAACAATTTTCACCAGGCAAACGTATTTTAGAAAAGTTTGGTGCAACGCTTGAATGAATTATCTCATCAATCAAAAGGTTTAAGTTTTTTGCATATTCATTTTGAGTTATAAATGTGTCTGGTTTAAAAGCGATTATGAATACACCATCTGATCCGACAACAGCATCTTTCCCTGATTTTGCTCCGATGAATAAGCCAGCTAATATTTCAACTACAAGACCTAAAGCATATCCCTTATGTTCTGCCATCGGCAATTGGCAACCATTTTCGGCATCCATAGGGTCAGTTGATGGATTTCCTTCTTCATCTAGCACAATACCAGTTGGGATTTGTTTATTTTCTTTAGCTGCTATCATTAGTTCCCCATATGTCATGGCTGCTGTTGAAAAATCTGATATAATCGGATTATCTCCATTAGGAATAGCTACAGCTATTGGATTTGTTCCTAATATTGCATCTTTTCCACCCCAAGGTGCGACTGCATATTCAGACGTACACATAATAATTGAAATTAGATTTTGTTCTGCAATCAGTCGGGCATAATATCCTAAAGCACCAGTCGTTCCGACAAACCCTGTAGCGCAAGTTATTGACATTCCCTGCTGTTTTGCTTTTTCACATGCAACATCACTTGCTATCTTTGCTGCGACAAGACCTAATGTATTAGAAGATGAAATCTTTGTTCCATAATCTGTTACTTGTGTAATTTCAATCTTTTTTTCAGCATTTGAAATACTTTTTGCAGTAGCAACTATACTTGGAAGTCGATAAAAGCCATGTGAACTTTTACCAAGCAACTCTTCTTCTAAGAGATGGGTAAAAACAATCTGTGCATCCTCAGGTGAAACTCCAACATTTCCCAAAATAGTCCAAGTCGTTTTTAGCAACTCAGTTATAGAAACTTTCATAAACGTTACCTCCATTAATGTAATTTTATATCTTAACAATGACGATATAGTCAATTTGAATATTGTTCTTTTTACAATTATATCACAATGCTACATTATTTGACATAAGTTTTTCCTTTATTATCAACGTATAAAACGCTTTAGATTTATTGATGATATTATTTAACGGTTATGACAAGACATTTTGCTAAAATTTCACTCCAACCCCTTAACCCCAAAATCCCGAATAGCAGTCCGAGCTTTATGTTTTTTCATATTCCCAACACCATCGGCATCCAATTCATCAACCGATACAAATCCATCCACACTCGCTTCAACTTCTACATAACCATCAGTTTCAATTTCCTCATTATCAAAAATTTCAACTTCCATATTCTCAACCACCTCCTTATGTCTATCCACATAATCATTAATCGCCATTTGAATCGGTCGTGAAAATTCATGTGAATCTTTCGCCGTATATTCATCATAAATATCTTCCAGCATATTCTCACTTTCAAGCAACACTCCTGCTAATTCATCAGAAATATCCTCGCTCAAAACATGGTCAACAATTTCTGATTTAACAAGTATTTCATAAACATTCTCTGCTCGCATCAATTCATCTTTCGTTTGTTCTTTCATATTTTCCTTAAACTCAAAATACTCATTTTCAATTTTATTCCTCACTCGATCTGTAACAGAAAGTGATACTGGTGCTTGGCTAGGTGGGATAGTTTCTGCAACTTCAATGCCCATCCGCTGGAGTATATCCACGGGATCTTGAAATTTCTCATACACAAATGTCTTAACCGCTTCATCGGAAAGATTTCGTTGCACTACTTCACGTCCGTCACTCGCTCGGTATTCGTGCAAAACAAATTCTCCGTCATGGGTGTGGTATAGATCTTGGCTCTCATATTGCTCATCTTCCTTATCCAAGTCATTAAACCAATGTAGTTCCCAGTTGGCATTTTCAGGATTCTGCAACCACGCCAAACTATACGGTTCAACTTCTGGCTCAACGCTTATTCCCACGGAAGCAAGGTGTCTCACGGTTGCTTCTTTTTCTGTTCGATAAAATTGCTCGAATGCACCAATTCGATGATTAAAATTTCGCTTATCCTCAACGTAATCTGCATCAATGATCGTAAAATCACCACTCGCACTTCCAAAGGTAATGATTCTATCACTGGTGCTAAGTTGAATGATTGCATCACGGTCACTTTCAAAGTGAAACAACATTCTAAACGCTGTGGAAATCTTGCTAAACATCTGTGGATAACTTTTCAAATCATCATTAATTTGACGAACTAATCCATCAAACTGTTGTTGTTCTATTGTTGTATTTTCCATTATTCTTCTGCACTCCTTTTCTTAAAATCAAAAGCCAGCAAACACTAAGCTAGTTCTAGGTAATCTCGCTGGCTTACTTCTTTTACAGGTATATCTTTTAACTCAATGAGACGTTTAGGAATGTATTGATCGTCCTCAACCATCTCATACTCGTCCTCAACTGTCGTCGCTATCTCGGTTGTCTCATTTGGCGAATCAGCTTCTTTTTCCTTATCTTTTTCATCTTCAAGCATACCAAACTCAATTTGGCGGTTAATTTTAGATTGTCGATTTAGTAACTCGGTTAGCTTTTCCTCTTGGTCGAATGGCTTGGTAATTTCTTGTTTCGCCGTTTCAAGGTTCTTTTTGGTATCTGTTAATTCCAATTCTTTCTGGTTCAACTCTTTCGGCAAGTCATTCACTTTGTTAACTAATCGTGTGACGTTTCCAATACCTGAATGATCGTAATAATCAATCTCGTAATGGTTGTTAATATGTAACGTAACAGTGGTTAAGTTTCGTAGTTCAGCGGTGATGTTTGACGTTTGTAGTTCCACGGATAAGGGTAGTCCTCTGTATTCGCCAATGGGTATTTTTTCGTTTCGAGGAAGTCGCCCCCGAGTGATGATGTCGGTAAGAGCTTCAAAGGCTTCTGTTCGACTGTTATAGGTCACTTCATTTAATTTTATCGAAAAAAGATCCTTTCCTTTATCATCTTGAAAAACAGGAAATTGATTTAATGTTTCAAGTTCAGTATTCCGAGTTGCAATGTTTTTTTCTAAGTAAGCAATGCGATTTGGGTATTGTTTTTGAATGTCCTCTTGTAAGCTAATACGCTCATTTTCCCAGCTATTTTTAACCAGTTGCAACCTTGCCACTTCGTTATCAACTGTCATTTTCTCTGCTAGTAATGGGTTGCTTGTTGCGATGGCTTTAACTTCTGATGCACTTAGGACGGTTTCGTCTAAATCGCTACACGAGCGTGAAATGCTCTTAGAGGTCATGACCTGACTGATGTACTTTAGTTTTTGTTCTTGAATCTGCCACAGATAGGAATCAAATGTCCCTTTGGTCACGTAGCGATACATATAAACCATGTCATTCTCATTGCCTTGCCTGATGACACGCCCATCTCTTTGAACAAGATCCGACGGTCGCCACGGACAGTCGATGTGATGTCCCGCTATGAGCTTATCTTGAACGTTCGTTCCTGTGCCGAGTTTGCTGGTGCTTCCGAGTAGTATCCGTACTTCACCTGAGCGAACTTGGTCGAAAAGTTGCTCCCGTTGCAAGTCTGTTTTGGGGTCGTGAATAAAGGCTATTTCATGCTCAGGAATTCCTTTTTGCATGAGTTGATTTTTAATTTCATCATAAACGTTAAATTCATCTTTTTTCGGTGTACCAACATCGCTGAAAATAAGTTGCGTCGACTTGGCTTCACTCGTTTCTTCCCATATTCGATGAACGTTATTTGCACATTGAAAGATTTTTGAATTTTCATCAACTGGTGCGTTGGCATCAAGCAGTCGTGGGTCGATTGCCATTAGTCTAGCTTCATGGGTGATTTTGAGCATGTTATCTCGACTTGGATCAACACTTCCTGTTCTAATTCGTTCAGCTCGATCTGCGAGGTCTGCCATCATTTCTTTTTGATAATAGCTTGGTTCACTGACAATAATTTGCGCTTTGTCGCCATACAAGTCTGGGGTAGGTAAGTCGAGCATTTCATGTGTGCGAATATCCGCTACAAGCTGAAACGTACTCATTAATTCGGGTAGGTTATGAAATTTTGCAAATCTATTTCTGATTCTATAACCTGATCCCTCGGGTGTCATTTCTAGGCTTGATGTGATTTCACCGAAAGTCGATGCCCAGTGGTCAAACGTTACTAAGCCTGTATCGGTGAGGATATCATTTTGTAAGAATCGTTGCATGGTATAAAGTTCCGACATGCTGTTAGAAATAGGTGTTCCTGTAGAAAAGACAACTCCGCTACCGTTATTTAATTCTTGAATATAACGACATTTCATAAAGGTATCCATTGCACGCTGACTATGTGATGTGCTAACGCCAGCAACATTTTCAAGTTTTGTAACAGTTAGTAAATTTTTATAGATATGTGCTTCGTCAATAAACATAAAATCAACGCCAAGTTGTTCAAAGTCAATCGTGTTATCTTTTCGTTCTTGTTTCACTAAATTAGACATTTTGTTTTCTAAACTTTTCTTGTATCTGACCATGCTTTTGACAGACCATGATTTATCCTTAGCTGGTGTATTCTTCATCGCATCGATAATCTCGTCGATTTGACCTTGAATCATTTCTCGCTCTCGTTTTGGGCTAAGGGGAATTTTTTCAAATTGGCTATGCCCGATAATGACTGCATCGTATTCGTTGGTCGCAATTTTGGAGACGAATTGATGGCGGTTTTTCTTTTCAAAATCCTTTTTCGTGGTCATCAAGACGTTGGCAGTCGGGTACATAGACATGAATTCACTTGCAAACTGTTCGGTTAGATGAGAGGGAACAACGTATAGGGGTTTATGAATCGCCCCAACTTGTTTTAATGACATTCCCGCTACGATCATCGAAGCCGTCTTGCCAGCACCTACCTCGTGTGCCATCAAAGCTGAACGTGAATAAAGGATTCTTGCGACAACATCTTCTTGATGTTTTCGTAGCTTCCATTCGGTGCTTAGGTTAGGGAATTCTAGGTGTGAGCCGTTATAATTTCTCGGAACAAATCGGTTAAATTTCTCGTTGTAGATGTCGACAAGTTCACTTGCTCGGGTAGGGTCTTCATATAACCAAGAAGCGAATTTTTGTTTAATCTGATCTTGCTTGGCACGGGCAACCATCGTTTCTTCTACGTTCAATACAAGTTTTTCTCGCTTATCGCCATTGGCGTCGTAATCAGTCACTTTATCCTTAACGCTAACTTGTCCAAGATTTAATGTTTTTTCTAGGATTTCGTAGGCATTAATTCGATCTGTTCCGTAAGTACTGTTTACTTTAACGTTGCCATACTCAACATTCTTGGCATTAATCCGCCACTTATTCGAATACTTACAATGTTCAATGGTTATATCATCTTTGTAATAGTTGGAAGTTTCAAATAGGTTGTGCATAAAATTCTGATAGGTTGAAGTGGGAATCCAAGTGCTTCCTAGTTGGAATTGAATGTCATTTGCTTTTAAAGGTGCTGGTACGACACTTTCGAGAGCCATAACATTCTTTTCGAAGCCGTCATTAGGATAGACTTCTACTAATTTTTGAGCTACTTTTAATTTTTGCTTAATGTCTCCAGATAAATATTCGTCCCGATATAACCACCCTTCATAGTCTGTTTCAAAAAGATTAGGGTCTTGAAAAATCATGCCATCTAGTTCAGTGATCAGCTCATCTTTTGAATAATCAGAAACACTGGCCATAAATTCTAAATCGACCTCTAGCTTTCTATTTAATGATAATAGCAATGCGTCATGAGCAGTTTCTACATGTGTGATTGTTGCGTTTGGGTTAATGGTTGGCTTAAAGAAAATATCACCTTTACTGATTGACTTATCTTGCTTTGATTTTTTTTCGATTGATAGTAGTAGGGGGAGCTGGACATCATTCGCGAAGGCGCTTCGATTAACTTTGTCATTAAAATAGCCATGCTCGCTAACGAAATCATCATAGCTACTATTGAGACGAACTAAAGTCTTTTGATATTGATCTGTATCGTAATCTGTTTCCAACTGAATATTGATGACTGCCATTAAATCTTGCCTAACGGCACACATCGCTTTTAAACGTTCCGTTGTTTTTTGCGGAAGCGCCATTGGTGTTATGTCATTATTCGTCTTGTAGTAAAGCTGATCATTATGAGTGAAGTAGGTATTATTTCTTGAGCCTAGTGGTGTAATTTCTTCAACTAATTCAATCTCTTTAAAAAGTTCATCTAATTCATTAGGCTCATCACCAGTCATTGCTTTTCGGAAATCTTTATATAAATCTTGACCATCTTTGGGTTTGCATTCCAGAACAGATTGTCCCCCGTAAATGCCTGAAAGTTGTAGGTCGCCTAAAATATGTTGGGGATTGTCGACAAAATACTGGTTGAGGTTCGCACCACTATTTTCAAACGGTTGCGTTTGAACCCAAGTCGGCATATCGGTGGTTAGGTCACGCATGTCGGTTCGTTTTTGAAAAAATAAAACATCTGATGTAACTGATGTTCCAGCAATTTCAGTGAAAGCATTGCTTGGTAGCCTAACTGCGCCAACAAGGTCTGCACGTTCTGCGATATAGCGTCGGACACTTTCATCTTTTTTATCTAGTGTTCCTCTTGAAGTAACGAATGCAACCATGCCATCTTCCTTAACAACATCAATACTCTTTGCGATAAAATAGTCGTGAATCAGAAATTTTTGCTTGCCATAGCGACTGTCGTTCATGGGAATGTCTCCGAAAGGAATGTTACCAACGACTAAGTTGAAACTATTATCAGGAAATGGCATTTCTTCATAACCTCTTACTGCAATTGTCGCTTCTGGATACAACTGCTTGGCAATTCTTCCAGTTATAGAATCTAATTCAACACCATACAAAGTAGCATCTTCCAAACTTTCAGGTAGTCTTGAAAAAAAGTTCCCTGTTCCCATTGCTGGGTCAAGGATTGTCTGTGGCTTTATCCCAAATTGCTCGGTCACATAATAGATTTCTGCAACAAGGCGAGGGTCAGTGTAGTAGGCAGTTAAAACGGAATCGAGGGCATTTTCATATTCATCAGTTGATAGAATGCTTCGCAGTTCTTCATACTCACGTTCCCATGCTTTATTACTTTCATCAAAGGCTTCAGAAATACCGCCCCAGCCAGTGTATTGGGCGAGGATATATTGCTCGTTATTATTTGCTTGGCGTTCTTCGGATTCAAGTTTCTTCAAGAGCAAAATAGCTTCGACGTTGTTGGCGCATTTTTCCCGCTTTGTTCGGGCATAAAAAGTACCATCTGGAAATTTGAAGTTGCTTGCAGTTTCTATCTCGACTGGTTCAATTGTTTCAGGAACTCCGATTATTTCGATAAGCTCATCATCTTCAACTTGGGTAAAGACTTCATCTTCAACTTGATGTTCAACAATTGGCGTTTCTTCAACCTCAACTATTTCATGAATAACCGTTTCTATGTTTGGGGTATCATCAAAATCAAATAGGGTTAGTGTTGCAGTTTCTTTAGCTTCTTCTGGATAAAGTACACGGTATTTTGAAAGTTCTTCATCATTCAAATAGCGACCTTCATCAATTAATTTTCTTATACGTTTGTCAACTTCACGCCATGTTAATTTTGTAATCTCCCGCCACTGTCCGTCGCTTGTATAATTACCCATAAGTTGAATGCGGTAGCCTTTAGTGGGGCTTTTATCAACATAAAGACCATCATTAGATGTCCAACCACCTGTCCCGTGTTCCTGTTTTAAAAAATCCACTCGCTTGCGTTGAACTGGCTCATTTTGAAGCTGATGATAAATACGGAATTTACCGTCCTGAAAGCCACTGCCTTTGATTAGTTCTTGATCAATTATCTTATCTATATCAAACGATAACTCATCTACTTTTGTTTCGATTTCAACTTCTGGCATATCTATATCAGCGACTTTCTCTACTTCGACAATCGGCTCAACTTCGCCAAATAAGGACAATTGTCTCCTAACTTGTACTGTTGTCCCAAAAGAAAAATCAGGTGCAATTTCTGCAACTGATTTGACTTCATTATTTAATTGTATTCCGCTAAGGTTGTCTCTTTCGCTTGTTGGTGTAATGTCTGGAAGTGCTGAATCCGCTCTAATCCCGTCTCTGGTGCTGGTTTCTTCTCTAACAACTTCATGTACAGGTTGTCGATTCGCTCCAGTGCTTCGTCCTCTTTCTTCTTGGCGTTCTTGTAAAACGTCCCCTCGAATTTCTGTTGATCGGCTATCTCGGGAAATTCCTCCTCCAGTTTCGTCTGGAACATTCTGCCGATCACGCCTAACGGGTTCGATGTTTCCTCCAGTTCTTCCTGCTGGCGATTGTATAGAATCCCCTCTGCTGGAAACAGTTGCCCAGTCGGGCTTGTCAGGTAAGGTTGGTTCTGCAATTGTTCTCGTAGTTCTTTCATGATATAACACACGCTCCTTGTGATAGTTCTTTTCTAATGTTTTTTCAATTTCTAATAAGATTTCTTTAACAGGTTGTTCAATAGAAAGCATAAGCTCGTCAAAATCCTGTCCTGCTAGTGCAGTACGTGCGACATTTTCATACATAGGAACATCTGACATTCCCATTCGATTCATAATCACATACTTGGCACAACAATGTACAGAATTATCAAGCATTTTTGAGTTTAAAATACGACCTAATGTAGCTTCTAATTGATAATCAAGGGAGTCAATTTCTTCAACACCAGACGCTTCAGTTTCTGCTTTCCAGTGTTCTATAAGGTTTTCTTTATCTTGATCATCAAGCTCCCAATTGAAAATTTTAAAATCACTTCCCCATGTTTGCGAAACATCGAAAACACTTCTCATTCGATTGCTTTTTGAATCAAAGATTTGAATTGATTTTTGACCTTTTTTAATCCGTCTGCCTAAACCATTCCACTGATCAAAATCTGCAACGAGTTCAGCATCTGAATCGTTGGCAAATAATAAGACTTGATCTTTGAATAATA
>Ga0209755_10005346_pt1 | contig 14644 bp, 9 predicted proteins | sample TergutCo191P1_FD_187301 | JGI IMG/M metagenome (GOLD analysis project Ga0209755, IMG submission 187301) | Cornitermes sp. P1 segment gut microbial communities from Petit-Saut dam, French Guiana - Co191P1 (SPAdes) (version 2) | ecosystem: Host-associated > Arthropoda: Insects > Digestive system >... | reverse complement strand
AGGAAAAGGTTGCTCCAAAAAAAAATATCTTTCCTATGATTACTACTCAAGTATCATACACTAAGAACAGACCCCAACACAACTACTGAAGACAATTTAAATTCATCAACCTGCAAACTGATAACATGCTTGTATCAGTATTCAGAAGTAACAAAGACATGATGGATTCCAATAATCAATTATTAGCTTCTCTCTTGTTTGTTTACGTACAAAACTGTGGTTGGAACCTTAAAACAGAAAAGGTATGTGTACTGTAAAAGGACAAAAGTGGATTTTGCTGAAAATCCATCTTTTCAACTATATGATCCACTTTTCAAAAAAGATAATGGGTTGGGAAGCCACTGACATAAATTGTTAATATAAAAGCATTAATTGCTGATTCATTTCATAACTTGTCATTCTCAACTGAAAACAAAATACAACAATTAAATTTGTGACACATGCACAGCTTTCTCACAATCCATGAATTATAAACCACTGTTGTAAGTAAAAAACACTTAATGGTGCATATCACAATTTCTGAAGCTGCTGAATGTACATACCAAACACAACTCTAAAGCAATATGTGTAACTTCAATGCATTGTTACTATTATTGTTGTTGTTTCTTAGTAAAACATCAATGAACAATGTAAAAAGAACAGTCCAAGGAAAGGGAGGTGACAAATAACAGCACACTAAAGCATACAGCCACATACAAAAGGTCATGAAAAAGTATGGAAAGGTATGATCACAATGTGCGAACATCATTCAAGCATTACAAACCTCACAGCCTGATCCAAAGGATTTCTGGGCATGAAAACAAAAAGGCATGTAAGTCTACACAAAGTAACCATAAAGTCACACTTACTGCATGATTACAGTCATGCTTCTCACTTGCAATATTAAGTATAAACAATCTGCTTCATTCAAATGCTATCTATGCCATAGACATATACTTCCTGCTTAGAAAAATCAAAATTCCACAGTTATACCACACTTTCTGCTTCTTATAGTCACAGCAGTCCAAATGACTGGCAGTACTCCAACACAGTCAAATGTCATACACTCTAGAACACCTAAGAACTATGTTTCTTAAAATGAAATTACAATGATTATAAATAAAACTGGTGGACATGTTCAACAATTCTTGGTAATATTAATGCCAGACACACGTGTAAATATATTTTCACAGATTTTGCTTTGTCTGTAAATGGTACTTGTATGAAACTCATAAAGGTTCTTTCATGAAGATTAAAATTAAATTACATGTGGCTGTTTAAAATCCACATAACCCAACAGTAACCAATGTTCTTAAAGTTACATCTATGGCTTTTTTAAAATCTGAATACATAATCTAAAAGAGTCTCATATTTCTTAAAGTTAAATGCATGGTTGTTTAAAATCTGCATACATAAATCACCAGTGACTCAAATTTCTTAAAGCTAAATGCATGGCTGTCTAAATCTGTGTGTGTGTGCATGCATATATATATATATATATATATATATATATATATATATATATATATATATTAACAGTGACTCATATTTCTTAAGTTAAATGTATGTGGAACTACAGTATCTATAAACAAGGACAAATACAACCTATCTGTTTGCAGAGTAACCCGGCAGGAAATTGGTATGCTTGTAGAGCTGATAATCTGGTAGCCCTTACAATGTAGAGCAGAAGAAATGCATCTTATTCAAAGACACATTAATAATTTTGATTTTTAATATTTACTGCACTGACACTTCAGTGTCTACCGAAAAACATTACACTAACAATGGATAATCAATAAATTATGACAACAAGCAGACCAAACTTTAATTTAAACTAAAGTCCCATTTACTACAATCAGAATATGACAGTGATGTTACAAGCATTCATGACTAATCCATTCAACACCAACTGTACAAGTTAGCATCCTAGATTCATAGTTTGTTACATTTGTTTCTGATGTAGCAAAACCCCCATCATGTTCATTGCAGATGCCTTATACACATTAATGCTCAACATCAATGTTCCAAAATATCAAGTACCCAAAAGCATAATTTGAGGGGGGGGAAGCCACATGCCCCTCCAGTATTTTATTACCCAAGAATAGTTTTTTTGGCTACTGAATTGAAGAGGGAAAAATAAAATTTGATAGACTGGGGGAAAGGGGTGTATGTATATTAAGGACTGGTTCATGACATTCCTTCATCTCTTTGTAACCTGACTCCTTTGTAAATTATTAACCCTTGGTTGACATTGTCTCTGCAAAGTTATTAGCCACATTATGCCTATGCAAGTAAAAACGTTTCTTAGAAAATTTCAACAAGATACAGCCAAGGACCAACCAACCCTCCTTCCCTAGTCATTTTATATAGTGTACAGCTTTCTTGAAAAGTTGGTTAATTCCCTTTACTTATGGCACTCAGATGATTCATTATTGCGTCCACAATGGCGGACCCTATTCCATTCGCAAATGCATGCAATTCATACACTCATACTGTGTTACTTCACACTCTTTAATATTCTTATTTCAATTATACCTAAATCTTCAGATGATTTATTCCCTTCAGGTTTCATGACCGAATTTCTATATTACATTCTCATATTTTCCACAAGTGCTACTCATCATCATCATCCTTAATTTAACCCTTTGACGCCGGAATTAAATCCCCCCGCTGCCAGCCACTTTAGTGGCCATTCGGCTATTTAAAGGGCCCACTGCGCGACATATATATATATGTCGTTCGGTGGCTAAGGGTTAATCATGCACACAATACTTCAAGAATCACTTTTATCAAGTGTGGTACATGTCCCTCCCTTAACGCAAATGACACAAGCTTCACACCCAAATAAAAAAGGTAAAATTATAGACTTGTTTCTTCAGCTTCTTACATAGCACACATGAAGCTAAAAGATTCTGAAGTGAAGATGGCAATTATCACCTGAATTTAAACATTTCTGCAGTTTATCACAAATACGAACATATATTTAACCCACAGATTGCAAAAATATTCTAGTCAGAATAGTGAAATAATGTCACATGTATAAAATAACAGTAAATGATTTCTAATCATGGTGAGTGATGAGTGGCATAAACAAAAACTTTGTGTCAGAATGCTACTTACAAAAAATTTCAACAACCATTGTATATACTCTACAATATTCTGTTAGTACACAGAGCTATAGCTATAGCAGTGACACATTCTTACCTCATAATACTGTTCAATGGCTGGAATGTTAAGATTCTTGTCACTCCAGTCTCGTGACACTTCAACTTCTTCTTTCTCATTAAGCCAAATAAGCTCATTGGTGGCTGACTGGAGGAAGTCCTGCAGTGTTTCTAAGTCTGACATGCGTTTGTTGGAGGTCACAAGAAGTTCAGCATACACCTTCTGCAGTTGGCTAAGATACTGTGTATACAGTTGAAGCTCTTCTCCATGGAAATTATTCTACAACAGATAATAATACAAAATTAACTCCATGGCACAGGGTCTTTCTTGAAAAATGTAATCACTCAGTAGACTGAAGAAGTCCATTGAGATCCACAACTTATTCTGTTTGGAATAAGCAAGGCTTGCCAAAGTGGTAAAGCCTTATTATTGTACCAGTTTATAACAAGAGGAACAACAATTACTAGAAATTATTGAACAAGTTTGTACAGAGCAGTACCTAACATTCTTCTCTCAAGGTGAACTCCAAAGGCAGAAGGAATTATTTGTACCCATCAGTGTACTTTTGAATATAACAAATAAACTAGTAATCAGATATTCTGTATGTTCCCCTGCCACATACTGAGGAAAATGTGGGAGCAAAATGAGGCAAAATATCCAATTTTAGAGACCTCAAGAAATGTCTGGACTCAGGACATCACAATTTATATTCACACTAAGTATCACAGATGACTATATCAGATGATGAAAAAATTGGAAGGACATGTAGCACTAATGACAGAGTTGAGAAATGCACACAAAATTTTAGTAACGAAACCTGCAGAAAGAGAAGACTTGGCACACCTCGTAAATGTAAGAATGATATTAAAACTGGTAATAGATAGGATAATACAGACTGAATACATGTAGCTCAGGATTCAGTCCAGTCACAGGCATTTGTGAACTCAACAATGAACTTAACGGTTTCTTGGTGTCAATTGACGATCACAGAGAGCTTCATAGCCTTAAATCACATAGAGTACTGTAGCTCACAATTGGGTGGATCACCACAGTTCATTTACCAATGGCTGTAAAGTTTTCTCTTTGCAGCCACACTCAAATTGGGCCAGAGGCTCACTAAGCCTCCTACCCAAAGGGTACTTGGGTTCTTCTTCAACGTCAAAGCAGCCAAGGTACACAGCTCACCAATCTCACGTCTTCAAAGGATGGTTCTTAATTAAACACACAGACTTCTCCTTTTACTTTGAAAACAATGGAAATTTAACACTATAACATTATGCAAAGGCATATATCCTGATTATGAGGTTAAACTCACCCTTGCAGACACACAGTGCTCCACTTTGCTATGGAATTGTTCAACAGTCTTGTGCTCCCTCTGATGGATGGTGAGTTCATTCTGAACACTAGGCAAATCAGACCCATATTCTGCTTCTTGCAGTTGTTTCTAAAAAATAACAGCACATAATAAACCTATTATGCAAGTGAAAGTCTTTTGAGGACTTTCAAACTCCAATGTAAAACTATAAAGCTCTATAAAGTTCATATAAAACATTTTATGAAACACAATGAAATGTTAATGAAAACAGCAACCCAACAATGGCTCACCAATTTGTTACGACACCACTCAGTGCATTCCAGAAGCTGACGGAAATGGATGTTGGTCTCAACCAGTCGTGTTTCCAGGACAGTTCGTGTTTGCCGAGTCACAGTCCTCTCCTCAACTGGGAATGATATGGAGGCTAAGGGAGTGATGAGCTTTGAATGCAGCAGTGATCTAAGTGCCACCCAACGTTGGTGCAGCTTTTGAACTCTGGAAAATCAAATGCACAAAATATACAGAAATTTTACATTTAAGAAAATTATAGCAAACTGAATTATAATTCAAATTTTCTTAATTTTTAAAAGAACCCACTAGCTAGAAGTATGATAGCAGTTGCCACTGCAGCTCAAAACAGTGTCACAACAGCATGGATACTGAGTTCACATTATTAATAAGGACAATAACTGAATAGCAACATTATGCTCCAACTGTCTCTACTTCCACACAAAAACCTAGTACGTGTTATAAGGGAGAGTGGGTCAGTCCTAGAGGCACTCTGGGGGGGTGACAAAAAGAAAACTTTCAATGATGCTACCGGGAATGAAACCTGGGCAGTAAAATTAGCAGCTTGTCACTTTAATGACTGGCGTTTCATGGCATCAGGAACAGTACCTACACGACAAATTCATAAAACATGGTACAATTCACACCCCTGTAATCCAGCTCCCTCAGTACCTGGCCAGTGCCAGACCAGGGAATTTTTTAAATCATGGAAGGTCAGCAAATTTTGGTATCAACACCTTACACAGACCTTCTTCAAATAAAGTGTGTTTATAAAATTTTAATGCACTGGCACAAGACTATAAAAACAGGAAGCATTGAAGAAAAGAAAAGGAAAAGAAAAGAAAGGAAAGGAAAAGAAACAAAGACATCTTATAAAGAAATAATGCCAACTCATTCACCCCAGAATGCACTGCACAGGACCAAACCATGGTACAATTTAGAAATTACAATTAACATTCAACTCAGATGAAAAAACTTAAACAGAGCAAAATTAGAATATAAAATAAAACAAAACTGTGTGACTTGATCCATGATTATCATAATTTTCCTTACAATTTTCAGTAAATCGTGCCCAACAACAGATGGTGCTGCATCATGAATTTCCAGATTAGGGAAATGCAAATTGTAGTTTATAACATAACTAACGACATACAACTACTTTCAAAAACACAACCAAATAACAACAATTAGGGGTGAGCACTTTTTAACACAGTACATCCATTTACTGTAACATGCTACAACATATGCTAGACACATTCAGCTTTCATACGAATGACAACAGGAATGTTCTGACAGGATAAAGAATGAAGATGCAAAATAAAGGACCATTGGGCAGATGAAGGATAGTGTGGAGAGACAAAGTGAGGCAAGATACACAAAACAGAATGGGGAAATAATGGACACAGACACAAGAAATTCAAGGAGGACAGAAGAATGAACAACACTTGATTATAAAACAGTATAAAGTCCACCCCCTGTACAGGCACTGAGTTTCTGTACAGGCTGTACAGCCCATAGGGAGAGTAGAGGTATAGCTCTACTCTTTCTTGACCATGGCACTAGAAGGGGGTGAGGGGTTAGCGTCACTCCCTGGCCACTCTTTACCCCCAGGAAGGGCCCGGTACCCAACAAACAGGAGGTTGGGTGGGCCCAAGGGCTGGTCTGGATGGGTGCAGAAAATCTTGCCCCCAATGGGATTCGATCCCCGGACCGCCCAGCCCATACCCAGTCGCTATACCGACTACATAAAACAGTATACTCCAGTGTAAATATGAACGAAATGACAATCATTAAACACCTAATAAGGGAAGAACCTTACACAAAACATAATGAATACTAGAAAATTACTGTACTTTCCGTTGTTGCAAACTAGTGACAGGGTTCAAAAAAATATATTCAAATTCTGACATAGTACCACCCTTACTCAGCGCACATGAGTCTGTAAACAGATATTACTTATTATACAGTATTCTGATTTAATGCTACTCTCTATACACTGCCACAAATTGCAGTGAATAAACAGTTGCACAATACTGGGTCTTGACTGTATACAGTCTATGTCTCTAAATTTACTCACCGCTTATGAAGGTCAGAAGCCTGAGGGTAGCGTCCATCTCTGAGGCTCTGGACGTCTCCAAACAAGCTGTTGATGCTATCCTCTGTAAGTCTGATTTCTTGCTCCAGAAGATCTACATTGTGCTTGGCATCAAGTGGGTGCAGACGATCTAGACGATGAGCTTCATCCTCTATTCGCTGTTCCAGCTCTTCTAACCGAGAGTCCACTTGCTTCATCTCACGATGCACCTTCTCTGCCAAGCGCTGCAAGCGCTCCAACCTGAAATTAACACAAAACTTCCTACACATCTGGAATCTCTAATATTAAATACTTCTCTACATTCACAGTAAACCTACATGACACATAAAACTATACGTGGACCTCGCAAAATGATTTTGTGATGTTTGTTGCTACATTCCCCTACAAAGATGTGACACATAAAACAACCATGGTCTTTTAGGATTCTTATGATGTTATTGGAATTGTTAAGTCTCATATGTGAAATACAACGAACATGGTCTTCATGGGCACAACCCTGTCATATAACAATTTCAATTTATAATTTTCTGTGTATGTGTTGATGATATCAGTGCTAGGCCTGATTTACAAGAGAGAGAGAGAGAGAGAGAGAGAGAGAGACTGACAAACTGCCAGCGGTATTCAGTGTCTAAAGCATATGTACAAAATTTTCAAAGCCTACATACGATGGGAGATTTGACTGTCAACAAGCAACTAGTTACTTTCTAGGAAAGCAACCCTTTTTGTCAGGACATTCTAACAAAGCCAGAAAAATACAGTATTAAAGAACAAGCAACTAGTTACTTTCTAGGAAAGCAACCCTTTTTGTCAGGACATTCTAACAAAGCCAGAAAAATACAGTATGAAAGTTCTTATCTTCAGTAATGTGAAGACTTCACAAACCCTCAGTCTCGAAGTTACACAATTATGACTACAATAACTAATGATCCATCAAAATTAGGCATATTTGTTCGTAGTATTTATTTTTATAATAAAAGGCCTGAATTGGACGTTAATAATGGATGGAAACTGTTGTGTCTGCATGGCACTTTCCAAATAAAACAGGACATTATTACAAATGAAATTGTAACAATGAATGTACATAGAATCATCAGAAGGAAAAATGCTTATTGAAATAACAAATATATTTATTTACTTACAAACCAATACATAAAAGGAACAGTGTTGGAAATGGATTTATAAGACAGTTTTCTGAGATAGTGTGTTAAGAGATGAGGGATAATAAATTTAAGTAACTCAGTTATGTTTATTATGACAGCTACACGTTTCAGTAACTACAGACCATTATCAGAAACCTGTACAGTTAAGAACTGGAAATAATAAAACCACAATGTTGTTAGAAAGCAAACTGTAACAACAAGAAATACAAAGGCCCATCATTGGGATGGGGTGTGTGTGAAGGGTTTGAGGCAGTGCAGTGAAAGGGGGTGGAATGACAAGCTATACAACCCATACAGATGTGTGTGCAAGGTTTTATGCATGGATTTTTATGCTTGACAGTTCAGCTTCATACAGACAGGGAAACTGTGCACCTGACACAGCCTTCATTACCACTAAATGGGAAGAGTAAAATCATGGACAGTGCCATCCAAAAACCCTAGACTTGGCAGAATGTAGTGGCCATACACATAGCTAAGAAGAAGCCTAAAAATACTGGTGTTTGGCATGTGCTCCTACTTATTTAGGATGTAGTTATCACTACTCTGTAACATATATTACAAAAATAAACCTAATTCAAATTCTTTATATAGAATATTTTCAATCAACATTTATTACTTACCCTCCAGAAATACGTACCTATTTGATAAGCTCAATTTTTAAAACAAGTGGTGCACTGTACAAAATTATATTACATACAGCAAAATTCTCAGACAATGGAAATGAAGAATGACATTAACATGCAACAGCTTTGTTTTTACATTTCACTAGTACATTATTTCCCACTTACCTTTTGATCTCTTCAAGGATAGCATGGTCCCGTTCCTGGTGAGCCATCATGAGCCGATTCCAGTTCTTGTCCAGTACATCAATATGCAGCTCTGGCTCCAAATCTACTTCACCCACAGCCTCAAAGTATCTCTGTTTTACAAACATATTTCATAACATAATGTTAAATCTGAACCTTTCTTGATATCAGTAACACTAACCTACCTTGTTTATTTAACTGTTTTATGTAGTTTACCACAGTTTCCTTCAAAAATTAATAGTGACACAATGGATGAGAAATTTACACTGTTGTTGAGTATGACCAACACTAACGTGAAACAAACTGATTTATTTCAAGCAGACTGTAGACATACTTAGTTACCACAACAGAAATACCAAAAGCAGTCAGAGAAAGTCTGACTTGAGCATTAAGTGAAGTAGGAATACCATTAACTGATATGAACCCAAATTATTAATTTTATTTTTTAGAACAGACAACACCCCCCTAAATAACCAGTGGTATTGGAAATGAAACACAATGCGACCTCTCTATCCTATGTTGATTTTATAAACAACATGGACAAAAATTCACAAGAAGTGCAGGAAAATTAATATAATATACTTGTCTACAATTTAATGCAATATACAGATCACACAACCACCAGGAGAATGACATCCTGTATTGTCTGTTTGCCTCAAATTGACTTCACCAGTTTTGTTTTGTAATTAAATATCATTTTGTAAAATGATACTTACCTCCAATTCTCGGAAAATAAGTGTCAGTCTCTGCTTGTCCTTCTGCCGTGGAGGGACCTCATCTGTTCGGAAACGACTCGATTCGGCAGCAAGTTTCTTCATTTCGATTAGTGTATTCGGAAAAGTTCGATCCAACATGAAAGATAATTTCTCCCTCATCCATAAGTGTAGGGAGCTCGCAATGTCTCGGTATTCAGCACTTCGTTGTTGTGATTCCTAATGGCAAACACATTATGAATCAGTTACACATTACGTGACACTCAAAAGTGTGCATAATGTATAGTATTTTCTATGGTGACCATTCACCAACATAAACAGGACTGGAAAATTCCAATTCTAAATGTAAAGGACATGAATGTCACAATGTAAGCTTGAAGAGAACAGTAATACATCACTGCTTGGCACCTGTTCTGAAGATAAATGATATACCAAATAATCTCAATTTGTGTACAAATTTTGGCAACTGAACATAAGACATCACATTTGTTCCAATTTTACAAAAATGACTAAAAAAAATTAATAACTTATTTCCATACCCAAGTGCATGAATGTACACATTTATACATACAAAAACATCTGACACCCTAAAACTTAACTGATTGTGAACTGTACTTCCTTACCATTCAATACAACATCTACAACCAAATACACTACTGCATAATCAACAGCAAGAGTACATTAACTGGACTATTTGAAGAATTTTATGTTTTTTGCACCATGAATTGTAATATAATTACACAATATAAACCAATAAAATGCACCGTTTCTATACTAATATTTAATTTATGACATCTTCTACATGTTTTGAACCCAAGGGTTCATATCAGGAAGATGGTTTTATATATACAGGTATGGTATAGTTCAGGTTCGATAGATGTAGAAGACATCATAAAATAAAATATTAAGTCAGAAAAGGTGCATTTTATTGGTTTATATTTTATAATTATTTCAAGAATTACACTAATGGATTTTCCTCTTTTTAAATTACATAGTCAGTTCTTTTTCAAAATAATGGTCCCATTGCTCTGAATTGCATATTACCCTTTTTTCACAATGTAAGACAGAAAATACCTATTGTCACCATATTCCAAGAAAGCAAAATGAACAGCTAACAACTCATGAAACTGTAAAGCTGGAGGTGCTGATTTTGAAGAAAATATTGGCTAAAGATATCAATCATTTTCTCATGTTATTGTTTGGCACCACTCTTATGTGAGAATTATTATTTGATTTTAACCATTTTAACCCATGGTATAACACAACCATGCTAGTTTCAAGTGTTTGCTGGGCATACACTCTAGTTTGTAATGTGTCACAAAATGTTTTCAAAATTCTGGATAAATACATATTATAAAGCCTCTGAAGATAAACTTCATTTGCATTATTTCTTCGGTATGATCCTTTTGATGAATTTGCTTCATGGCGCAGAGTCCTTCCTGACAATCTAAAAGTAAGGCAACTAGTTCTGTAACTGAATGTTTTCTGTGGAACACGTGACTGCCACCAGACACTATCCTATGCAGGCTCAATCCAATCCCAGCATTCATAACCTGTTTCTTCTAGATCTGTCTTTAATATTATATTCCCATCTGTGCCTAAAAGGTGTGTGTGTGAAAAGTTTTAGGACAGTTTCTATAGTACCAATACAACAAGTGCCCCCAACAGTGCAATGTTTAGAATGTTTTAGTATCCATCTTTGACTAATGTACGGCCAAGTTCCATCTGTTGACGCTGAGCCACTGTTAAGCTGTGACATGTTATGCAAATTACTTTCTTGTGTGTTGAATTCGTAATTATGGGTGAACCAACAGTAATGATTAAGTTGTGCACAACATCCAGCAGAATTGCTCCAAAACACTGCAAATGATTCATAATTCACATGACAGTACTAGAAGCAGCTGTTCCAGCATTTACTCAAAGTACACTAGTTTCCATGGAGGTAGGTTAACTTGGGTGGTATAGCAAGTACATTCTGGGATGGACAACCGAGGGATCGTGGTTCAAATCCTGGCAAAGGGAGAAAATTGTTCTCTTCTCCACAGCATCCAGTCTGGCTCTCAGGCACACTCAGTCACACATTCAATGGATAATGGAGTTTCTTTCCCTGGTGGTTAAACAGCTGGGACATGAAGCTGACACTCACCCCACCCAATGGCACAGCTAAAAATGAGTGGTGCCTTACCGTTACTCCTCCAGATGCCTTAATGACATGCACACGGGGAAACTGGAACTTTACTCTTGCCTGTGTCGCCTATGGGGCCTCTTCCATTCAGGTTCTCTAGCTAAAATTTTTGTACATTCCTAGTCTTCTATATTCACCTCATCTTCCTTCATTTCAATTGGAAACAAATAACTCCTACTTACGGGATCGTAGAGAGGGTGAATGGGCGGAGGTTCTGGGAAGACATCATACAGAGATGATATATACGTGATCAGAGACTTCTCGTCTGGTTCAGGGGTGTCAACATCTGTAAGTAAAGGACAGCAATGCTTAGAACAACTTATCTCAATAGTTCATTTCTTTACGTAATTTAATGGAAAAACTGTACTGCCATAAATATATTATAAACAAAAAGGGAAATATTTTGTGCCTAAGTGTTTAGACACACACACAATTAAGGCACTGAAAAGGGCTCATCAACACACACACAACACAACCAAGAACTCATTGAACAGAATGTAATGCAACATAAATCACTAATAAAAAAATTATCCATATTAACATTCATTAGGCAAGACATATGTTCATCAAAAGGCATTAACCCTATGGCATTATTTGACAAGTATCCATTCAGGTGACACCAGCCAATCCTATGATCATAAATGTCACAGCATGCATGTTGAAACTTCCCACTTATTGGTCAACAGATGTGGCAGACCTACAGAGGACTTCTACAATAATTATTAAGCACTTATTTTAAAATAACCACCCAAATAATTTCATGTTAATTAAACTAATACTTCATGTAATGTGCAAATCTTCTCTATTATTACAGAGTGATTTATGACAGAACAAATGCAATTTTAACCATGCTGTATGAAAAAATGTGGCCCTTTATCTGATAAATATGATCTATAATTACATTTGTTCAACTATTGACACATACACCCCACCCCAACATAAAATTTCAACAAAATCTGGTCTGGTAAGTACTTCCTGTGATGAAATGTGGATAGATGGAGCAACCTCCCTTTTATGCATTCATTTTATAAAATATAAGCAAAGAATCAATGGATTAAAACTGTAGAGTGCATTACTTTAAAAATGTTTCCAAATGCAGTATGATCGAAGTTAAGTCACTTCAAAAGCTGCTACTGGTGACAGCAATCAGATGACGACATAAATTAATAATGAACAAAGAGAAAGTTGTCATGTTTATTTCTCCCAGGAGATTTTGAGTACATCACCTTACAGTAGCAATGAGTTTCAAAAGCAATAATGCTAGAATACATAGTTGTTTTACTGCAGGATAAACTACAGGAGCCAAAGACACACGGACAGGATGAATGTGAAAGCACTTTCATACTTTACATCTACAACACATAAGCAGAATTACACAAAATTACCACCCATCACAAGACATTCTGTAATGAAACAGACTAAGCAAACACTGACACATTTGTGTTCATTTTATAATTCTATAAACAGTTTTTTCAGACACTGTTGTAATGTCATGTTAATACAGAACTGTCAATTTGTCTGGGTCAGCAAGGCAGCGAATAAGACCTACTTTAGTATTTTTAGGCTACAGTGCTGTGCATATTGCACAAGTTGCATAAGATTTCAGAATAAATTACACAAGATAAATAGACATAGTATAATTAACTACTTTTTCCCACTTGGTTCAATAATTTCTGTGGTGCAGCACAATGCACCATGGATCATTCACATTAACAAACAATAACATCATTAATATTCACTTCTCTACACCTTGCCAAAGTCAATGAAGTATAACTGTAAACAGTTATTCTTTCTTACATATTTTAATAATGAGCTTGTGATTTATTATTAACAGCGTTTCTTAAGGTGTGGCTGGGTTCTGGTGCTATATGAACCTGTGCCAATACTGACATGTCCACAATGGACGGAAGCCATGACACTTCAGTTAAGTGTCTGAACCACTCCACCCGTTCTGCTATCCATGATCGACAATGCGTTACTCCACTAATGAAAACAACAAACATTTATTGAAGAGAAAAATGCATCCTTTCCCTGTTCATCTAATAACATTAAAAATGAAACTCTTTCCTATTGTGAACCTAATAAAAACTTCCCCATGATATGAAATTTACTCCATTATGTTGCCACCATGTGCAGTAGCCATGACTGTTAACGAGCTCTGTGCATGGTCTGCTATGTAGCTTTTGGATGTGATTTCAATCCTAATTCCAAATTGTTTCTTTCTGTTTTTAATTACACAAATAAAGCTTAACTGTTTCTCTTGGCATCATTGCATAATTAAAGTTTTAGCTACACTGTATAAGGGTGCTGTGACACTGACGAGGAAGAGCAATCATATCCCTGGTGAAAAACGAGATTCTGCTTTTTTTTCTATTATATTAATAAAAAAAATTGTTCTTGTGAGTACAAAGTAAACAGAATTTTATTCACTTTTAACACAAATGTTCAGATTTACTTAGAACTGATGAGAATATGTGAATCTCATTACAAAGACATTTACAGCAGAAAATGTATCCTACAATTCTAAGAATGAAGGCAACATCACACACTCTAGTGAAGTGAACATACTCTCTGAATATGTTGTTTGCAATTTTGTCTTCCTCAGCGGTCTTAGCATGCATTTATTTTGTGCACGTTAGAAATTATTTCTAATGTTTCATTAAACAATGATCACATAAAATACACTTGCAGAATCTAATGATGTCTTTATTATTTACCACTATTTTAAGAGGAGGTTGGGCATCACGATGAGCTGCATCTAAAACTATTAGTAGCATTTGGTTTCAGCTTCATGTGAAGTAAAAGATATACTCAGCTCACATGAATCAAATTCACCTGACAATTTTTTGTACAGACCTCCAATACCAAATTTCTTTGAAATTACTCAGTGGTGTCAGATATCCAAGCAGAATCCCAAAATTATGAATTCATTTTACAC
>Ga0209755_10005345_pt1 | contig 14647 bp, 8 predicted proteins | sample TergutCo191P1_FD_187301 | JGI IMG/M metagenome (GOLD analysis project Ga0209755, IMG submission 187301) | Cornitermes sp. P1 segment gut microbial communities from Petit-Saut dam, French Guiana - Co191P1 (SPAdes) (version 2) | ecosystem: Host-associated > Arthropoda: Insects > Digestive system >... | reverse complement strand
GGCAGCGAATATCTACCAAAGATTTTAGTGTCTTTCCCTGAGAATACTTGACAGAGGCTAAGTCAATTATTTAGATAGGAACGACATTACAACAGTAACTGTATATTATTTTGTAAAACCTGCATTTGATTTGGAAACAGAAATCTGGACATATAAAACATTCGCCTCACTAGCTGGAAGCAGTTCCAGACACCAAACATGAAACAATTTTTAAAAGATGACCTACAGGATTCACTCCTTTAGCCTGTAGTTACCTGAAGATAGACAAGGCTGATGTTTCCTGTTGCAAGATGATACCCAGCTGCCAAACCAATAGCATTTCCCTCATTTGCTGTTATTATGTGACAAGTTTCATTTTCATTCTGAGCCACATAAGCACAGAAATCTGCAACACAAGTTATAAGTTTGGTAACAATGCTGGCACAATAACAACACTGGAGATACACACTCACTGATCAAGTACAGCCCAGCAATAACATGAACCAATGTTCTACTATATGTGTTGTAACCATCATACTCTCAGAAGCAATTTTTACAACACATACACACCAAATATTGCCCCGACAACTCAGACTATCACACAAAAAGCAGTTTTGTTCCTTTGTGGCCGTGGACTAAGTGCATTGAAAATAAGTGTCACTATGTGGCAAAATGATGCTACTGTATGGGCTCAAATAACAGGGCCTTGTTTTAAAACAATAGATTCCAGATCCTTTCTGACTCTGAACCATGTTTTATGGAATTTATTTGAGAAGGAACCTTGTGACAAACAGGACACAACTGAACTACACAATGCATAAAAAGATGTGCAAGATGGCGAAAAAAATAATAAAAAATACACAGAAAGAAAATGAAAATGCATACTGCCAAATAAGAGTGTAGTAAGAATATGTATTAATGATGTGTCTTGCAATTTGGAACACGTAGGACTGGCTCCTGTATTAAACAGAAACCTGCCTGAAATGTGAACATTTAGACCACTTGTTATGCTGTTATAGATTGGGTTTAATGTACTTGTGAAACAGAGGTGATAGATATTTCTGTTTATTCTGAATGTTACCTTTAAGTAACGAGTCTGGAACACCACAGAAGAAATTTATACCAATATTACGTATAGCCCTGTAGAAGTCACCAGGATGCAGAAAATCTCGAACAAGTTCTGTCATTTGACCTGCATCTAGATTCTGCCTTATTTGTTCTTGCACCTGCTGCAAGTGAATAGTGTTTTTTATTTCCCAATTTTCCATTCTTCTGTAAGAACTTTAAAAATTAATTCAGCAACCAACTAACTGCACAGAGTACAGTCCTCCTTGTAAGAGTAACAGTTGCTTACCTAGTAATTTTCTACCTTGTGTTCTCAAGATACCACCAATGGAACCTACACAGGATTGGATTGGATAGACCCAGTTCAATGAAGTGAGACACTTGAGATGTTTAAGGAAACTTATGGGAATGGCATAACTGAAACAGCAACAGACTTTGCTAGCAAAAAACATTTAATGCTAGGAAAGATGCTTGGCAATGAAGGATGATGCTGTTATTCCATAATCTGCAAGTCTGATAAAATGTTGAAAAAGATTATATTTTGCTCATTTAGATATACAACTAACTTGGAGAAAGAAAGTATCTCCCCCTTTCTGCATGGAGACCTGAAACATGAGGAATATTCATGTGAATGTGTTACAAATTTTGAATGACGAACAGAAATCCTGAAGATACGGCATTTGTACTGCTCTTTCAAGAAAAGCAGGATATAATACATTTTGATGGAAAACAGACCTCGATATTAATTCTTAGAGTCACACACTTATAGTGACCATAAATGTTTACACAAGACTAACTGTATGATACTGAACACACGTGCTGCTGCTTCAAGTTGAAATATTTTAAGTGTCTCTTTCATGATGAAGCTTCCTCAGCCCACACATAAAAACCAATTTTATTACTTTGTAGTACTACAATTGTGTACACTCAAAGTTGTGCCATGTTATTATGTTTGTAAAATTAACACAATAGAATAAGTTCCATATGAAGTTCATTGGTGTTTTAAAATCGATCCCCATACCAAATTTCATGAGACATTTCTTCTAAACAGGAATATGGGGTATAAACTTCAGGCAGCCCACACGTTGTTGCTTTGCATTCAAAACAGAAGTAATTTTAACAAAACCTGCCCATAACCTTTTCAGAAGTGTACATCATTTCAGCACACCACACTTAAGTAATGTAATGTAACCAAATTCACACATCTGCCACGACGCTATTATGAGGGGGTGCTGATAAGTCCTTAGCCCGACCTACTTCCCGATGTCGGACGGAATCGATAGCGTCATTGGAAAGAGGGATCTGTTCATGTGCCGAATTGGAAGTCTTTTCTTGTTACAGAGGCAGAAAGGAAGCATGTCAGGCTACGCGCGCGATTTCAACAACATGGAGACGCGAGTTGTCAAGTTATTTTCCTTTTCCTGCAAGGCAAGGCGCCGGAAGATATTGACGCCATTCTGACAGAAACATTAGGGGAACATGCACCATCTTATGCCACCATAAAAAACTGGGTGGCCCAGTTTAAACGTGGTGATTTTTCCACCTGTGGTGTGCCTCGTCCTGGACGACCCAAAACAGTGCCCACCCCCGGAGATTATTGATCAAATTCACGAGCTAATCTTGGAAGACCGCCTGGATTTCGGCTAAATCAAGAGCTGAGCAACTGGGCATCTCACGTGAGCGGGTTGGGTCCATCATTCATTAAGATTTGGAAATGCGGAATCTCTCCGCGGAGTGGGTCCCGAAATGCCTGAACGCGATCAAAAACGTTAACGGTGCGAGTCTGAACAATTTTGGAATTTTTTCGGCGCGATTCAAATGATTTCCTGTCGCGGTTGGTGTCCATGGACGAAACCTGGTTATATCACTATGACTCTGAGACAAAGCAACAATCAATGGAATGGTGGCATAGCGGCTCACCCCGCCCCCAAAAAATTCCGAGTGCAAAAATACGCTAGATAAGTTCTCGCCTCGATTTTTTGGGATCAAGACGGCATCCTCCTCACTGATTATCTTCCAAAGGGCCAAACTATCAACGCGGAGTATTACTCATCTCTGCTGGTGCAATTGAAGGACATTTTGAAGAAAAAACGCCGCGGGAAGGTCACCAAGAAGGTCTTCTTCTTGCACAATGCCCCGGCTCACCAGACACTTGCAACCCAGGAGAAACCGGCCTACCTGGGCTTCCCATGTCTTGATCACCCACCCTATTCTCCGGATCTGACCCCGTTGGACTACCACCTGTTCCCTGGACTGAAAAAACAATTGAAAGGCCGCCATTTTTCGTCCGACGCGGAGGTCATTGCTGCCGCGGAGACATTGTTGGACGGACAACCTTCTGAATATTTTTTTTTTTTTTGAGTGGCTTGCAAAAGTTAGAGCAACAGGCTAAGAAGTGTATTGAGCTTCGTGGGGAGTATGTTGAACAAATCCCCGAGTTTGGTCGCTGTAGCTTGTCTCCTACCTGGTCGGGCTAAGGACTTATCAGCACCCCCTCATACTAACAGTAAAGCGGGCAGCCTCATGAGGTATGACACTTGTATCATGTTTCAGGAAAATTATTGATTCAAACAATATTAGGAGCAAATAGAAAAACAAAGATCTGAAAATAAAACAGAACTTTAAAGTTTGCATGTAATGACTTCACTTGATGCCACTGAACACAAACAGGCTAAACTGTACTGCCTCACAACTTGCAACATTGTTAGCAATGTCTGCAACTTCCTTCTTCAGCACTCCCCACCACTCATAATCTATATGTTATATAATTTGAATAGTCAACATTGCACAATTAATTATTGAGAAACAAACAACAGTTTTCTGTAACATATTGTCACAGATTTTGGAGCCCATTATTTGGGTATTCTTATTTAATACTTCAAAACTGGTAATGGCCACTTCAAAACCATAGGATCAAACTTCAGCATCATAAAGTTTGCAGCCACAAGTTATGCAGCACAAGTGCAATACTCACACATGTACCTAGCTTGAGTACCATTATGGAGCAGAGACCCTGCTGGAAAGTTGCCATTCATGCAGCTGGTCAGGAAATTTCCTGCAATTTGTACGACCTAAAGGTTCACTACCATGTTCACCAGCCTGCCATTTCATCCTGTCCTGAGTCAGTTAAAGTCAGTATACACTGTCCCTTCTGTCCCTACACTTCTTTTCAGCTTCCTTTTTTCATTGGTCTCATTCCTGTTTTTCAGTACCTATTTTTCTTTATGGGTGAATGTCATTTATGCACACATTTTAGTATCTAAGCTCAGCAGGAAGCATTTACTATTACTATGTTATACTGCAAAGATGTAGAAAAGGGTCACATACTTCTGCCACTGGATTTAATTTGCTTTGGGCAGGCATTACTTCATAAAGTTCGTAGCTTACTAATAGTTTCCACTTATGCTTTACACGTCTCAGCTTTATCTGCTTTTTCTTGTACATGTCAAATATTAGCAGTTCACATGTTATGATTCATGAGCTGTAAAACTGCAGACTGAAGACTTGTACATCCATCTGCCTCACACTATGCAACACAGGCTACAAATCTCCACAGTTACTAGTCTGAACAAATATGTTTATATTCATACAACAAATATTATCTTCATATGGTTTTAAAACTGAACCATCAGCACCACACACAATGAATATTGAAATTTAAATTATTTACAAGGATTTATAAAGAAATTCACCCTGTTTGAAATTTTATGTCATTACATGGCAGCAGGGGAGAGTGGGAAGAACAAGACAAAACAAGAAATTTAAAAAAAAAAACAGAAGGAACAACTGTAACTCACTAACAAAACAAGCAAGTGGTAGTGAAGGTGAAAAAGTTGTCACACAACAGTAATTATTTTAGTTGTGATAATGCACATGCAACACAGAACTAGAAATCTGGTATAAATTAAGCTGCAAATCAGCAATGTTTTTCAGATCTCCAGTTAAGAAAAACTGACAGAAGTTCATATGACATGGTGCAAAATTCCCAACAAAGTTTAATATTTTGTATAGTACAAGTACATATGCAAAGACTATATTCCTTACTTCCACACTATGTTACACACTTGTTTACATGGCAACTGACAGTTTCAGACCTGAAAGCATATACAATGCATGCAGTGAAGCATGAGTCACTACCCTCAATTACCACAAAACATTTACCATTTCTTGCACATCCCCAGGATGTTTGGTGCTGATTGGGAGTTGGGCAATTCTTGTCTGAAGAACACCCAATAACGTACGTCTTGACAGAACAGGGAACATCATCTAACGTGGTCTCTGTTAAAACAGATTATCTGATTATAGAGGGTCCAAAAATACATTATTTGTTTATTGGGATGTTTAAGATAGGAAAGGCCAACCAATTCATTGACCTTTCTATTTAAGAGATTAGCAACTGCATTGTAGACCTTGGATTAGAGGATGTAAAAAAACAATCAGGGCAATATTAAGTATCTACAACAAGACCAATATGATGCTGGTGAACTATGTGTTCTGATTTCAGTTTCAATTCAGCCTAAAAACTCTTTTTTGGTACAAAACCATACTTCCAACATTTCAATAATCAGTTTTTGGTACAACCAGGGAAGGAAATGCACCAGAATATCAACATTCAGATAGAAGAACTGTAATTTACTCTTCAATTAAAAGTTACAGTTTACATATTTATAATTAAACTTATGTATGTATGTATGTATGTACACACACAAATTTTAAATGAAAAGTAAATTACAGTTCTGTTATGTTGAAGGAATGAAGGCAAAACTCCAAGCTTTCATAACCTTACCAGCTTTGCTCACCGTATCCAAAGGACAGGATGCTGGGTGAGATCCAGCAGTAGGAGGGACACAATGATGACATACAGATCCCTGTCCAGGGTAGGAATTAAATTCTCATTATCATACACACACACACACACGTTGCTGACTGCTATCCCCCACTGTGGTCCAAAGCCTGTTTCATAAATTTCCAACCAACCAATACACGTGAATTCCACTTAACATCAACTTTGTTTAACTTCCGCTTCAAAGACACACAATCGGTGCTTAAACTCTGTTACACAGTTTCACAATAGTGGGTAGAAAATGCACACAACCAAGCCATGTGCTGCTGTTGAAAATAATCCAATAATCTGATCAACAAGGGTGTAGCTAGGTGGGGGCAAGTATTGTAGCTGTCCCAGGCAGCACAATAAATACTTTAAATTTTAAAGCCAGTAGATTTTCTGCCCTCAAGAAATTTTAAATTACAGGGTAAAAATAAAAGGAAACTCAACAAATGATTGCAACTTCTTTAAGTTCATAATTTCTGTTAGGGGCTGTCATTGTGATTACTTGACTTGTGTGCCAAAAAATATAGCTATGCCATCATTAATCAAAGATGTTTCCCTGTTTAACTAAACTGGACATTTTAATGCTTTTAAAATGTCTGCAAAGTGATGAAAAACAAGAAAAACTGTTACCATGACATGAAATCATAATACAAAAATTAAATAACAAAAAACTGAATACAATCCCAGCAACTGATATAATATAGTCTAAGAATCAAATAACATTATGGTTAAATTTTTATTTTGTTAAAGAAGGGGATGCAGATATACTTTAATCTGAACGACTAAAAGAACACATACTGAGGCTGTTCCAGAATAAGATGCTGAAGAATATATTTTGGCCTATGAAAGAGTAAGTAAGACAGAACTGTAGAAAACAGCATAATAATCAGCTTCATAATTCATACTCCTTACAGAATATTATCAAGGTGATAAAATAAAGACAAATGAGACAGGAAGATATTAAAATAGATCTGCAAGATATAGAGTGGGAAGGCATGGACAGGATTAATCTGACTCAAGACAGAGACAAGTTATTGGCTCTTGTGGATAAATGTTCCACAAAATGCACAAAATTTGGCTAGCTGAGAACTATCAGCTTTTAAAGAAAGAACCTGCTCCATGTAGCTAATCTACAAGAAAACACATCTGGTATCTTGAGATTACAGCCACTATTGTGTCCTGCCCAGTACCATAGACTTCCCATCCAGGAACTCTTTCTTACAGTAAATGGCTGGTATGAGAAGCTAACCACTCAGTCCCATCTATTACCAAACATTACACATGCGGGAAAATCCACATATGGTGCTTGGGCACAGAATATACACTTTTCTCTTAAAATAATTTTAGTATGTAAAACATTAAATATTTCTGGTAATCACAATGGATGGAAGTTTCTGCTCTAATGAAATGTATGACAAGGCAAAACAAATGTCAAAACCTGGACAGTTACTCAACACACCACACGTCTAAATTATGCACACACACCTGCACATGTGCTACTTAGTGTTAAGCACTTACACTCACCCACACCCACCTAAGACAATATTAGGTGAGCTTCTCACTACTTTATTTCCTCCAGTCCTCTTTACTATTTACTTACTTACTTACACTAAGCCAAAATATCTTCTTCCTCGGCAGAAAAGTGCTGTTATTTTTCAGTTTCCAGTTTAATACAAAAGCTTATAAATTAGAAACAAGACAGCCATTACATACAAATCATCCTGTAGGAAATGAAATGATAACATTATGACCTCCAAGTTATGAGTGATAATAACAAAATGAAGAACTTTTTGGAACACAATTCAGGAGAAATGAGACAGTCCTCAAGTGCAACATAATCAGTCCAAGTTTCACATGTAATAACCCTGGCTCAAATCTTGGCAGTCACTTCTAACAGGCACATATCTACCCCAAAATGCACCATGGTCTACACAGTCCAAGTCCAGACCAGTGACAAAGTTTGGGTGGAGGGCAAGTACTAATCTATCCAGTGTTTCCCTTCACTACTAGGAACTCCATGCAGTAGAGTCCTTCCTGTGAAGCTAATGGTTGCTCACTTCTTCACAAATATACTACACTTACCAAAATATAATACTACATGCATTAGTGTCTAAAAATAATGAAATTAATGTAAATATGGACGATAATGTAAGAGAAAACTAACTGGTATAGGTTGGATTAAACTGGCTCTTGTGAACATAGTAAAAAAACCTTCAGGTTTCATAAAGACGGATAATTTCTTGACTAGCTGACTGCCTAGATCAGACTCTTGTGATTTATGCTTTATGAAGTGTTGATGTTAGTATAATGGTCAAAATAAATGTACAGATGTCAAAGTGGCATAGGGTAATCACCATATTTCACAAACTTCCTGTGTGTAATCAGCCCATCATCCTCTAAGCTTCCAATGTCTCTGGATAAATATTAGGAAATCAAACAAGAAAACAGAATGCCATGGAGAGTAAAAGAGTTCCTTCATCTTCTAATGTAATCTATGTAAAGTCCTTGTTAAGTTCCTGGTGTAGCAAACATATATTTGAGTAGATAACTTGCAGTGTAATGTACCATTATCAGAAAAGGTTAATAAAAATTATCACCATATGACTGAATAAGGCTGACATCAGCTGATAAATACATACCTTCAGCTCTTTGAACTAATGCTGCTAATCAAGTGTTCTTTCCTCTTAACTGTCTGGGGGAATAAAAGTCCAGCATCCTCAGACTGATACATATTAATATACCTTATCTTACTGACCTTGGCTTGGCCCCTGTTCAAATGCTACAGGAAGGCCAACGTCAGTACATTTTGCAACAAGGAAATTCATTCATTATCAACAAAGGCATGTCCATTTAATGGATGACGTCTCGTTGTGCTTATAGAACATTCAAAAACAAAATGTCTTTTATATGTCAAACACTACCACTTACTGCCACTTATTTTATTTCATTACCAACACAAAAACTCTAAGTAAAGTAAAATATAATACAAGCTGTGTAACTACATGATTAGTACAGCTGACAGGGATTTAAAAACCAACAGCAGGGCAACACACTACCACTTATTTTATTTCATTACCAACACAAAACCTCAAAGTAAAGTAAAATATAATGCAAGCTGTGTAACTACATGATTAGTACAGCTGACAGGGATTTAAAAACCAACAGCAGGGCAACACCCTTACTTTTCTACCATGTAGATGAAGGTTCCTCAAAAAAACTGTATCTTTATACCACACCACATGGTATCACAGACCAGGAAACCAAAATCCTCCCCCATCAAAGTTAACACATGGATCCATAGACAGGCAATTATCAGTCTTTAAGTTCACTGTTTAAAGCCTAAGACTTACTTTATGTACCACCAGTTTTAACATTCAGAAATTCTGTGTTCTGCTCACAATAATTTATGTGTTTGCATGGATCTCAGAACAAACAGCATTCACTTACTTATCGGTTTTTATAACCAAGGCAGAGAGAGTTTACTGCCCAGTATGGACTGGGTCTTTAAATGAGATATGTTACTCTTGATTGCCAGCAAAATACTAATGGGTATAATGGACACGGAAAAAAAGCATACATTCTTATCTCATATAAATATCTTCAAAATGAATAACTCAGCAGCAGAATAAGTGATTATGGGTGCCCTCAGTCCAAAACGAATTCTGCTGAAATACACATACATAGATAAGTCAAACAGTTCAGAATACTAGAGTAAAACCAGTATATAAAACATTGGGTGATTAATTTAGCCACAGCAAGTCAGTCTTCAGTTCACATGCAGAATTTGCATTGTTGCAGTATCACTGTTAACTTGTATGTGAAACAAAATCATCTGTATAATGCATATTAGGCTTCTGATAATTGAACACTGCAGATAACTGCCTAGACGTGTCACGTGTAAATTATACACTCTTATTCCCTCCATGACGTGGAACCAATTTTTCTGTTTATTTCAGCAAGAATGACAAGACACTTAAGGCTGTTCTCAAGTGAGATTGATGATAATGAAATGTCCTTTTCTTCATGCTCTTTTTCAATGGAAGCTTTCTTTTTCCTCTTCTTTTTAAGACGATGCTGGCCTTCTACACAGTCTCCTTTCCTGTGCTGTTCAGCATGAACATCACTAGTATTCCGATTACGTTTCTGCTTTGGATAAAAATGAAACAAACATTGGTATGCACAATAAATTTGAGAGAATGTAATAATTTATGTTACAGATATACTAGCCAGTAAAACATTCGTAGTAGTAGTAGTAGTAGGAGACAGACCTACACATACTTGAGAATTCAGCTAACAAAAATTCACATTACTCACTGGAGGAGGGGGGCAGAGGCACACACAACTGAATTGTATCTAACCAAGTTTCATTACTCAATCACTGGAGTACCCAGGATCCAGCCATGATAAAAGTTTACATAAGCTTACTTGATAATTTTATGCTAACATCTCTTAGAAGCAATTTTCTTGTAAAATGTAAACTAACAATGTGGACATCACATAAACCAGGAGTACATAAACTTTCCACAAACCTAGGAGCCACATCAAAATTCTAGGTGTCCAAAGGGTGACATGAAGTAAATTCTACCCTAAGGACCCACAAACATAGTGTGCTATGGTACAACATTTATTTGCCTCGGATTTGTGCACCTCTGATACTAACTACTATTGAATGAGTGGTAACTGACAATTATCTGTTTCACAGTGCAATGTTAAATGGATATTCTGGGAAGCTTTTGGCAGAAATGTGTAAATTCCAAACGAAGAAGGTTCGAAGAATTCATTAGGCCGTACAATAACCATAGAACTTCCACTTTCTACCAAATGCAGTCAGTAGAGTGAATGATAGAGGCTAGATGAGTGCAGATTTCATCCGCTGCAAGGACTAAGAGTTATTTCTTTGACAGCATCATCCAGACTTGCATCAGAGCCCAGTATGTATAAATTTGTACACATTGTAGACAAACAATATCACCAGGCTGTATGCAATAGAGGCAATGTTGTACTACATTTCTTGCATTCTTTGGACACTGCACCATTTACTGTTAATTTTATTTAGATTTCTGGGGCATATCAACCGAAACATGTAATTGGGATCATGACAAAAAGTACAAATTCAGGTTTAGCTACAGGTGTAAATTCACTACTCATTTTCCCCTGAAATGAGACACGAGTTTACCAAACATGATCACCTTTTTTGTTTGTTTTTCATACTCCAGAGCATCATAATAATTGGGTTTTCCTCGCTTCACTCTCTCTGTTCGCCTCCGCTTCATAATGCCCTCATCCCGCACTTCTGCTGCTTGTGCTGTTATAACTGCACGGCGAGCAGAGAAAAAATTATGTCCACATGGGCAGGCCTTACATGCTACTGGTAGCTGCAATACATAATATATCAAGCAAATATAATTCAAAATTACTTGTGGCCAATAAGAGGAAACACCATACAAAAATGAGAACAAGTCAAACAGGGCAAAGTGTAAACCAATTTCCTTTCTGACTGGGTTTTCACTCATACCCACCAATAAACTCACTCAAGAAATATTACAGGCAATGAATAATACATGTGAAGCCTGAATAATTTTTTATAGCCTTGCCAAGGCTGTTAACTGTGATAATTATATCAAATTCATAACTAAACTTGCTTAGTACCGATTACAGCGAAACAGCAGTAAATTACTGACATCACATATTACAAACAGAAAACAATAAATTGCAATAAAACTCTCCAAATACCCACGATAATATTTAATCTAAGTGGAGTAAAGTTCAACATCACATTCCTCAAGGTCTCACACTTGGTACGCTTCTTCTCTGGATGACGCTAATGTAATAATCACTAAACCAGACACAGACATCTTGCAGAATTATGAAATCATGGAATAGCGTACAAATGGTGCACAGCCAATAGCCCTTAAAATACTTAGAATTCAGGATGATCACCACCACCACCACCCTCGTTATTGTTGTTGCTGGCTTCCTCTTCCTCCTTTTCTTCTCATCACCACCATATTTTTAAAAGTATTCTTTCATCACCTTTTTAAGTTCTTTTTCTGTTGTTCCATAAGTAACTGCTTGAGTCTTTTGTTTTTGAATTATCTTTTATGTAATTGAACACTCTAGATACATAACTTTCACTGACAATACCAAAGGTTTTTATACTACATACCCTTCTGAAGACTGCTAATGCTGCAATTTTATGTCAAATTCAAACAAGGCTGGCATGTTGCTAATTTCATAAAATTAAACAGCAGAAAAACCAGTGTTATTTACCTTCACTAATATTCTGTACTACATTTATAAAATATGTGATTCTTGCATATCCCATGCAGACATCACCAAAGACTTGAAAGTACTGATTCAAAATTATATTTTCAGCAACCTGTAGATTACATTTTCTCCCAATCCATAAAGATACTGGGCTGAATTCCAACTATGACATTCTCCCTCTGTACCTTTAATTATTTACTGAAGTTTTATCTATCACTAGTTAGACCTTAACTTACGCATGCTTCAACTGTATGGAATTCTGCATCTACTGATGCCAAAAAGCTGGAACACATCCAACAGAAGTTCACGGCCTAGGTCAAAATTGTTTTGTTCCAATGACCATGTAAGTTATAAAGATTTCCTTAAGTAGCTAAAGTTACGACCCTGTATGATAGAAGATACAATTTTGATAATTCTATCCTGTTTATTCAGTTTTAAAATGTTACCCAACCCTTTTGGATGTAACTGAGTTCTTACTTGAACTTTTGCATGTTTTCAGTAATTTGTAAGAACTCTTATTCTGCTAGGATGATTTTGGCTGATACCCTGCGTGAAGTGCCACTGATATTTTTGTGAAACCTGTTACTTCTTTCAAACAGATTTTGTACGCATTTGATATAGCCTCAAACTAACTGCCCTATTATCTTTCTACTCAGTAGTATTTATGACTATATCTTAGTATATTTTGTGCTAATGTACAACTGATGTTTTGTCATTTAACTGTCTATGGTTGTTGAGTATAATGTATTCTGAAGGACAGGTAAGGGGCTGTTACATCAGAACGTTAACAAACACCTATTACACTGAATTATTATTTATATTATTATAATTTAAAATTCATTCTCACCTATTAGTTACTAGGTGGTGGTCTTCTAGTTAAGACCAGATCTCAACAAGAGATCAAAGCAGTTTACCCTAGCACTTTATGAATGATGTGTGCAGTCACCATAAGTGTGATCTACCATAGCTCTTTGGCTGATGGGTGGGCTGGGAGCAACTGAAGTTTCTGATCTAATCCCTTCCTAATTGTGGAACAGTTTTTGTCCTCACTTTCCATATCCTGCCAACCTCAAGCTTCAGGTCTTTGTACTTGTATAGTTTTTCAGTTTCTTTGGTGTTAACATTTGAATCATCTGGTACGGCTATAGTGATCAGTAGGCAAATGTGGAGCGCATATGGAGTGCTTGATCTTGGGCTGCTATCATTAAACGCTCCATTTCTTCCTTTAGGCCTGAGCTACACAACCACGCCATGGATTTTTCTTTAGTTACTCATGGTCTTTCAAGGGGCCAGCAGAATTTTCCATGCCTTGGTTTCCCCTTCAGTTCTTCTATCGTCTCATTTTCAGTACTGGACTGAAGTTGATTCTTGATATTTTGGGCACCAGTTTCTTCATATATATTTTTGCTTTATTAGATTATCTTCTTTTTGTACAGAGTATTTGGTTTTCCCGGCATCATATTCTTGCACTAATCTGGTAAGGCTATTTTTGCCTTACTTAATGTACTCGCTGGAACCAACAACAGCAGCATTATAAGCCGACTCCAGTTCGACCAAACCACATCCACCACTTTGTCTTCTAAAGTCTATTAACATCAGCATTCAGGTGGTGGATTTCTTCAGGAGCTAAAAGCTTTTTCCTTTTTTGACCTATCTTCTCAATTTCTTTTCTTAACAAGTTGATTATTCCAAAGCAATAAACGAAGACTGGTACAGCTAAGGGATTGATAGCTGTGATCTTGTTCTTCAAGTTTAACTCTGTCTTCAGAATTTAATGGACCGGGTGGTAATATTCCTTTATTAGTTTGTCCATTATTATTATTATTATTATTATTATTATTATTATTATTATTATTATAAAAGGAAACGGTGTTTAGTGAGTAACTGCAGACCAATTATATTCTCAATACCCTTCCCAAAACATTTCACACTATATGAAGCTCAAATTTAATCCCTGCCAGCGTGAGTATATTAAATACAAATCTACCCGCTACCAATCTTGTTGTGAATCTTGACTTTATTACTCCGCTGGTTGATCCTCAGTGACAGGGTTAAGACCTTACTTTGATATCCATAATGCATCTGACCTAGTTACATGCCAACTGATCATTCAAAAACTAAATATAGTTCTTGACCAACAGAATATTTCATGTGCGTTACTGCGGAGCACTCCTTTTCAGCATTTTCATTAACAACTTGTGTGGTGTGGTCAGGTATTCAATTGCCTTCTCTTTGCTAACGACATAACAATTTTTCATGAATGAAGTCCCTCACGAGAGTTTGTTACTTCAATTATAAATTGTGTTCATGGATGGCACATATATAATTTCAAGAAGCTCAATGTCACTAACACTACAGTTCGTTCCTTCTCTAGAAAAATCAACTTGAATACAATTGTGTGAGTTCTCTACTACACACACTGACTGCATGAAAGATCTGGAAGTGATTATCCACCCCAAACTGCATTTACACCATTATGTGGATTACCTATTTTTGTTTGGGGGG
>Ga0209755_10005344_pt1 | contig 14649 bp, 14 predicted proteins | sample TergutCo191P1_FD_187301 | JGI IMG/M metagenome (GOLD analysis project Ga0209755, IMG submission 187301) | Cornitermes sp. P1 segment gut microbial communities from Petit-Saut dam, French Guiana - Co191P1 (SPAdes) (version 2) | ecosystem: Host-associated > Arthropoda: Insects > Digestive system... | reverse complement strand
GCTACCGCCTCGGCTTTGAATTCCGCCGTGTAGACTCTTCGTTCTGTTCCCTTCTTCTTCATCTGGTTCTCTCCTTACTGTTGTATACCCCGCTTAATTCTTTGTCCACCAGGCGGGGTCAAGGCCAGTTTATTTGGAGATGAGAATGTCTGAGAACAGGAATTTGCGGGAAATTGATCCTTTCCTCCTTAACCGAAGCGAAGCGGCGAAGTTTCTGGGAATCGGAATAAACACCCTCGCCCTCCTCGGCATCCCGAAAACGCAGATCAAGAAGCGGGTTCTCTACAGGCGGGATATCCTGGAAAAGTGGGCAAAAGACAACACCAGGAAGTAAAAAACTTTGACCCCGAAACAGATGGAGATCGTCACAACTCTCTTCTCAAATGCGGAAAGGCTCTCTTTCGGGACGGCCTCTGTGGAGCTTAAGATTCACGCCGGAAAATGCACGGGGGTAGTTTACACCACATCGGAGAACTTCCGGCAGAAAGAAGGTGGGCATGACTTCAGCATAGATTCGGCACAGGAAGAATTCCGAAAAAATTTGAATTAGATATACCGCAGATTTTCTCGAAAAGGCAGTAGACGCGGAAGATATTAGCTGATAGAATAAAACATATAAAATCACAGAGGGAGTCCCACTCAATGGCAAAGATGAAACAAAAGACAAATACAGGCTCAAAGACGAATTTACTGAAGATCGTAGACCCGTTACAGAAGTTATTGGATCAAAGGGCCGCCCTGGACGCCCAGATCGCGGAAATGAAGAAGTCCCTCATTGCCGCAATAGAAAACGAGGAAGCTCCTGCTCCCGCCAAGCCCAAGCCTGCGGCAGGAAGAAAGCCCAAAGCAGATAAAGCCGAAAAACCGGCAAAATCTCCCAGGGGAAGGAAAGCCGGGGCTAAGAAAGCGGACGCAAAGAAAGACGAAGAATTGTAGAAAGATCGAATCAGGATCATCCGAAGCCTCCCTCTTCCAGGGAGGTTTTTTGTCTTTACCGGGTCAGCTCTTTGCCGCAGGAACCAATGCCCCGAATACGTCCATCTGCGCCTGCCTGATCTTCTCCCTGTCCCCCTCTGCCCAGTGATCCCCGTAGCGGTATAGCATTGAATCTGTCTTATGCCCCGTCTGGGATTTCAGGAGCTTCTTCTCCAGCCTGCTGATCATGTAGGTCGTGAAGAAGTGCCTCCAGCCGTGGAAGACGTAGCCCTCTGCGGACTCTTTGCTCATCCCCGCTTTCATCAAAGCCGCCCGTAAACCCTCAGCAAAGAACTTCGCTTCCATCGGTTTTGACGCAGACCTTCCTGTCCAGAAAATATAGCTATCTGCGTCTGCCCCATGGGGGTTACTCTTTGCCAAGCTGAAAAGACTTTCGACTAGGGAAGGGAAGGGCAACTCTACCTCACGGCTCTCATTGTTTTTTGTAGTTTTGAGCTTATCCCGAAAATTCCAGGAGTGCCTTATATAAATACGGTCTTTTCCTAAGTCCTGAAGGCGGAGCCCTTGAATTTCCCCGGCGCGCAGTCCTGTAACGGCTGCCAGCATATTAGCAAGCTTAGCCCGCATATCTTCCCACTCAATCTGAAAGATAGCTTGGGCCATTTCGGGAGATAGAATTTGCCTTTCTGCTGCCTTCCCGGAAAACCAAATAATGCCTGTAGTTATATCCTTTTCAATAAACTCTTTCGAGAATGCCCACCGTAAAGGAATAGTTCCCGCCTTAAGAATAATATTCCTTCTTCCTGCGGACAGTTCGCGGCTTGCCAAATCGTTGATGAATTTATCGATATCCTGGCGGGTAATATCTCCAAGTACCCGCCCTGTAAAGAAAGGAGCCCAGTACTTCTCAACAGAAAGCTTCTGGCCTTTCGTGTAGTTTCTATGGATGCCGTGATTTTTCCTGAGCTTCTCTTTCACGTAGGGAGAAATATCATAGTTCCAGAAGGTCTGAAGGAAGGCCGCAAAGTCTTCATCCTGCCTGCTCCCTGCGACTACGTAGGTTTTGAGGAGCCCCTGCCGTTTGAGTTCTTTGCAGATGAACTCGGCTTCGGCAACGTTCCTGATATCCCGCAGGGAGACCCTAATGGAAAAAGTGTCATCATTTAAAATGCGATCATTTTTTTCTTTGGTTTGGTTTTGCCCGTCCCGGAGGGTTTGCCGTTCCTGAGCCATTGGAAAGCGATCTCTATTGCTGAGGATTCTTCGGTCTGTTTGGTAGAGACGGCGGGGAGGTAGCCCCCGTCTTTGCATTTGAACTGGACGTAAAAGAACCTCCGTCCTTTGCGGCGGAATACCGAAAACGGCAAGCTGGGCATACTGAACCTCCGGGAAGGGCGTTGAACATGGCTCTGCCACATTATCTGCCACTTTTATTTTCATAAAGGTTTGGAACGCCCATTTTAGGGTAGTTCTTTCACGTAAGTCTATATCCTGTATAGAATTAGCGCTTTGAGCCGCGAAGGGATCGAACCTTCGACCCGCAGATTAAGAGTCTGCTGCTCTACCAGCTGAGCTAGCGGCCCAATATTGAAACTTTACCGGAAAGGTCAGAGAACGTCAAGCGCATTGCCGCATAAACTTTCATAACTTTCCGTGCTTCCGTATTCACAGTTTCTCCCTCAGTATGACATCTTTACTCTACAGCCCCTTCAATGCTAAGATAACAGCATGAACGTAATAGCTTTTAACGGAAGCCCCCACGAAGACCGGGTAGTTGCCGGCGGGATATCCGTAATCAAAAAGGAACTGGAAAAAGAGGGAATTTCCGTTGAGGTCATTCATGTCGGGAACAGGAACATACACGGCTGTATGGACTGCCACAAGTGCAGGACGCCCCCCAAGCAATGTGCGATAAGCGGGGACATTGTAAACGAGTGCCGTGAAAAAATGAAGGCAGCTGACGGTGTTATCCTGGGAAGCCCGGTGTATTACGGCGGCGTGGCCGGGACATTTAAAAGTTTCCTTGACCGCCTTTTTTTCCCCGGCCCAAATCTGCTTTACAAAGTGGGTGCCACCGTTGTTTCCCTGCGGCGCACAGGCGGCATTACGACCTTTCATCAGCTTAACAACTACTTTAACCTGGCCCAAATGGTCATCACCCCGGGCGTGTACTGGGATGTGATCCACGGCAACACGGCGGAAGAACTGGCCCAGGACGAAGAAGGGCTTCAGATCATGGAAATCCAGGGCCGGAACATGGCCTGGCTCCTTAAAGCCCTGGCTGTCGGCAAAAAAGAAGTCGCACTGCCGTCCCGCATTGAGCGCAAACGCACGAATTTTATCCGCTGAGGGGGCGTTGACATTTTAGGATTGTTTTAAATAATTCTTAATTTTTTTCTCATTTTTGTTGAATAATTCCTAATTTTTCTGTATGATATGCTTACTATAATGTTGTGAGGGTTTATATACATGATGGATATCGGTCTCATCCACCGAAGGGAATACGAACTAGCGGATGACCGATCCGAACCTATTGTCATAGCCGAAGCGCCCGGCAGGATACACTATCTGGGCGAACATGGTGAGCCAAGGGCAGGATTATTTCTTTCCTCAGCCATAGATCGCTACATCCGAATAGCGGTGAGTATGCGAAAGGATAATTCCCTTCGCTTTTACGCTGCCGATTTGGGAGAGCGTAAGAGGACGACCCTGGTAAACCTGAAGTACAAGCGGGAAGATCGGTGGGCAAATTACATAAAAGTCGCGATTTACATTTTCGCCGAGCTGGGCTTCCCGGCGAAAGGGCTTAATTTCACCATAGCCGGTGATATCCCGCAGCATGTGGGGCTTGCCTCATCTTCGGCCATAGAAGTTGCCGCGGTAATGGTTTTAAAGGGGTTTTTTCAGGCCGCTATCAGCGATAAAGAACTTTTAAGGCGTTTGGCGGTCTCCAAAGTCCTCTTTTTCAGCAAAGATGTAAGCCCCATTGATTATTATATCGCATTTGCCGCCAAAAAAGATCAATTCCTTGTTGTTGACGAAGCGAGCCTGGAAGTGAAGCGGGTAAAATCCCCCCTGGCAAAGTACCGGCTTTTGGTCATGGATTCCCGTGTCCCCAGGATGGGTATTGACGAGGAACTGAAACAGCGCCAGGCGGATATCAAAAAAGGTCTGCAGCTTTTGTCCAACAAAAGGCAGGGGGCTACATTCAGGGACTTTGCCGCCCTGGATTTGGTGGAATCCATGGGGAACCTTCCGGAAGAAATACGCCGCAGAAGCCTCCATGTCGTTCAGGAAATGCGCCGGGTTAATGACGCAGAAGAATCCCTCAAGCGGGGAGATACTTCTTTTTTCAGCAAGATCATAAACCATTCCCACGAAAGCCTCAGGGATCTCTATGAAGTTTCATGCCCGGAGGTCGATTGGCTTGTTAAACGGGCCCAGGAACTGGACGGGGTTCTTACATCCAGGATGACCGGGCAGGGCTTTGGGGGCTGTACGTATACCTTTATCCGGGAAGATGTCGTTGAGGAGTACAAAAAACGCCTTGAAGACTACGAACGGATTTTCGGCTTCCGCCCGATCATATACGAAATGAAGCTTGCCTCAGGATGCAGGCTTGTTGCCAAAAAAACCAGGGAAACCCCATGAATATACTCCTGACCAACGATGACGGCATTGAATCCGAGGGGATTCTTAAACTCGCGGAGGTACTGCGCTCAAAAGGGAAGCACAGGATAATGGTGCTGGCACCGGACGGTAACCGTTCCGGGATTTCGCACGCTGTTTCTCTTTTGTACGGCCCGGTAAAGCTGGTAAAATTGGGAGAAGATACCTGGACGTGTACGGGATACCCTGCGGACTGCGTTATTGCGGCGCTGTTGGGGGCCCTGCCTGTTAAGCCGGATTTGGTGCTTTCGGGCATTAACCGGGGGGAGAATCTGGGGACAGATCTCCTTTTTTCGGGAACCGCGGCGGCGGCACGGCAGGCGAGCCTTTCGGACATTCCGGCCATAGCGCTGTCCCTGGTGGGGCACGGTGTTTTTCACTGGGATATGGCCGCGTCCTGGGCCGCCGATCATCTGGATGAACTTGCCGCTTTATGGGAAAAAAATTGCTTTGTAAACGTCAATATCCCGAATAACCCGGACGGCCCGGATGGTATGTGCGCGGCCTGGCCCGCGATCAAAGGCTATAGGAGCGAATTGACTGTGATGGACGCGCCGGATGGCAGCCGTTGGTGTTTTTTAAGCGGCGAGCCGGAAGTGCCGCAGCCGCAGATAGATTCCGACTGCGATGTTGTGGCACGGAATTGCGTTTCTGTAACTTCCGTGTATAATTATCCTATAAGGAAGGAATAAAAAAGAAAAGGACTACTATGGCGGAAAGCCCTGAAAAGAAAGGTTCGAAGGGGAAGGACATTTCCAGGGGACGAGGTTTCCTTAACGAAGGGATCAGGCTCTATCGCTTAAAGCGGTGGGAACTGGCCTTGAAGGAGTTGATCGCGGTTAATACCGAGCGCTTCTCCTCCGAGGAAAACCTGGAACTTGCCTATTATTTGGGTCTCTGTTATACCAAGCTGGAACGCTACGATGACGCGCTTTTGTACCTGGAACAGGTGGTCACAGGCGGCCAAGATCCGCTGCGCACCTACCAGTGCCGCATGACACTGGCCTACATCTATGTAGTTACCAAGCGTTCCAAAATGGCGGAGTTTGAGCTTAAGCGGCTGGCCAACAGCGGCTTTGAATCGGCCCAAATCTATACCACTCTGGCCTATGCGGCATGGCTGCAAAAGCAGTACAAACAGGCCGTGGATTACTACCAAAAAGCCCTGGATTTGGATGAGAATAACGCGACCGCCCTTAACGGCCTTGGCTATATCCTCGTTGATACGGATATGGATCTTATCCGGGGCCTTAGGTGCTGCAAAAAGGCCGTTGACATTAAACCGCACAACCCGGCGTACCAGGATTCCCTGGGCTGGGCGTACTATAAAAACGGGGAATTTCTTGAGGCCAGAACATGGCTGCGCAGGGCTCTGGAGTCTGCTCCCAATCAGCAGGAAATCAGAGATCACTTCAAAACCGTTACGGGGTGAACATGAAACACATCGCCGCATTTGGTATATTATTTTTCGTACTGCCGCTTTTCCTCAGCGGGCCGGGGCTTCCCGCCCAGCAAACCTTTAATCCGGGCATTCCCGCGCCCGCGGGCTTTGACGGCCCGGACATCGACACCCTCCGTGCCAGGGAGGAGTTCCGTATAGGCGTGCAGGCGTATAACCGTTTCGCCTTTAACGAGGCCATTCTTTCTTTTGAACGGGCGCTCGCGTTCCGGCCGGGGGAACCCCTCATCCTTGACTGGCTTGGAAGGGCCTACTTTCATTCAGGCATAGAGAACGCCGCTTTCAGCGCGTGGCAGGCGGCGGCCGCGGGCTTTGGCCTTGCTTCCGGCGAGGGCATACTCATAACAAGCCGCCTTCAGACCCTGCGAAACCGCCGCATATTGCTTCCCGTGCCGGATGACAATGTGCGTTATGTGGAATCAGGCAGGTATCCGGGCATGAACCACGGCGTTGTCCTTTACCGCCAGCCCACATCGGTGCTGCCGCTGAATGACGGTTCGGCCTGGGTGGTGGCGTTTGGCAGTAACGAAATTGTCCGCATTGACGTGAACGGCATTATACGGGAGCGCCGGCGGGGGCCCATGCTTATCGGTTTTGACAGGCCATACGACCTTGTCCGGGGGCTTGAGGGGAACCTCTTTCTTTCTGAGTTCCGGGGCAACAGGGTCAGCGTGCTTTCGCCTGAGGGAGACTGGCTTTTCCACATAGGTTCGCGGGGGCAGGGGCCGGGGCAGTTTGTGGGCCCCAAGAACATGACCATAGACGAAGAAGGCTTTCTTTATGTGGTGGATTACGGGAACATGCGCGTGTCCAAGTTCGACCCCGCCGGGGATTTCATCCTTTCTTTTGGACTGCGAACCCCCGGCTTTCAGGGTTTTCTTTCGCCCACGGGGATTGTCGCAAGGGGGAGCAGGGTGTATGTGGCGGACAGTATTCACCGCCAAATTTTTGTGTTTGACACAAACGGCACCTACCTGGGCCCCCTGGTTCAGGGCGGCCTTTACTCCCCGGAAAGCCTTAGGCTGCTTGCGGACGGGAGGTTCCTGGCGGTAGACGCAAACCGCATCCTGCTTATAGACCCGGACACCGCCATAGTCCGCGAACTGGGCGTTTTGGGGAGCCGGGACAGGGTGCGGCTTACCGGGGCGGATGTAGACCGCAACGGCAATGTGCTGGCCGCGGACTTTAACACCGGGGAAGTGGCGATCATGACCCGTATTGATGACATGGCGGCGGGCCTTTTTGTGAAAGTGCGCCGGATCATCCCGGACAATTTCCCCACGGTGCTGGTGGAAGTGGAAGTGACCGACAGGCTCCGCCGCCCCATCGTGGGCCTTAACGAGACGAATTTCCTCCTGAGTGAGGGAGGACTGCCGGTGCTGGATCAGCGCTTTCTTTCGGCTTCCTACCGTTCTACGGATACCGCTGTTTCCGTTCTTATGGAACGCTCCCCCGCCACGCTCCCTTTCAGGGACGATCTTGCCGTGGCTTTGCGGGACACGGCCATTGCCGCGGGCAGGGTCACGTCGATAGTATCCGCCGGGGAACTGCCCGTGCGGGAAGATATTTCTCCGGCCGCGGGCGCTACGCCGGCTCAGCGTATTGTTTCGGCGGCGCACGGGAATGCCGCCCACTATTCCCCCCGCTGGCGGTTTGATTTGGGGCTGCGGCTGGCGGCGACTGACCTTTTGGACGGGGAGCACAAGCGGGCCGTTGTGTTTGTCGGAAGCGGCTCCCTGGGGGAACTGGCCTTTGAGCAGTACACGCTTTCAGAACTTGCCGCCTATCTTTCGAACAACAATGTGGTGTTTTACGCCGTGATTGTCGGCGGCGGCACACCCGGCAGGGATATCCTTTACCTTGCCGAAAGGACAGGCGGCAGCGCCATGGCCCTTTTCCGCAGCGAAGGCATCATCCCGGAGATACAGGGCCTTGCGGACAAGCCCTCAGGCATCTACACCTTGAGTTTCCGCTCCCGCCTGCCCACGGATTTCGGGAGAGCCTATCTTCCCCTGGAAGTGGAAGTGTACCTGATGGAGAGATCAGGACGGGACAGTACAGGGTATTTTCCGCCGCTGGAATAGCGCCGGGCCGCAGATCCGGCAAGAAAAATATGGCACTTTTTCCGCTTTTGCATTATAGTTATTCACATGAAACGTAAGCAATTAACCATGACAAAAACTTCTTTCAGGGGCACCCTTGCCCTCTTTGTGGCAGCTCTGCTGCTGGCCGTTCTTGCCGCCTGCGCCGGGGCTCCCCGTGCAGGCTCAGCCGCGTGGGGCGGGCTTGGACGCCCGGCGGACCCTGTCCCCTTTATGCAGGATGTCAGGACGGGGACACTGCCAAGCGGCCTGCGCTATTTTATACTGGAAAACTCCATGCCGGAAAACCGCGCGTTTATCAGGCTGGCGATACGGGCCGGTTCCCTGCACGAGGGAGATCACGAGCAGGGCCTTGCCCACTTTGTCGAACACATGGCGTTCAGGGGCACCGAACGCTTCCCGGAAAATGAGCTGATAGACTATCTCCGTTCACTGGGCATGCGTTTCGGCCCGGATATAAACGCCTTTGTTACGTTTGACCGAACCGTATATATGATAGAAGTGCCGATTGAAACCGCCGCCGACGGGACGCGCATTATCCCGGCAAAAGCCCTGGCGATTATCGACGACTGGTCACGGGCTGTCTCCTTTAAGCCTGAGGCCGTGGAACTGGAAAGGCTTGTCGTTATCGAGGAGTACCGGGGGCGGCTTGGGGCCTGGGACAGGATTAGGCGGGAATGGCTGCCGGTGCTGGCCCGGGGTTCGCGTTTTGCCGACAGGATGCCCATAGGACGCCTTGAAATTATCGAGACGGCAACGGTCGAGCACCTGAAAGGCTTTTATCAAACATGGTACCGGGCGGATAACATGGCCGTTATGTTCGTGGGCGACTTTGATGGGGCAGCTCTTGAAGCCTCCCTTGCCGAGCATTTCCTTATCGAAAAGCCCCCCGTTCCCACGCCTCAGCCGGTATTCGACCTGCCGCCGCCCAGAAGGGGAAACCTGGAAACCCTCGTTCTTACCGACCCGGAACTGACAAGCAGCCACGTGCTGGTGTATTTCAGGCGGGCAAACGAAGCGGTGCGCGGCGACCTTGCCTCTTTCCGTAACAGCATCATCGATGACCTTATCGAAACAATGATAAGTTTCCGCTTCACTGACGCGGCCCTTGACCCCCAAAGCCCGTTCCTGGGAGCCTGGACGCACACCGAACGGTGGGGAGCCTCCGCGCGTTTTTACGTGCTGTCGGGGACTGCGAAATCGGGCCAGACCGAGGAAACCCTGACAGAACTCCTTAGGGCCAAAGAGACCATACGGCGCTACGGCTTTGATGACGCGGAAATAGCCCTTGCCGCCGAAGCCATGCTTTCAGGTCTTCAAAGGGCGGTACAGGAGGGGGACAGGCGGCCGTCCTCATTGCTTATGAATATGCTTACCGCCTATTATATGGACGGCGGTGGCTTACCCGATATTGAATGGCAGCTTAACGCCGTCCAGCAATTGCTTCCGGGAATCAGGGCCAGGGACATCAACGCCGCCGCCAGGGCCTACTTTGCCCTGAACGATATACAGGTGTTCATCTTCACCCCCGATGCCGAACGGGACACCCTGCCGGATGACGCGCGTATCAGGCACCTTGTGTCACAGCGCGGAAGGATGGAGACACAGCGGCCTGAAGTCAGGGAAGTGGCGGAGAGTCTGCTTCTGTATACCCCGGCGCGGGGAAGCGTGGTGCGGGAAAGCGTAGACGCGGAAACAGGGGCCGTCATCTGGGAACTGAGCAACGGCGCGGTGGTCATACTCCAGGCAACGGAAAACAGGAACGACGAAATCGTCCTTCAGGCAATGGCGAGGGGGGGTACTTCCTGCGTCACAATGGAAGACAGCGTATCCGCCGGCCTTGCCGTGGAGATGATGCAGATTTCGGGCCTTGGCCCCTGGTCTGTCCCCGACCTTTCACGCATGCTTGCGGCAAGCCAGGTATCCCTTTCGTATGGGATTGGCTCGTATACCCGTTCTTTCCAGGGTTCCTCCACAACCGGCGACCTTGGAACATTTTTCCAGATGCTTTATCTGCACTTCACCAACCCAAGCATAGACATCGAAGCGGTTGAAATCCTTATGAACTGGTACAGTAACCGCCTTGCCCTGCGCGGCGAAGACCCCAACGCCGTATTTGCCGATGCCGTGAACCGTATCCTCACCAGCGACCATCCCCGTTACAGGCCCCTGGAACTGGCCGACCTTTCCCGTGCGGATACCGGCACCGCCCTGGCGTTTCTGCAAAGGAGCCTTAACCCCGCCGACTTCACGTTCACCTTTGTGGGTAACCTCACGCCCCACCTTATGCGCCCCTACGTTGAAACCTACCTTGCCTCAATCCCCCCAAGGGAGGAAAACTGGAACACCTGGACAGACCACGGCATCACACGCCCGGGAAGGGTGGAAGAGCATGTCTTTACGGGCCTTGAGGAGCAAAGCGTCGTGGTTATGTCATGGTTTGCCCCCGCCGTCTTTACCGAACAGCTGAACATGGCCGCCTGGGTTTTGGGCGAGTACCTTAATATCAGGCTGAACGATGAAATCCGGGAAAACCTTGGCGGGGTCTACTCGATTTGGGCGTGGCTGTCCGTGTCCTCCATTCCCCGGGGGGAAATGGCGCTGCGGGTGGAGTTCGCCTGTGACCCCCGGCGTGTAGAAGAGCTTTCGGAGGCTGTTGTACAGTTGTTGAACGAGACAGTGCTTTCGGTAGTGCAGGATATCTTCAACAACGCCGTGGAGGCGCAGCTGCAGAGCTGGGAGCTTTTCATGCAGAATAACGCCTCGATTGCCGGGAGTTACATCAATTCCGCGGTGAGCCTTAATCTGCCCCTGGCGCGGCTGCACAGGCGGCCCCAGTACATCAATGCCGTTACCCCAGCGGATGTTCAGGACATTACGACGCGGCTTCTGCAAAGCGGCCCGGCGAAGATAGTGCGGTTTTCGGCTTTGCATAACCCGTCTCTTTGACAGGTAATCTCCAATAAGGTATACTGAAAGAATGATACAATTCGAGAACATTACGAAAAAATACGCCAATGTGTCGGTACTTTCCGACATTACGTTCAAAATTGAAAAAGGTGAACTTGTTGTCCTGATCGGCCCAAGCGGCTGCGGCAAAACAACGCTGCTAAAGATCATCAACCGCCTTATCAAACCGACCTCGGGTAACGTGCTGGTCAACGGCGAAAGCATCTTTGACAAGGACGAAATTGAACTTAGGCGCAATATCGGCTATGTTATACAGCAGACAGGCCTTTTTCCGCACATGACCATACGCCAAAACATCGAGATTATCCCCAGGCTGCAGAAAAAAGACAAACGCCAGATAGCGGAAAAGAGCTTACAGCTTATGGAGATGATTGGCCTTGAGCCGCATTTGTACCTTGACCGCTACCCCTCGCAGCTTTCAGGCGGGCAGCAGCAGCGTATCGGCGTAGCCAGGGCTTTTGCCTGCGACCCGGAAGTAATACTCATGGACGAGCCTTTTTCGGCGCTTGACCCGCCCACAAGGCTTCAGCTCCAGGAGGAACTGGCGCAGTTACAGGCGACTGTCCGCAAGACCATAGTGTTTGTCACGCACGATATGGACGAAGCGGTGAAAATCGCCGACAGGATTTGCATTTTGAACTCAGGCGGCATCGTGCAGTACGACACGGTTGAGGAAATCATGAAAAACCCCGTCAACGAGTTCGTGGCGGAGTTTATCGGGAAAAACAGGATATGGTCATCGCCTGAGTTTATAAAGGCCAAGGACATCATGATACATCACCCTGTCTGCGCCCCGCCGAACACCAGCGTACTGCGCTGTATGTACAAAATGAACCAGGCGAAAGTCGACAGCCTTTTGATCACCGACAGGCACAAGCGCCTTTTGGGCATCGCGTTTGCCAAAGACCTGCGCGAACTGGAAGACAAAAACTGCCATGTCTCGGAGAGAATGCTCACCGATTTTGAATCGGTAAACCCTGAAACCAACATCGTTGAGATTTTACACGCCGTAAACCGCAGCGACCGATCTTCGTTTCCCGTGCTTGACGGGGACAAACAACTGTACGGCCTTGTGACCAAATCAAGCCTTTTAACGGCGGTCAGCCAGCAGTATATCAACGATGAGGAGGACAAATAACGATGACGCTCTTCCAATTTATTTCACAGAATATGTCGTCCATTCTGTTCCGCCTTGGGGAACACATACAGTTGACGGGCACGGCAATAAGCATAGCCATCCTTATCGGCGTACCTATGGGCATTATCATAAGCTACATAAAGCCGCTGAATAAGCCCACGCTCGCTATGGTCAACCTTGTCCAGGCTATCCCAAGCCTTGCGATGCTTGGCTTTCTTGTCCCCTTTTTGGGCATAGGCGCGCGGCCGGCCATTTTTATGGTTATCGTGTACTCGCTTTTGCCCATCGTCAAGAACACGTTTGCCGGGCTTTCCAACCAGAACGCGGAAATGCTTGAAGCGGCCAAAGGCATAGGCATGACGCAGCTTCAGATACTGTTCAAGATTAAACTGCCCCTGGCGCTGCCCATCATCATGGCGGGCGTCCGCATATCGGCTGTTACATCGGTCGGTATTGTCACCATAGCGGCGTTTATCGGCGCGGGGGGGCTTGGGTTTATCATCCACTCAGGCATACAGATGGCGAATACGAACATGGTGCTTGCCGGGGCCATACCGGCCTGTATCCTCGCCCTTTTGGTGGATTTTGTGGCATCGTTAATTGAAAAGCGCGTTACCCCCAGGTGTTACCGGGGAAGCAAATAAGTTCATGAAAAAGAATTAAAGAAAGAGAGGAACATTAAAGTGAAAAAAGGTATCTTGTTATTTTTAGCCGCCCTGATTTTGTCGCTTGCTTTTACGGCCTGCCCCGGGGGACGCCGCGGGGACACCATTGTTATCGGTGCCAAGGATTTCACCGAGCAGTTTATTCTTGGTTACATCCTGCAGGCCCTTATCGAAGAGCACACGGATTTAAACACCAGGGTTGTAAGCAATCTGCCCACATGGATTTTATTCCAGTCCCTTTCACAGCCGGGGGGCGAAGTTGACATTTACATTGAATACACCGGCACGATAGTCGGGAACATTTTCGGCGATACCACGCCGCGCTCCCCCGACGAGACATTCCGCGTTGCCAGGGAAGGGCTGCGGGACAGGTACAATATCCGCATGCTGGACAGGATAGGCTTTAATAACACCTACACGCTGTCGGTGCGCCCGGACACGGCGCAGCAGTTTAATCTGTGGACGATCTCCGACCTTGCCAGGGTTTCCAACCAGCTCATACTCGGCGGGACTATGGAGTTCGTAAACCGGGAAGACGGGCTTTTGGGCCTGAGACGGGCGTATGGGGGCCTTGAGTTCAGGAGCGAAGTGACGATTAACGGCGTCCTGCGCTACACCGCCCTCATGAACGATGAAATCCAGGTGACAGACGCCTTCTCCACCGACGGGATGCTCCTGCGCTTTAACCTTGTAGTCCTTGAAGACGACCTTGAGTTTTTCCCGGCCTACCACGCCGCCGTGCTCATGCTTGAAGAAACGGCGCAAAGGTTCCCCCAGCTCGTTGAGGTATCAAACATGCTGACAGGCGTGCTGGATGACCAAAGCATGCGCCGCCTTAATTACCTTGTCGACGGCGAACAGCAAAGCCCGCAGGCTGTGGCAAGAAACTTTCTTAGGGAAGCGGGCCTGATCAGATAAGAAAACTATGATATACTTGCACCATGAACTACTACGCCTTGCAGGTCAGAACAAGGGGGGAGGAAAAGTACATGCGCCTGTTCCGGGCTCAGCACCCGGAAATATCGCTGCCCATGTACTTCCCCCAGCGTTCCCTTGACATACGCCGCAAAGGGAAAATGGTGCCCTCAAAAATGGCCATTTTCCCCGGCTATATCTTTGTTGAACTCGCCGATGATGATGACATACGCCGTTATCATTGGGCCTACCGCAGAACCGACGGTTTTTTTCGGTTTTTACGCTCCAACCAGGACATAGCCCCCCTTCAAAACCGGGATTTGGAACTGCTCCTTCATTTTATAAAAAAAGTCGGCCCTTTGGCGGGAAAATCAAAAGTCTATTTTGATGAGAACTCCCGTATCGTGGTTCTTTCAGGCCCCCTTTCGGGGCTTGAGGGGAGGATCGTAAAGGCCGATAAAAGAAAGGGGAGGGCCAAGATAAGGCTTGACCTTTACGGCGATTCTTTTTGCATAGACCTGGCTTTTGAGGTATTGCAAGCCCAGGATCAACCGTAAGGGCCGGTTTTACCGGATAAAAAAACCATGACTACATTTAAATCTGGCCGCCTGTACATTATCGGGGCGGGCTTTGCAGGGCAAACCCTGGCGGATGAAATCAAGACCAAAGGGGTTTTCGGGGAAGTGGTGGCCTTCCTGGACGATGACCCGGAAAAGACAGGCCGCCGTATCGGGGATATCCCGGTACTGGGCCCCATACGCGATGTGGCGCGCCTGCTGCACCTGCACCCCGCCG
>Ga0209755_10005343_pt1 | contig 14650 bp, 9 predicted proteins | sample TergutCo191P1_FD_187301 | JGI IMG/M metagenome (GOLD analysis project Ga0209755, IMG submission 187301) | Cornitermes sp. P1 segment gut microbial communities from Petit-Saut dam, French Guiana - Co191P1 (SPAdes) (version 2) | ecosystem: Host-associated > Arthropoda: Insects > Digestive system >... | reverse complement strand
CGTCGAACCTCCGGTTCGCGAGACACAGAGGGATTCGCGTGATTCGGTGTTTTTTCTTTACTTCAATATTGATTTAATTAGAGAGAAGAATTTAAATTTTTTATTTTACTAATTAAATTGATGTTTGAGTTAAAGATAGTACTTTCTAATCAAAGTGATCTCTCCGTGCCTCCGTGCCTCCGTGTGGGACATTTTATAGTTATGAATATCATTATCAGATTTGAAAATGAGATATCCTCTGTCTTGAAAAGCCTCCCTGATAACACAGTTTTTCTTGCCGCTGTTTCAGGCGGCGCCGACTCAATGGCAATGTTAACCGCTCTTTACTCTCTCTCCCGACTCCCGACTCCCAATTTTAAATTCTCAGTTCTTCATGTTGAGCATGGCCTTCGCTCTGAAGAAGAGAGCCAGGGCGACGCGGAATTTGTACGCGCTTTTTGCAAAGAGCGCGGAATCGACTGCCGCGTTAAAAACATTCAACCCGGCAGAATTGCGGCTTTCGCGAAAAAAAAAGGCATCGGTATTGAAGCCGCGGCCCGCTTTTTCCGCCACAGAGCGTTTTGCGCTGAAGCATCGCGGGTTTGTGAGCGTGCGGATATACGCATATTGACCGCCCACACAAAAGACGATCTTCTTGAGACAACGCTGATGCGCGCTCTTCGCGGCTGCGGTCCTGCGGGACTTGCCGGAATGAAAGCAAAGAGTGAAAAGCGAAATGCGAAGAATAGCGCTATTGTCAGACCTTTGATTGCTTTTGGTCGTGAAGATGTGATTGCCTATTTAAAAGCAAAAGTGATTTCGTGGCGGGAAGACTCTACCAATGCAGGCGCGCGGTTTTTACGCAACCGGATACGAAACAGACTTGTTCCGCTTTTAGATGAGGCGTTTCCTTCATGGAGAGCCGGCATTGACGCAATGGCGGAAACTCAATCGCTGGCCGCGGATTTTATCGCTAATGAAGCGGGAAAACGTGTTGTATGGGAGAAAGGGACTGTGGAGCGTTATTCGAAAGATCAGACTAGAAGTAACATAAAAAACTCTCAAACATCTCTCCCCACTCCCTATCTTTCTACAGACGAAAAAAACTTCTTCGCGCAGCCGCCGATTATCCGCGAAGAGGCGATCTTTCAGGCAGTGGACGAACTTATCAGAAAAGTGAAAAATCCCCGCTCTGTTAAGCGCGCTGTTGTAAGGCGGTTTTGCGCTCTAGCGGAGAGCAGCGTTAAGGCAGCGGATTTTGGCGTTGTGGCGGCAAGGCTCGAAGGAGAGAAAATTTACATTACACGCAAGAGAAAAGAATTTTTCGAGTGCGGGGTTTCGGTTTTGATTAGGGAAATACACTAAATACAGATTTAGCGGGGAGATATGAGGAGACACGGATTAGCACGGATTAGATAGGAGAGGGTTTAAAGATATGATTTAATGCGAAGAGATTTATATAAATTTTGATTTACAATTATAAAAAAAGGAAAAAAATTTTAATAAAAATATATGTAGTGCAGCAGATATTTAAACCTTAGCTTATATAATCCGTGTAATCCGTATTCAATCCGTGCTTCATGTATTTCTTTAATAAGAGCGGTAAATTCGCATCTCACTGCCAGCGCCAGAAAAACCAATGCAGCATTTTCTTCAAGCCTTTCGGTTCGAGAGAGAGCGCGATGGCAATAGGGAGCATTAACAGTTGAAAAGGTAAATTATCCTGACGGTGAGCGGGGAATATATTTATTATCATTGAAATGATTATGCCGATTACGGGCAATAACCAGAGAGAGCGCAGTGATAACTCAATAAAAATACGTTTGTCGTAAGAGTCGGAGGACGCGTATTTGACGCCGAGCGGAATGGAAGCCAGAAGGAGCGGGTTGATGAATAAAAGGTTGTCATTGTTGTATGTAAAATCATGGCTTGTGAAAAAGCTCATAAAAAAGAGAATCAAGCCTGCCGTGCCGAATACAAAACCGAACGCGCTGTATGTTGCACCTAACGCAGTTCTGCCGGGTTTGGGATATTTTGCCTGAATGAAATAAATAAAAACGATTATTAAAGCGATTATTACGCCGGCAATTAACCCTTGCAGCCATTGATTGGCGGGGACGTCAGGAACAGGATTTCGTCCGTGAGATCGATTAATTGTTTCTATGTTTGATACCAGTTTTTTTGAAACACCGTTCCCGTCTGTAAAATTAAAATCTTCAGCGCTTTTTGCCAATTCGGACGGAAGAAACATCGCGTTTAGGTATGTGTTTGGTTTGTCAAGATTTTTTCCGGCTAAAAAGCAGAGAAACCAGTCTGCAGCCGGAGAAAACCACGTATGAAGGCGCATTTGCTGCCGCAGAGTAAAACGAAAGTTTTTATCGTAATGCTCCTTGAACTGACCGTCTGACGCGGTATCTATTATATCACGAATTCTTGTGGAACAATTATCATTAAAAAAATGATAATAAAAATACCGGTTTTCAGGGAGTATGCTCCTCTCCGCTATTTTTTGGATCTCGATTTTTTTTTCAGGCGGAAAATCCAAAGTATATAAAGTGAGGTCACGGTTTAGATTAATATAATTGTCGAAATTATCCTCGGCAGAACTTGCGCCGCATAAATATAAAAGTTTTCCAAAGACAAAATTTTTTATAAAGTTGTTATCTTTAAACGAGAATATGCCAAAATCGTAAGAAATATTTTGTCCCGAATTTTTATCGATAATTATTAATGTTATATATCCCCACCATGAATATATTTTGTCTCCGGGGCCAATAAGCGCGATTTTTATGTCAAGATTATTTCCGTCAGATGTAACCTGAGCGGGTAAAAGGTGAGTCAGTATAAAAAAAAGGAAAATACAGATTGTAAGCTGTTTTCCGCAATGCGATTTTCGCGGCATAATTAAGTTATAACATAATAATTTTTTTGCTTTAAGTCAAGAAAATTTAATATACATATTTTTTATAATGGTATATAATGAAGAAAAAGGGGACAATATGAAACATGTAATTCATGTAGATAACAGCGAATTTTTCCGCAAACTGATGAAGTCATTTCTGTCGGAAAAAGGGCTTGATTCCGAAAGTTTTGAAAAAGGCGAGGACGCCGTAAACGCCGTAGCAGAAGGCAGAGCGTCATTTGTTATAACCGGTCTTGAACTTGCCGACATGAGCGGCGAGGAATTTCTCAAACGTCTTATGACCCTGCCCGGCAAAACTCCTATAATCGCCGTAACCTCCAGCGATGAAGCTGCGAAACACAAACGCATTGAAGCTCTTGGAGTAAAGACGATTATTTTGAAAACTGACGATTGGAAAGCAAAGCTGGGTGCAATTTTGATATAATGCAAGTGTATTCATTATAATTCCGGAATTTCTTTATATCCCCATACTTGATCATCTGCCTCAAAAACCGTAAAATTCACTTTATGTACGATATTATGTTATTTTTAGCCGGAGGCGCTGATGTTCGAACCTAACGATAATTTACCGGATAAAGGGAATATGCCCGGGTCGAAGCGGCCCAGCGGAGTTGCGCTTGTCTTTTTTCTTGTAATTGCCGGTCTTTTTATAGCGTTTTTTTTCAGGGGAGGGAATTCTACGCCTGTAAGGGAGGTCTCCTATACGGAATTTTCGCGCATTGTCGAGCAGAATGATGTCAGGGCTGTAGTTATTCATCAAAATGGCACTATCGATATTTCTCTGAAAGGAGTAAATCACAGCGGTTCCGCTCAACTTAAAACATTTAATCCTTTTATCGACACTAATTATACAGATAATCTGAAAGAAAGAGGAATTGAAGTTTCATTCAGACCTGTCAGAGTCAGTATGCTGGATATACTTTTCAGAATGTTACCGTGGATTATCGGTTTTACTATCATCTTCATTATGATCAGAAATATGCAGGGCGTTGGAATGAAGAATTTTTCTTTCGGAAAAAGTAAAGCAAAGAGATATCAGGAAGAAGGAAAGAAAGTAAGTTTTGCCGATGTCGCCGGTCAGAAGGACGCAAAATACGAACTTGAAGAGGTTGTTGAGTTTTTAAAAAATCCGCAGAAGTTTACAAAGATGGGAGCTAGGATTCCAAAGGGCGTGCTTCTTGTCGGGATGCCGGGAACGGGAAAAACATTGATGGCGAGATCTGTCGCAGGCGAAGCGGGTGTCGCTTTTTTTCATATGTCAGGATCGGACTTTGTCGAGATGTTTGTCGGCGTCGGCGCGAGCAGGGTAAGGGATCTTTTTGAGCAGGGACGAAAGAGCGCCCCGTGTATAATTTTTATTGATGAGCTGGACGCTGTCGGCAGAACGCGCGGCGCGGGTTACGGCGGCGGTCATGACGAGCGCGAGCAGACATTAAATCAACTGTTAGTTGAAATGGACGGCTTCGATTCAAAAGACGGCGTTATTATTCTCGCGGCAACAAACCGCCCCGATGTTTTGGATCCGGCTCTCCTCCGCCCGGGACGTTTCGACAGGCAGGTTGTTGTCGCTATGCCGGACATCAAGGAACGTGAGGCGATTTTACAAATTCACTCGGCGAAAATTCCTCTTGATAAGGAAATCGATCTTGTCCGCATCGCGAGAGCTACGCCGGGGATGAGCGGTGCTGATATCGCGAACCTTGTAAACGAAGCGGCTCTTTTCGCGGCGCGAAAAGATCGTTCTGAAGTTATCATGTCCGACTTTGAAGAGGCAAGGGACAAAGTGCTTATGGGCGTTGCGCGTAAAACGCTTGTTGTCTCCGACAAGGAGAGGCGTATGACGGCTATCCACGAAGCGGGACACGCGCTTCTTCATTATTTTTTAAAGAACGCGGATCCTCTTCATAAGGTTACCATTGTTCCTCACGGGCGGGCTCTTGGAATGGCGCTTTCCCTGCCAGAAGAGGACAGTTACTCAAGAGCGAAAGGTTGGATAGAAGACCGCATCTCAATTTGCTACGGCGGCTGGCTTGCGGAAAAACTTTTCTACGACGAGACAACTACAGGCACCAAAAACGATATTCAGCAGGCGACAGAAATGGCGCGTAACATGGTATGCGAGTGGGGCATGGCCGAAGAGCTGGGCCCTGTCGCCTACGGGCAGGAAGACGAGCCGATCTTTCTTGGAAAGGAAATTGCCCGTCACAAGGATTATTCCGAAGAGACGGCGCAGCGGATTGACAGGGCAATCCGGGAAATACTGGAACGCTCTCTGAAAAAAGCCGAAGAAATTATTACGGAGAAAAAACGCGAACTTGAAAAACTTGCTGACGCTCTTCTTGCGCGTGAAACGCTCATTGATGAAGAAGTGCGCAGGCTCTTAGGGCTTCCGGAAAAGGAGAGTGCAACGGCTTTTTGTAACGGAGCCGCGTAATGAAATTAACTTTGAAGTTAAAATTCATTGTCCTTTTTTCTTTGTTTTTTGTTCTTTGTTCTTTGCTTTATTCCCAGCCTGATTTCAGAGCCCGCGGGAGAGATGATACGGAGGCTGCGGCTCTTTATGTAAAATGGGCAGAGCAGGCGATTGAAGAAGGGCGAATGCGTGAAGCGCTTGCCGCTCTTAACAGGGCATCAGACTTTTCCGATGTTTCATCGGATATTTCCTTTCTTTTAGCTGTTACGCGGTTACATTTTATTTCTGAAAATGAAACAAGACTCACTGTGCTGGAGGCGCTTGAAACGGCGATCGAAACTAACAGGTGGGTAACATATGATGTTAGTCAGGCGCTTTTTTTAAAAGCGCAGATGCTTTCAGCCATGCGCGAATATGTAAAAGCGCTTGCCTGTCTTGAACAAATTGAAACGCAGACAGAGACTGCCGTCACTTCTCACACAAACGCAGACATCGCGGCGTTGCGCCTTGTTATTCTACGCGGCATGGCAGCGGGTGGCGATGTTTCTGCGCTTGTAAAATTCCGCAGCCAGGTTTTGCTTGCGATGGACAGTTTTCCCCGCGATCCCCGCCCGCTGCGAATCTTTTTTGAATATGCGCGTAACAAAAAACCATACTCGATTTTAAATCCGCAATTTTCAGTGATAGGAGAGCTTACAGAGAGCGACTTGCATCTTTTAGAGCTTGTTTTAAGACGGCTTCCTTTTTTGCTTGAGACCGATCCCGAGCTTGCGTGGATGGCGGCTCCTTTTATTCGCAATTTAGACGAAGCGAGGAGGCTTACCTCATCTTATCGATCAGGGGGCATACCTAATATTCAAAACAGGGATTTTATGCCGCATCCCGCTTTTATCGCGATTGCTCTCAATCTCGGACTGTTAGGTGATATTGAAGCTGTGGACGCAATTTTTACCGGGAGCGTCAGTTACAATAATCCTCTTCCCGCGGAAATCGCTCCTGACGGAAATCCTGTTCTTGATAAAGATATTTTAACTCAAGTATACAATCTTCTGCGAAGCGAAGAAGGGCGGGTGTATTTTACAAAAAAACTTCTTGTCTTTACGGGGAAAATAATTTCTGATGATGACGGCGACGGATACGTTGACACCATCGTTAAATATAAAAACGGAACAATCAGTAATTTCGCTCTTGATACAAATCAGGATACCGATTACGATTTGGAGATTGTTTTTGAGTCACAAGGCGTTCCTGTGAGCGCGGTTTCTTATGTCACAGGAATTAATTCAAAAGCGAAAATTTATTGGGAGCGTTATCCTTTTGTTCAAAGTATTAATCTGAATGAAGAAGAGTTTTTGTTTCAGCCTGCTGGTTTTCAATTTGCCCCTGTAGAATTTGCCGAGCTTGGCGGAAGCAGAAATGTGTCCGCTCTTTTGTATCCTGTGCTTGCCTTAAAAAATATCGATCTGACAAGGCGCGCGCTCGTCCTGTCCTGCTCGCGCCTTACGCGTCCCAGTGTTGAATTTGACAAAGGCAGGGAAACATTCTTCATGGATAAGGGAATCCCTCTTCAATCCGAGGAAAGAATTTCAGGCGGAGTATTAAACGGAAAGCTGGTTTCTGTAACTGAATTTGAGAGAGGGCTTCCTGTTGTTCAACATATTGATTTGGATCTTGACGGCAGGATGGAAACAATACGCCGTTTTCATCGGCCTTTGTATATAGGCAGCGATTGGGATTTTCGCGAATACCGCGCACTCATCGCCTCTTCACAGAGCGACTGGTCGGGAGACGGGCGCTATATGACAAGAGAAGTGTATCGTCAGGACGGTTCGGTTGTTTATTCTTTTGATATAGACGGCGGCGGCGAATTAAATTACTCAGAAACCGGGAACGAAAGATGAAAAGAAACCTTATAATTCTTGGATTTATTATAATATTGTTCAGTTGCAAAACTATTGATGATTTTGACGATACCCCTTCGCGCTCGACAAGCGCAATCAGGCTTGAAAATATCAGCAAACAAATAACGGAAAATCCGATTTCTGCTCTCAATCTGATTTTTATTTATAAAGAAATTTATTCCGGCAGTGACGGTGAAAACGCAGATTGGGAAAAGCTGGCGCAGTTTGAAAAGTCTGCTGTTGAAAAGTTATGCGCCATGCAGGAAGACGCTGTAAAAGAAGAGCGGTGGGAAGACGCTGTTTCACTTGGAAGGTCAATTGACAATCTTGAAATTAAAACTCCCAATTCGGGAAAGCAGGCGGCTTTTTATCTTGCCGACGCGAAGAAAAAACTTGCGCAAGGTAATACTCTGGGATCGTTTTTATCGGCTATAAGATCTCATGAAATACAAAAGATTGATTCAGATTCCGCGATGCTTTTTCTTGAGAAAGCCGTACAAACCAGGCAGCGGCGGGCGGCGGCTTTTTTCCTTTCTGCGGCTCAGGGGAACAGAAATATTACGCCTGCGTTACGTGAATACGCGGCGGGGCGGGACAGTTATTCCGACATGATAAAAGGCGTCGCCACCGTTGTTGTTGACATGGGATTCAAAGTTGAAAGAGGGATGGGCTATGCCAACAGGGCTTTAGGTTCAGCCTTTTTTGTTGATTCATCCGGCCTTTTAATCACAAATTACCATGTTATCGCCAGCGAGGTTGATCCAAAGTACAAAGGTTACTCGCGACTTTACATCCGCATGGGGGACTCTACAAGCCCGCGAATACCGGCGAGAGTCATCGGCTGGGATAAAGCGCTTGATCTTGCGCTCATTAAAACAGAGATGACGCCTGATTATGTTTTTTCTGTCGTAGACTGCGTTATTCCAAATGTAGGCGATACGGTGGTTGCTATTGGCTCTCCTGTCGGGTTTGAGAAAACCGTTACATCAGGCATTGTTTCAGCGCTCGGCAGGCGTTTTTTACAGATAGGAGACGTTTATCAGATAGACGCGGCTGTTAATCATGGAAATTCCGGCGGCCCTGTGATAGACGGAGAAGGGCGTCTTGTCGGGATTGTTTTTGCGGGCATCGATCAGCTTCAGGGGCTCAATTTCGCGATCCCTTCGGAAATGCTTGTCGCCGCCCTTCCAATGATGATAAAGGGCGGTAAGGCGCAGAGGCCGTGGCTTGGCGTAACGTTATGCGAAAGTTTTTCAGGCTCTGAAATTATTTATACGGCTCCGAATACTTCCGCTTCTCAGCATCGTTTAAAAGAAGGCTTGATTATTAAAACAATTAACGGCAAAACGGTTAAAGCTCCCCAGGGCGGATTAATTCCCGCTATGCAAAAGGAAATTTTTTCCTGCGGTCCCGGAGAACTTACAGCAATTGTTACAATTGACGCTGACGATAATGAAAAAAAGTGGGTAATGATGACAGCGGCCCGCCCTCAGCTTCCTCTGCTTGAAGCCGCGAAAATTGACAGGCGTGACAGGATCGCGGCCCCTCTTTTCGGCATGATGCTGACGCCCCTGCAAAATAATATGTTTGTTACCAATTTCCGCGTTGAAAGAGTTGTCCGCGGCTCTATCGCGGACGAAGCGGGCATTTCCGAAAACGATCCTGTCACAATTTCGCGTTTGCGTATTTTAGAAGAGGAAGGTTTTGCCCTGCTTGAAATTTCCGTAAAAAAAAGGCGGATGGGATATCTTGATACCAGCATGATGCTTCCGGCATGGCTTGATTCGCCCGATACTCTTTAAAATATTTATTTTTATAATTTAGATATATTTTTTTTATTTGTTATAGGTTATATTTATATATAGGTAGAGAAATGCGCGGATTCATGTTTTTAATTATTTTTTTTATATCTGCAGATTTTATTATTGCCCGGGAAGCGGTTCCCGAAGCGGAGTTTCCCGCGCAGGATGACTCTGAAAAAAAATTAAGAAAAGAAGAAGGCTGGATTTGCCTGAGCGCTGATACCGCAATGTACAGCTTCGATGCGCTTTGTTACGGCGGCGGTTTTGCCATTGCTTACGGCAGAGGTTTATCGGTCGGCATTAAAGCGGTTTATTACGCGGATACTGTTTCTTTTACGGATGTTTTTGAATTTTGTTTTTTATTGCGTTTATATTTTAAGGGTATGGAAGCGGGTTCCGGGCCGTTTATGCAAGTCTGTGCAGGCTTTGCGATTTTTTTCAGAAGAGATGACGGCATTTCCTTTCCTGCGCAATGGGGAGCGGTAAACGCGGGGCTTAACGCAGGATGGCGTTTTTTATTGGGAGATGCTTTTTACATTGAACCTTTTATCAATGCAGGTTATCCGTATTTAGCCGGGGCGGGACTTGGAGTTGGCGTCAGGTTTTAAGGGAGAAATATTAGTCAGTCGAAATTACAGAGGAGATTTTGAATATGGCCGGAAAGAAAAAATTATTTTATTTATTAATTGTTTTTTGTTCATTGTTCATTATCAATAGCTGTAATCCTTTTGTAGATTCTGTTTTACAGTCAAAGACCGTTTTGTTTGATACAAACGGCGGTAATAAAATAAAAAGTCAGATTTTGCATAAGGGTGAAAAAGTTGTTAAGCCTGTTAATCCTGTAAAGAAAGGAAATGTTTTTTTAGGATGGTATCAGGATAATTATTCTTTTTCTTATAGTTGGGATTTTTCTGTGGAGCCTAAAGGCGATATGACGCTTTATGCCAAATGGAAAGATGGAATACCGTTTGAACCGGATAAAGGCAATGTAAAAGAAATTATAATAATAAGGCAGCCTGACAGAATGGAATATTATCACGATGATTTTTTTGAAATGAACGGGGTTTTAATAATGCTTAAATATGAAGATGATACGATTTTTGAAGAAATTTCACATTATGATTTCGACAGACACGGAGTTTCCTCAAATGTCATGGACGGCGAAAAATTGTCTTTTTTTGGAGAGTACAACAATACTCAGGTAATTTTTACAGTCGGCGGAAATAGCGCTTATACCGAAGGTTTGCTGAAAATTAACCCAAGGCCCATTGAGTCCGCCGCTGTTATGGTACTGAATCCTATCTATGGCATGCCTCAGGATAATTTTGCAAACGGCACAGGAATTGTTAACTATATAGTCAGCGACGTAAAGTGGAGCCCCGCCGAGGAATTCTTCAACAGCGGGGTAGAGTATAATGTCGCTGTTACAATTATACCGAAAAATTCCGCTTATTTTTTTAGGGAGTTTTCCCATGTTGAGGATCAAAGTTTTACAATAAACTATTATCCCGCGATTGTTTATAATAACGAAGACGGCGTTACCATGGAATATAAATTTCCTGAAACATCGGATAAAGTTGTTACGGGTATAACGATCGTATCGCAGCCAAAACTTGATTATACGCATGACGATAAGTTAGAATTTGAGCAACTGTTGGTTCGCCTTACTTTTAGTGACGATACCAGTGAGCTTGTTACATACGAAAATATGGCTTCTTACGGCATCACTGCGCGCTTTTCTAACAATGCGGAAATTTCACCATCGCTTGTTTTAAGCCGATCTAATCATAACAATTTATTAATAATGGTGAGCTCTTTAGGCAATCTGCCTGTCGTGGCATACACAGATCCTTTGAATATTGAAAGAGCCGAAAGTCCTGAGAGAGTAACAACAGACTTTTTTGAAGTACTTGTGCAGGAAGAAGGATATAACAACGGCAATGTTTTTATTATGCCTGTTAGTATGGAACCAAATAGTGGTATCCAAACTGTCGAGTTTGAACTAACTAATTCTGTAACAACGCCTGAGGGCACATGGAGTAATAATATAAAATATACAGGTTTATCGACAGGAGTGCCATATTATATTCACGCGCGCGCCGCGCAGAACAATGATTATTACGCAGGCGTTTCTCAAGTCAGTCAGGCAATAGTATTTTTCAATGTAAATTATGATGCTAATAATGCTGCAGGCGGCGATCCGCCTGTGCGTACTTCATATCTGGAAGGCTCCGTTATAATCGTTCCTTCCGAGGGAAATCTTTTAAAATCAGGTTTAATCTTTGGAGGCTGGAATGAAAACGCAGACGGAACCGGAAATAATTACATGCCCGGTCAGCGGCTACTTATCAATAGTAACTTAACTTTGTACGCAAGATGGATAGAAAACAGGATAATTTCATTTACAATTCAGGATATTGCGGAAAATTCTGATTTAGTAAAAAATACAAATATTACTATTTCGCGATCAGGTATGTCGATAGGAACTACCGCAACTATAATAATTACAGGCGTTGATAATATTCAATGGAGCTTTAACTCGCGAGCTCTGAGTGATGAGCCGCTCTTTGTGCTGGATGCGGCGGAATTTAAATATTTTCCTTCAGGGGCATACAATTTAATTGCGTCAGGAACGTTTGAAAATAAATTGTTCAGCACCGAAATCAAATTTACTCTTGTAGATGATTAGGGGATTATCAAAAAAAAGTTATTAATATTAAAGAGGACTTTAAATTGGCTGAAAATTCAGGAAATAAGCTGAAAATTGATAATAAAATAGCATTCTCTATAGGCACCAAACTGGTCATTATCGTTACTTTGATTGTAGTTTTATCACTTGGATCGATTACTGTCCTTGTCTCGTGGCTGGTTCGCCAGGATTTACAGGTTTCCGCGGAAGACGGCAATTTTGAGGCAAACCGCCGTTCTGCTCTGGAAGCGGAAGAAACATTTGTAAAAATGCGATCCGATACAATGATCATTGCGCGTATGCTGACTTCCGCCGGCATAGATTCCGATCTTGAAAAAGAAATGGCGTCTTTTTTCTTTGAGCATAATCCGCGTACAGCGGCTCTTTACTTTTCTGTCCCCTCCGCAGAAGGACAGAAATCAGAACTGGTTTTAAATACTAAATTTTTCCGTTCAAAAGAAATTAATGCTTCTCTTGCGCAAGCGTATATTAATAATCATCAGATTGAGCTAAAACGCGCGGCATTCGGAGAAACTTTAATTTTAAACGCAGCCCCTCATTTTTCCGCAAATATTTTGGCGATGTTTTTTCCCGGCAGGACAGGGACAGCTCTTATGGTTCTTTTTTCTCCTGAAAATTTAAACAAGTCTTTTGGCTCGGGGATAAATCATTCGTATTTAATAAATAATTCAGGCGATATATTAATTCACGCTGATTACGATTTGGTTAAAAAAGGAACTAATATATCGAATAAAGATTTTATCCGCGTAATTAAAGAAAATACCGGAAAGAACAGGCAGATATTAATAAAAACTGACTTCGGCGTTTCCTCAGGCGTTGAATCAAAAGGTTTTATAAAAGAGATCGGCGCTCCTTTCAAAACTTTAAAAAACGGAATTGTTTACGCGTATAATAAATGCGCTGACGGAATTTGCAAATTATTTAAAATAGAAAGAAAAACGCCCGCCTCTGTTATGCGAAACGAAACAACAAGCGCTGCCTCAGCCGCGCGGGATTCAGCTCAAATTAATCCCGCTCCCGGATCGGTTCTTCAGTTTACCGCTTTTACAAAAATAAACATCGGCGGCTGTATCGTTATTACCAGTATTGAATACGACAGGGTTTTTGAAGGAATTGCCGCTACAACAAGGCGTAACATTTATCTTACTATCGCGGTCCTTTTGTTTTCTGTATTGCTAATCTGGTTCTTCGCAAAAACTATTTCTATACCGATAAAAATGCTTGCTGCAGCAGCGCAGTCTGTCGAGGGCGGTGAATTTAAAGTAAACTTAGAACCGCGCGGACGCGATGAAATCGGCCTTCTAACATCCAGCTTTCAAAAGATGTGTTCCGCTCTGCGTATTTTCGGAAGGTTTACAAATAAAGGGATCGCGTTACAGGCAATGCGCGGCAAGATTAAACCTGGCGGTCTTCCGAAACACGCGACGGTTTTTTTCTCCGACATTCGCGAGTTTACCGCGAAATCAGAACATTTTACAAATATATTCCATGATGAAGCGTCTGATCGAATCGTTCATTGGTTAAACGATTACTTTACAAGAATGGTTGAATGTGTCGAGAAAACAAACGGCATTATTGATAAATTTATCGGAGACGCGGTAATGGCGCATTGGGGTACTGCGTACACGGCAGGCAGTCCTGAAAAAGACGCGTTTAATTGCGTGAAAGCGGCTTTAATGATGCGAAAAGCGCTTTATTTAATGAATCAGGACAGGCAATACGGCGATCCGGCAAATCCGCCGATTCGTATCGGCTGCGGTATTAATACGGGAATTGTAACGGCGGGCCAGCTCGGAAGCGACAGGAGAATGGAATACACTGTTATAGGAGATCCTGTTAATCTTGCTTCCCGTATTGAGGCTTTAACAAAACCTTTGGGATGTGACATTTTAATTTCCGAAGATACATTTAATCTAATCGGAGAAAAATTTATCACTGAAGAAATGCCTTCGGTTACCGTAAAAGGCAAAGAACATCCCGTAAGGATATTCGCTGTTATTAATTTTGCCGGAAAGAAAAATAGACCGCACACAATAAAAGATGTGCGTGATCTGCTTGGCATAGAAAAGCCTGACCTTGATAAAGTTGACGTAAACGCGGATGAGAAAAAATATAAAATTGGCACAGATAACAAAGGAAAGGAATGAGTGTTAAACGCACAAAACCGCGCATTATCGAATTTATCCTCAGATTTTTTCATATAAGGGATCTGATTCTAATTATAATTTGTATTGCGGGAATCATCAGCTTTATAAATTTATTCTGGAAAGATCTTTTTCAAACGTTAACTTTACAAAATGTTCAGCCTGTCGGAAATATTATTGTTATACAGAATATTGTTCAGCGGCGTATTGAAGACAGGGTGTTATGGGACAGGCTTGCCGCGGAATCGCCTGTTTATTCGGGAGATGTGATCCGCGCCGCCGAACTTTCTTCTGCGATGATTAACTTAGATGGACAGCAGCTTGATTTAAATGAAAATACTTTAATTCGCATACAGCGCGCTGTAGGCGACGATGGCATTCTGATAGAGCTGGAAGAAGGCAGCCTTGGCCTTACTACGACTGAAGAAGGCGGAAGAATCTATTTAAATGTTATGGGAACATTTATTGAAACGTCTTCCGGTACAACCCTGTATGCTTCGGCAGACAAAGACGGTATTGTCGTACAGGTTAACGAAGGATACGCTTCTTTCGTTGACGTGAGCGGACAGAGCAGGGAAATTACTACCGGCGGATTGTTTTCCGCGGACTTGCTCGGAAATGAGAGGATTGGCGCTGCCGCGGTTGTTATACGCCCCAAACCAAACGCGCGGTATCTGAAATCGGCAAGAGACCCAGTTACGATTAATTTTTCATGGAACAGGGTAAATCTTGAATTTGATGATCAGCTTCGTCTTGAGATCTCATACGATCGCGGCTT
>Ga0209755_10005342_pt1 | contig 14650 bp, 5 predicted proteins | sample TergutCo191P1_FD_187301 | JGI IMG/M metagenome (GOLD analysis project Ga0209755, IMG submission 187301) | Cornitermes sp. P1 segment gut microbial communities from Petit-Saut dam, French Guiana - Co191P1 (SPAdes) (version 2) | ecosystem: Host-associated > Arthropoda: Insects > Digestive system >... | reverse complement strand
CCCACCCACACCAAAAACCCGGGGTTTCCCCCGGGTTTGGTATACTTGGGTATACTTGGGTATTGGTATTGCTTAGAAGAAGCGGCTGATGATTGGATTCCACAGCACGTTCACCACACGGATGACGTTGAGCACCACTCTCATGGAAAGGCTGGTGCCGATCACACGGCCGACGAACAGCACAAACTGCAGACCCCAGCGGATCAGTCGGTTGCCGGGTGCAATCAAGTCGGTAATCGCGTCGATGATGAAGGTGCGATTGCTCCGGTTGTATTGCGCCAAGTGGATCAGCTCACGCAGCAGTGCGCTGAGCAGGTCAGACTCGTCTTCTTCACAATACAGCATCATGAAGTGCCCAATCGCGCCGGACATCGACTCAAATGTGATGATCGTGCCGGTTTGCAGGTTCGCTAACGTGCGGTGCGACAGGGTGTACAGACCGATTCCACCCAAAATTTCATCCAGCAACGGAACCAGTTCCAGCTCGATGAGCGGTTCGTCACTCACGTAAGCGAAGATGCCATTGACGCCCAGCAGCAACATATCAATGCTCATTTGCAGCACGCCTTGCGAGAGGAGATAGCCCACATTCGGCAGCAAGCGGATAACCGTGTCAACCGGATCTTCCACCACGCGCTCCAGCACATACAAAATCGGTTGCAGCAAGCCGCGCACGCGACCTTCTGCGTCTCGGTCAGCCATTTCTGCCGGCGAAACGATGTGCGCGCCACCGCCCAGCGGCATCAGCACAGATTCAAGCAGCGGAATCAGACCAAAGCGGTAACCGTCATGCCCGAACACGCTCAACAGACCGTTGCCGTTGTTGATGTCGTCGTGGCCACCCAGCAGCACAACGTCTTCGCCAAACAGCAGCCAGCCCAGTGCGGGCGCCACAGGCAGCAAGAATGCAATCATGCCATCTATGAAGCTGTCTTGGTCGGTCACCGTCGCGCCGGGGAACGCCGCGAGATCATCAAGAATGCCAAGCAGGTCAATGTTTTCTTCGCCAATCATGACCAAGCCATACAGCAGTTCACGCAGCGTGCGACCCGGGATGAGTCCATCGATGTCGTCCAGCGGCAGCTCTGCCAACAGGTCTTGCACCAGCGCAACAATCATGTCGAAGTTCGCTTGTGTGAACACGCTGTCACCCAGCAGGTTGTAGATCGTGTCGGTGATGGTGTCATCGCCGATGATCACCGGCCAAATGTTGTCGATCAAAATCGGCAACTGTGTCGCAGCACGCATGCCGGTGTTGCGCGTCCAAGAAAAGACGTGATACAAATCGTTCGTGTCGCGGCGGTTTGGATAGGGCCAGCTGAAGGAGGAGGGAATCTCCGGACGCTCACGTCCGGGCGTGTTCAACAGGCTGTGAATCAGCTCGGTAAGAGCGATCCAGCCCAAGCGCTCAATTTCATCCAACAGACCGATTTGTTCAAGCAGCGCAAACAGCACTGCGGCTGGATCGGCCGCAAAATATCTGCCGCAAGCACTCAGTTCACCCTGCATCAAACGCCTAAGGTCAACTTCGAAGTATTCGCCACCCAAGGGAATCGTAGCTACCAAGTCATTGAGGACTCCTAAGAGATCCACAATCAAGCGACCGCCAGGGCTCTCACTACCAATCTCAGTAAAGAATACAGCGCCTTCCGAAAGCACCAAACCATTGATGCCAAATTCCGCAGTCACGTCAATGATCGGACGCAGTGTGTCGAATACAACATATATCGGATGCAGCAAATTGTCAACACTTTGCTGTAGTGGGCTATCGCCGCCGTCTGCATCCGGGCTTAAGAAGTGGACGATGCTCGGCAACAGGCGCAGCACATCAACAACAACGTCGTCACTCTCCAGCAGTGCATAAGCAATTTCCACAATGGGGTTCAAAATGGCCTCGATTTTGTCTTGCGCTGAATCAGCCAACGTTGGTGCGACCACCGGTGACACTCCCAACGGCAGCATAAAGGCGTTGAATATTGGCACCAAGCCATAGGCAAAGCCTTCGTAACCACGAAGTGTAATCAAGCCACCAACGCTGTCACGCTCATATTCACCGGGGGCAACCTCTACCCAATCGAAAATATCAATCAGTTCCAAGTTAGCGCCAAACAGCAGGAAGTCAAGAATCGGTTCAATCGGTAGCAAAAGCGTAGACATTTCCCGCACAAAATCATCGAAGTCGTTAATTGTTGCTGCCAACGAATCGACACTTGCAGAATCCTCCAAAAACGCCAGTAGTGCCTCTACCTCGCTAAACAATTGTTGCACGGATAGCGGTGTGCCATCCACTATTATCATCAGTTCCAGTAACGCCTCAAAGTCGCCTAGACCGCTGAGCAAATCTGCTAAATCAAAAGTTGCCAACATCGGACGAAGTAAATTCCCCAGCTCCACAAACAAGCTCGCCGGGCCAAAATACTCATTGATCAAATTATAAACGCCTACAGTGAACGGTTCCGCGCTGGTCTGAGTCCGCCAGAGGACATCCAACACCGCCGATGCGTTGTTGACGATAAATTCGGCATCGAGCTGCGCCATGGTTGCGCCATCAGGGTCAAGCCCGGCCCACCAGGACGGGAATGGGCTCCCTTGCGGAGCCAACGGACCAAAGGAAATTTCCGTCAGCGGATGATCATTTAAGTTGGGTGCAATTAGCTCAACCAGCGCTGCGATTACATCGTCTGTGTATTCAGCAATGTTTGCAAGAATTCCACCAATCAACGCATTGTCGTCAAGCAAATCTGTGACGAACTCAAACAAGTCGTTCACTTGCAGCACTTCACCAACATAGCGCAACAGGTGCAGCAACACATCGCCTTGGTTTGCGCGAATTGTGAAGCGCTCACCACTAGGACGGTTGGATGCAATCGGCCCAATCAGCTCGCCCATGGTGGCTAATGTGCCAGCATTAAATAGCGGCAGGCTTTCAATTTCTGGCAGGAACAAGGGAACTATCATGTCTAAAATTGCATTAAAGTCCCGCAAAAAGCCTAGGTCAAGGTCGCCGCCGAAGAAAACTTCATAAAGGTCAAGCACAATGCCGTCGTAAATGGCCATACCCTGGCTGCCCATGGTGCCACCCACATTTGGGTTCCAGCCAGAAGTAGTCGTCACACATCTAACATCTAGTCTACCATCAGCTCTATAGTCCAAATTTAGCGCCAAATGCCTGAATAATGGAGAAATATTATCCATTGTCAGCGCAAATGCCACGTTGGGAAGGACATTCAAAAGGGTTTCCAGCGGAGCACTGGGTAAAAGCTCCGTTGCGAAATAAATCACCGGGTTCAAAATCGCGTCCACCAGTTGACGGGGTTGAGTCATGGCTTCCAGTTCTGCCGTGGTGGGAATCAGCGCAAGGCCAGCAGCATCTTCGCCCATCAGTGCTTCAAAAATGGGGGTGAGCAGTTCAGCATAGCCGTGCGTGCCATCGAACACATTCAAGTCAAGGTAAATCCGTTGCGCCCTGACGTTTGATCGCATATTTTGGTGAGGAAAGCCAGGGGGGTTATAGAAGTTAGGATTACTACACAAAAGAGTATCATTTGCAAAGCCATGCATTTGGGCAACAAAATATACTGTACCAGTATACGTTTGCCCTGCAAGCAACGATGCCAAAACCGGCCACAGACCTCTCATTGCCTCGCTAAGCGCATGCGCAAAGCGTTCCTGTTGTGACAAAGCGTCCCAGCCTGAAATGTCTACATCGTCCGGATCGTCAACGCCCCAGCGCAAGTTCAAATTGCCATAGTCATCGGTAATATTGCTGTGCGACCAAGCATTGGTCGGATAAATAGTCCAAGCGCCGCTTGGAGATGTGGTAACAGAACCTAAAGCTGCTGCAGCTGCCGTAAATCCCGCGCCGCTCAAACCAATTGCAAGATGGTCAGGATAAAGCCTTAGCCCCGCATTGTTTGCATTGCCATGCCAGAATGTGTTCCCTGCGGCGGTATTGCCCAAGGCTGTGCGCATTACTTGCTTGTTGATGTGAACAAACATACCGCTATCATCTGCCTCATAATCAGGCAAGTTATACCATTCTTGTTCAAATGCACCCAAAAGCTCGGGGTAAACGACTTGCATAATCGTGTTGATCACGGCGTCGGACCACAGGCCATCAATCAAATCACCAAGCATCTCGGCCAAATTAATGTCGGTCAGCTCCACAAAAGCGTCGCTAGCCAAATAGGCGTTGAGTCGTTCAACCACGCTGTTTAGGCTGTCGCCAGTGACTTCAAAATCAGTTGCGCGCGCGATATCTGTGGTGCGAGGGGCACGCACCGGATAATCCGGTTCATGCGTTTCAAAGCTATGAAAACCGCCATCACGCGTGAATTCTTGGAAATCATCTAAAATCTCGCCGCGCAGCCGCAAATAAGCCTCGCGAATGTGCTGCGGGATATAGACTGTACCAGCCAAGCGGTTAAAAATCGGGGATTCAATAAAGCCGATCATGCGGCGCAAAAGCGCAACATTTTCCCAGGAGACGGCGCCAACATTCTCATAAAGCGCCAAGGCGGTCTCCACCTGCGCAACAAAGCGCCCCTCCAGCGTAAGGAATATTTGGTGAGTCACCATCGGAATAATGTCTGGGAAATTACCAAAAATGAATTCTCTGTCTTCGGGCGTTAAGCCATCCGCCATCTCTTCATACAAGTTAAAGAAGACGTTCGAGAAACCAATTGCTTCGTTCAAAATATTAATCAGTTGGTTGGTGCCAATGGCCGCCAAGTCTGTAGTTAGATAATGCCCGAAGAAAACCAAAATGTCTCTTAGGTCAGACTCCAAGCTGCGGAAATTAGCCTCATAGTTCAGCGCAAGGCGGAACAATATGATGTGATCAATGCCATCTGTGAAAATTTCAAGCACATGTTCCGTTGGGAAATTATTCAGCGCAGCATAAAACGCATTGTACTGCGCCACCAATGGAGTCAGCCATGCATCCGAAAAATAGTCAACGCCATCCACATCACCCGCATCTTCCGGAGCATCCGGCCTGAAGAAAAGCACGCCCGGGAAGTTTGCTGTGTAATGTGCGTCAATCGCTACCCAAAGCGTTGCCAGCTCATGCAGATTCATGTGGCGTTGCAGCACTGCCCGTGCAGCAACAATCGCGGGGAAATCTAGCCCATACAGCACGGCCAGCTGATCTCTACCGGCGCTGCTCATGCTATTGAGGCGTTGGAAATGAAATTCCATTCCAGCCCAAATGCCGCTCATCTCCGCCATGTCCGCTGGGTTATAATAAGTGCCGGACGCAATTCTGTCAATAAAGCCGCCGGGATCTTGGAAGAACTGGATATGCGGAAGAAAGTCACTGATGTTTAGCGCATCTGCGCATGCTTGGATAAATTCAGCAACAGCTTCTAATGCTTGTGCGCCAAAGAACCGCTCAAGATCTGCCGCCGGAAACGCCGAAACGGCGTTAGTCGCAGCGGTGTTTTCCGCAATCAAATTCGCCAAATCACCCGTGGAAAGAACAAATGGGTTGATGTCCAGCGTGCCATTTGCAAAGAAATGGTCGTAGTATTCCATCAAATTTTCGATTTGCGTGTAAGAATATACATATGTCGTTGGCACACGCTCACGGAAATAATTGAAACGCAAATTGCCCTCGCGAATCATGTTTCCGGCGTCAATGCCAAATGTCATTGCCGTTCTAACACCTTCTGGCGGCAATGCAAGCAAAGCATCCCAATCCGCTACATCGCGCAGTGCGATGATTTCCGAACGATTCACCGTGGTGCGCGTATTGCCAAGGTTGGTGCCAGTGCCAGCGTTCGCCCACTGAGCATCTCTCGACATCGCGTTCATCGCTCTCGCACTATCCGTGGCATTCGTGATGGGCAGAGCATTCCTGCGCATGTTGGTCATTGCGCCCAGCAAGCTTCTGCGCGCGTCTCTTGTGCTGCCGAATAGATAGGTCGCTAGTTCAAAATAAACGTGCGACCACCAAGTATACGGGAAAACATTCGTAGCCGGCGTTGCCAAGCGAGCATCACGCGCAATTTCCCCAGTGTCGTGTCCCACCATGAGGAATTCATCGTTTTGAATCAGCTGCTCAAATGCCTCAACAACCCGCCACACATAGCCACCGGGAGATAAGTCGGTAATTGTCATGTTAAACCCACCCGCAGGGTTTGCGTTGGGATCGGTTGCTGGATTTGCAGTAAATGTCCACTGCTCTCTGGCACCCGCTGCCTCCATCGCGGCATAAGCCGCTCGCAAGTTGTTAAGGTCGGACTGCACCGAAGCGGGCCAGACTGCGGGCCTAATTGCTCCCGTCGCTATGCTCACGCTCCCAATGATCAGTGCCAAGACCAACAAAATGCTCAGGTTTTTTCTGATGAATACTTTCAACAGTTTCATTTGGATCTCCTTTTCAAAATAAGTCAGTTAAAGTGGCCGTAAAAATACTCACAATTATTTTACAACAATTCAACTTGTTTGTCAATATGTTTTTCAAAAAACATTGTTCAGGATCTAAATTTGGGCGAATTGCACAAACCCAATCGAGTGTATCTGTGCAACATTGCTCCCAAATACATTCTGATGCATTCGTCTTCACTTCTTTCCTGCCTTCATTTTTCGTTTTTGGCTGCGCTTCAGTACATGCCTTTTGTTTTGCTTTTTCTTCGCCAGTGCTTCTTGCTCCTTGCGTTCTTTCGCTTCTCGCAAAATAAGCACTAGGAAAACTACCCCAACCCCAAACACCAGTACAAAAGCAATTTGATGCCAATGCATTGCCCGCAGTCCAAGCAGACTATTCTCCCCCATCACAAGTCCCGCCATCAAAAAGGTAAGCCAAAACCCAGTTGCACCAAACACCAGTGGAAAAATCGGCAATGTACGCTTCCCGCGGAAGTGCAAAATCAAAATCACTACAAAACACAATAGCATAATGACTGATTCCACCGGTTGTGTAGGGAACAGGGGCTGGCCTCGGAACATCATGTTGGGCACCGTAAATCTTGGGTAAGTAATGCCCTGCGCAAACGGCGTACCGAAACAGCAGCCGTTGAGCAAACAGGCAATACGATTGAACACATGCTGCAGCGCCAACGCGGGAAGCACCACTTCCAGTTGTTTGGTTGGACTGCCATTGCGCGGAAAAAGCTTTGCCAGAAACAAAAACACCGGTATAAAAACCAGCACGCCGCCAACAAATGCAACACCCTCCCTGTCAACGGTAAGCACTGAACCAATATACATCGTCCCCAAAGCCAAACCGCCATAGGCACCTGCAAAACAAAGCAAGGCAAGCCAATAGTTAAAAGGTTTCCCTGGCTCTCTTTGCAACAAATCTACACGGTTTCGCCGCTTCCATTCAAAAAAAAGCAACAGCGCCGCACAAACAATTGCCAACACCACGCCAATGCCGTTGAATAAAGTATGCGACGCTAGACGAAGCTCGCCCAAAGAAATAAAAACACGCATAAAGTAAGTCCCTTCAACATTCAGCAGCAAGCAAAATTTGAACTATATTCGCAATCTCTCGCGGGTGTGTATGAACAATGTCATGCTTACCGCCCGCAACCACATGCCGCGCAACCGGCCGACCAAACAACCGCTCCCAACGCGGTCCAGCATGTTTTTGCATCGCCGCAGGCTCGTGTTCGCCGTAAACAAGCCAAACTGGCGCGTGCATTTCCATACGGTGAGCGCTTGCCAGAAAGCGCAAAAACCATGCAGAGTCTGCCCGCAGCTGCGCAATTTCCCGCGAGCCAAGCGTCAAGTCACGTTCGCTGAGCCGCCGTAACGCGCGGTTGATGCTCGTGGCACCACGCAATCGCCACGGCCGATAAAACTTGCCATACAAATGCACCAGTGGCGGCGGCGCCGATGCCACAACGCACACACCAGCCAAGCGCCCCTCTTTTTCAAGGGCAGCGGCAACAGCCGTAGCAAGTCCATTGCCCACGCAACTGCCCATTAGTACAAAGTGCTCGTGCGGCAATTTCCTGAGCTCGTCCAGCAAAGTATTCGGATCTTCATGGGCAGTTCTCACGGCGTAAAATGGCATGGACAATTCCCTCGCCACGCCAGCCCAAGCGCCAAAGCCACCGCCGCCATATGGCACCCCCACTGCCGCCACCGGCGACGCCTCTTTTCGATCCGACAACAAAACCATCGGCGGCTGTTGCACGCTTTCTTGCGCCATGGCCACAAGCGCGGTAAAACTTGGCGCAACATAAAAATCCGCCACGCGCAACACCAGTCCCTGTTGCTCCAGCACAGTTGTAATGCCAATCATATCAAGTGAGCTCAAGCCGCAGCGGGCAGGCGCTTCCTCCATGCCCGGCGTGCTGCCCAGCTGCGCGTGCACGGCAGCCATCAGCTGCCGCTCTAACCGGGTTTCAGCCTGCTTTGCCTTATTACTATCCGCTGTGCTTTGTCTCCTCACTTCTGCCAGCGCCATTCGGTCAAGCTTTCCGTTTGGGCTCAGCGGAAATGTCTCCACCGCCACAATGCGTTGCGGCAGCATGTAGCCCGGCAAGCGTTCCTGCAAATAACGCAACGCTGTTTGTTCGTCAAATTCTTCAGCGATCACAAGTGCTTGCAACTTCTCGTTTTCACACAGCACTGCTGCGCGCGCAACAATCTGCTCCAAACAACGCTCAATTTCACCAAGTTCCACGCGCTGGCCATTGATCTTCACCTGACCATCTTCGCGCCCATGGTAGATCAACTGTCCGTCGCCACGCAGCGCGGCCATATCCCCGGTTTTGTAGAGCCGGCCAAGTGCGGAGTGCTCCACAAAACGGTTTTCGTTCAAGCTCGGGTCAGCGTAACCCTGCGCTAACTGTACCCCGGCAATGCAAAGCTCGCCTGTCTCGCCCGGCGGCAAAACACAGCCGTTTGAGTCCAACACATAGGCTCTGGTGTTCCAAACCGGCTTGCCGATGGGGATCTCTTTGTTATCCGGCGCACAGTCGTAGCGCAGTACATCCACCGTGCATTCCGTTGGGCCATAGAGGTTGATCAGCCTCGCACCCTGTCCCGCGAATGTCTCATAAAACCGTCGGTTCAGCATGGGTGTGAGTGCCTCTCCGCTGCAGATAACATGCTCCAAGCTGCACAGCTTCATGCCACTCGCCTGCAAGTAATCCAAGAACAGCGCCAACATTGACGGCACAAAATGCACCGTACGAATGTCGTGCTGTGCAATGAGCGCAGCCAACCGCTTTGGCTCCCGCTCTGCGCCTGGTTCCGGCAACAGCAACGCGCAGCCCTGCATAAACGGCCAAAACAGCTCCCAAGCCGAGACATCAAAGCCGATACTTGTCTTCTGCAACAAAATCTCACGTTCTGCCAGCGGATAAGCATCTTGCTGCCACAACAAGCGGTTGCACAGGCTCTTCTGCCTCACACGCACGCCCTTTGGATTCCCCGTTGAGCCCGACGTATACATCACATAAGCCGTCAGATTCACATCCTTGCTGCTTTGGAACTCCCCAAACGGCAAATTATGCAACACTTGCGGGTTGTCTATGAACAATTTCGCACATGCGTCTCTCAGCACAAAGTCCACCCGCGCCTGCGGCCACGCGGGCAACACAGGCAAGTAGGCGCAGCCAGCTTTCATAATGCCCAGCAACAGCGGCATCAGCTCCAAGCAACGATCCAGCTTCACAGCAACAACGTCACCCGGCTTTGCACCTTGCTGTTGCAAATACAACGCAATGCGATTCGCCCAATCGTCTAGCTCTCTATACGTCAAGCGTTCTTCGCCAAACAGCACCGCCATCGCCTGTGGTCTGTCCTTCACTTGCGCCTCAAAATAGCAATGCACCGGCCTCAATTCAACCGGGTGCTCACTTTGATTCAATGCCTGCCACGCAGCTTTGTCGCTTTCACACAACATGTCAAGCTGCCCAATGGGTTTTGCAGGGTTTGCGACAGCATCGCTCAACAACGTCATCAGGCGTTCATGCAGCGCCTGAACTTCTGGCTGTAAAAAGGCCGCCAACTGGTAGTCGTACATCAAAGACAACCCACCCGTGTTGTCACGGTCATTCGCCTGTATTTGAAGTGTCTCTGGCTGCACACCGCAAAAATACCAGTGTGTTCCGGCAAACGTTTCATCCATACCCACCACGGCTGCATTTTGATAGTTCACCAACACATCGTATAAATGCGCTGTTTTGCCCAGTGCCCTAAGCAACTCCGGGTAACCAAATCCTTCGTGGCGCATTGCGCTAAACAGCGTTTCTTTTTGCGCTTGCGCGGCAACCAAAAACCCTGCGCTTTCGTCCAACACAAACGAAATCGGCAGCGTGCTCGCAAACATGCCAAGTGTCTTCTTTTCGGCAATGCTCCGGCGGCCTAATGTTGTTGTGCCAATGCAGATTTCCCGTTGTCCACGCAGGCGGTAGAGATACACCGCCATCGCAGTCGACAACATACCAAACAGCGAAAGACCATGTTCCGTGGCAAAATCACGCAGCGGCTTCATCTCTTCAGCTGTCAGGAATATGTCCAGTCGCGCGGCCGTCATGTTGCTTGTTGCCTGCTTCGCCAAAAACACAGGTGCCGGCCAATCCTGAAAGCGCGCAAGCCAAAACGCGCGGTCGCGCTCATTTTGTTTACCGCTTAGATCCTGCTGCTCCTTTGTGATGTAGTCACAAAAAGAAGGACTTTGCATTGCTTGCGCACCATGGTAGAATTGATGCAGCAAACTCACAAAATGCACTGCCGACCACGCATCTGCAATGGTGTGGTGAAAGCGCATAAACACGCCATAGTAATCCCCCGCCACTATAAGGGTGACATCAAAAAGTTTGCCGTGCATGTCTAGCGGCACAAGTGCCTGCTGCGCCGCCCAATCATGGAATTGCTGGCAATCTTTAAATGCTTTTATCGCAAACCGCTCAAGCGTATAAGGCGTAGCGTATTGCGCACCTTGCGGCGTTATGCGCAACCGCAAAGCATCGTTTGTTTCAATCAAATGGTTCAGCGTGCGCTGCATGGCAACTTCGTCCAGCGCGCCTTTGAACAACACGCTGCCTGCAATACCCGCCGCACCACCAACAAAGCGCCCCAGGTCATAAATACGCCGCTGCGCACGACTCAGAGGAAGATATTCCACGCAACGCCTCCTTACCTGTTTTGTTCAATGTAAGCCACAAGGTCTCCGGCAGTCTGCATCTGCATCGCCGCGCGGTCCGAAATTTCTATCCTAAAGTGTGTTTCCACCTCGCAAATCAACTGCGCTAAGTCGTAAGAGCTCAGGCCTATATCCGCTAGGATAGATGTGTCGCTTCGCACAACCAGACTTCTGTCATCGGTGTATTCACGCAAAATTTCCTGCAACTGCCCTAGTACTGCCATCATTTTGTCCTCCTAATTTTCTTCGTGGTGGTTTTGGGGAACTCTGTGCTGCGCACATGGACTGTTTCAATGCGCTGGTATGCCGGCAGCGTTCTATTTAGCTGTGCAATGTCGGCATCCAACTGCGCGGTCTCTTGTTGCATTTCTTCGTCCAAAAAGAGTTCTGCTGCAAGTTTGTCATCCTGCGCAAACACAAGTGCTTCTTTCACGTAGGGAATCTGCGTCAGTCTTTCCTCCAGCAATTCGGGCGAAACATTTTTGCCGTTGCTTAAAATAATCAAATTCTTTATCCGCCCGGTGATGTAAAGATATCTATCTTTGTCCAGGCGCCCAAGGTCACCGGTTTTATACCAGCCATCGTCGGTGAACGCTTCAGCAGTAGCTGTTTCGTCTTTGTAATAACCCGCAAACACATTGTCGCCTTTCACCAATATTTCACCTTGCGGATCAATCTTCACTTTGTTGCAGCCCATCACCTGACCCACGCTTTTTGCTCTATAAGCACGACAACGGGTCAGCGAAATCGCGGGCGCACATTCTGTTGTGCCATAGCCCGTCAACACCTCAATGCCAAAGCCAGCCAAGCCCTCCACATATTCTTCTGCTATGGGCGCGCCACCCACAAACAACCACTCAAGCTGACCACCAAACCCCGCCAACACCTTTGAAAACAACTTGCGACGCACATCAATGCCCGCTTCAAGCAAACCGTTGCTGAGCCTCAGCATGCGCTTGAGCAGCTTGTCTTTTCCTTCTTTTTTTGCGGTATCCCAAATTTTTTCATATAGCTTTTCCACCAATAGCGGCACAACCGTCATGTGGCTCGGGCGAAAGGCCGCAAAGTCTTTGCTCAAATACCTTGCTCCACCACAAATGCAAACGGCGTTGCCGCCCGGCAGTCGCGACAGCATGCCGGAAATTAAGCTGAATATGTGGTTAAACGGTAGCACCGACAATTTCCTGTGCCCAGAAAGATTTATAAAATCGCAGCAACTTAGCGCGTTGGACATCAAGTTCCAATGGCTCAGCATAACACCTTTGGATGCCCCTGTTGTGCCGGAGGTAAACACAATGCTTGCCAGATCGTTTGGCGCAACCGTGCATGGCCAGCCCACCGCCGCCGGACTGATGGGTAGCGCATCAAGGCTTAAACTGTTTCCGAAGCGCTGTGCAACATCGTCATAATCTTTGGCGTGCAATAAAAGTTCTGCATCGCTCTGTGTTAGTTGCTGCAGCAGCTCATCGCTCATTAGCTGTGCGTCCAGCGGCACCGCCACGCGCCCGGCACATACAACGCCAAACCAGCCAAGCAGCCATTGGTAGCTGTTGCTGCCCACAATGGCGATGTGCGCTCCCGCGCTCGTCTGCTCTGCAAAATAAGCCGCCAGCGCACGCACTTGCCCAGCGAAACATTTGTAGCATATTTTATGCAACACGTCTTTTGAGCGCCATAAAAATGCTTCACGGCCAGGGTATTGTTGCTGGCAAAAATCCAAAAGCGCCTGAACAGTTTGCAGCTTGTCCTTCATGGTAAACGCCTCCTGTCTTGATGTCTGTTAATATAACGGATTTTGCTTGAATTTCGCGCGATTTTTGTAACAGGCAAGAATTTTTTCACCAATACTGGTCGTAGTGCTTTCATTATAACACACCCGTGAAACAATTGCAAGGATTTTCTGTAAGCGTCAAATAGAAAAGCACCTGTACAGGTGCTTTTCTATTTGACGCTTACGATTTTCTCTGCGAGACAGTGACCAATCGCGCCCCTAGTATAGTATGTACATCTTTCAAAAGCCACGCTTCGCTTAACGCGCGTGGCTTTTTGCATGTTGAATTGTCCCCACCCACACCAAAAACCCGGGGTTTCCCCCGGGTTTGGTATACTTGGGTATACTTGGGTATTGGTATTGCTTAGAAGAAGCGGCTGATGATTGGATTCCACAGCACGTTCACCACACGGATGACGTTGAGCACCACTCTCATGGAAAGGCTGGTGCCGATCACACGGCCGACGAACAGCACAAACTGCAGACCCCAGCGGATCAGTCGGTTGCCGGGTGCAATCAAGTCGGTAATCGCGTCGATGATGAAGGTGCGATTGCTCCGGTTGTATTGCGCCAAGTGGATCAGCTCACGCAGCAGTGCGCTGAGCAGGTCAGACTCGTCTTCTTCACAATACAGCATCATGAAGTGCCCAATCGCGCCGGACATCGACTCAAATGTGATGATCGTGCCGGTTTGCAGGTTCGCTAACGTGCGGTGCGACAGGGTGTACAGACCGATTCCACCCAAAATTTCATCCAGCAACGGAACCAGTTCCAGCTCGATGAGCGGTTCGTCACTCACGTAAGCGAAGATGCCATTGACGCCCAGCAGCAACATATCAATGCTCATTTGCAGCACGCCTTGCGAGAGGAGATAGCCCACATTCGGCAGCAAGCGGATAACCGTGTCAACCGGATCTTCCACCACGCGCTCCAGCACATACAAAATCGGTTGCAGCAAGCCGCGCACGCGACCTTCTGCGTCTCGGTCAGCCATTTCTGCCGGCGAAACGATGTGCGCGCCACCGCCCAGCGGCATCAGCACAGATTCAAGCAGCGGAATCAGACCAAAGCGGTAACCGTCATGCCCGAACACGCTCAACAGACCGTTGCCGTTGTTGATGTCGTCGTGGCCACCCAGCAGCACAACGTCTTCGCCAAACAGCAGCCAGCCCAGTGCGGGCGCCACAGGCAGCAAGAATGCAATCATGCCATCTATGAAGCTGTCTTGGTCGGTCACCGTCGCGCCGGGGAACGCCGCGAGATCATCAAGAATGCCAAGCAGGTCAATGTTTTCTTCGCCAATCATGACCAAGCCATACAGCAGTTCACGCAGCGTGCGACCCGGGATGAGTCCATCGATGTCGTCCAGCGGCAGCTCTGCCAACAGGTCTTGCACCAGCGCAACAATCATGTCGAAGTTCGCTTGTGTGAACACGCTGTCACCCAGCAGGTTGTAGATCGTGTCGGTGATGGTGTCATCGCCGATGATCACCGGCCAAATGTTGTCGATCAAAATCGGCAACTGTGTCGCAGCACGCATGCCAGTGTTGCGCGTCCAAGAAATGATGTGATACAAATCATTCGTGCGGCGGCGGTTTGGATACGGCCAGCTGAAGGGACGAACCACCGGACGCGTGCGCCCGGGCATATTCAACAAATTCAACAGCCCACCGAAGTCGCCTGCCATGTCCAGAACACCCGTCGCTTGCAGCAGTCCCGCAAGCAGATCTGCCATGTTCACGTCCACAAACGCGGCTTCGTCGCGTTGACCC
>Ga0209755_10005341_pt1 | contig 14654 bp, 16 predicted proteins | sample TergutCo191P1_FD_187301 | JGI IMG/M metagenome (GOLD analysis project Ga0209755, IMG submission 187301) | Cornitermes sp. P1 segment gut microbial communities from Petit-Saut dam, French Guiana - Co191P1 (SPAdes) (version 2) | ecosystem: Host-associated > Arthropoda: Insects > Digestive system... | reverse complement strand
GGCTCGTAGCTGTTCCACAAACTCGTCCTCATGCTGTTGGATATATCCGCTCGTCTTTTTGATAACGTCGAGGATAATTGTGCGTACAGCTTCGGTGCTGATGTGGTGCGGAGTGCATTGCGTATCAAACTTGGAATTGCTAAGTTTGTACGTCTTGCAATGGTAGGTGTCTATCAGTTTTTTGTGCGTAGGTTTTTCGGGTTTTGACTTGCGGTGGTTATAAAGTTTTTCGCCACAGTCGGCACACCACAGCAAGCCTGTAAGCGGATTTGCTTCACCAAGAGTATCAATACGGCGTGGGGTGTGGCGTAATTTTTGAACCGTGTCGAATGTTTCTTGGTCTATGATTGCAGGGTGAGCGTTGGGGAAGATAATCCAGTCCTCTTGTGGCTTGGTGATTTTCTTCTTGCTCTTGAAACTGGCTGATGTGGTGCGGAGGTTTACCATATAGCCAACGTACTCCATTTTCTTCAAGATGTTGATAATGGTTGCCGTTCCCCAAGCATATTTGTAATGTGTGTCGTAATCGTTTTTGTGTCTGCCCCTACCACGCACACCGAGATAATATGAGGGGCGTTCGATTTTTTCATCACACAGCACCTTTGCAATGGCATGTACCCCCATGCCCTCCATTGCCATTTGAAAGATACGGCGAACAACGGAAGCTGCCGGCTCGTCAAGCAGCCATTTATATTTGTCGTTGGGGTCTTTCATAAAACCATATGGCGGGGTGCTTGTGGTAGGCTTTCCGCTTCTGCCCTTACCCGCAAAGACGGATTTTATTTTTTTCGAGGTATCACGGGCATACCATTCTGCCATAATTTGCCTGAATGGTGTAAAATCATCTTCACCATTGAGCAAGGTGTCCACGTTATCGTTAATCGAGATTAGCCTTACACCTTTTTCACGGAACATCTCTCGGTATAGCCCCACACGCAAGTAATCCCTGCCCATGCGTGAGCTGTCCTTAATACAGATACAGCTTACCTTGTCGGCATCCACCATTGAGATAAGTTCCTGCCATGCGGGCCTATCCCAACGAGTACCGCTATACCCATCATCATACAGGAAGATGTAGGGCGTTAATCCGTGGGCGTTGGCGTATTCTTCCAATAGCTGTTGCTGGTTAAGTATCGAATTGGAAGGCCCTTGCATTTCATCATCACGGCTAAGTCTGCCGTATAAAATATTCAGTTTTTGAGTGTTCATGTCTGCCTCTTTCTCGCAGTTCTGAACGTTTGCGGCACATGGGAAGCTATGCAATATTGCTCACCTCCCGCTTAATCAGCCGAAGAACTTTATCTTCTACCGTTTCTTGGCTTGTTGTGCTGAAATGGACTGACACCTTAAAGGTGGTGGAGCCAATCCTTTTCTGCATATTTATCGGCTCTGCATGGGGCTTGCCCTGCGTCCTTGCCGCACTTGCTTCAAGAGTATGCTTCATAACTGATTGACCCCCTTCTTAGATTAGGTTAGAATTTGTTGTGTTTTGGTGCGTTTTAATGGTTGCGATAGAACACTTCCTTTCATCAAAATATTTCTCCCTCTACTAATCAGGAAAAAAAGAGGGGTATTTCGGAACTCTTTTATATTACAGTTGTGTTACAGATTTCGGCGCATACAAAAAAGCCCACACTCACCCTATTTGAATACGACAGGAGCAGGTATAAAATGTTCCCAAGCAGGTCAATCAGATATAACCGTCACAAGTGCGGTGTTTTTCAAGGAGCAGAGCAAAGGTAGCAAAACGCTACTTTTGCAACGGCAATTTCGGAAGCCGCTTCCGATAATGTTTTTCATTCAGCCAAGTACATATGCCGCAAATGGCGTAACTGCGCTGTTTTTTGGGTAAGTTTTAACCTCACCCTTAACAGCATACAGCTTCGGCTTTGTCACACAACAAATTGAACAACTGTGAATACATCAACGCAGCGATAAACGCGAAACTGTCATCTGTATCGGAAATGATAATGAACAGAGCCGTTTTTCTGTCACCTATGGTGTCAAGCCCCATTTCATCATAACTCATCATGTCGCGCACCTCTTTGATATCGAAAGTGGCGAGCCTTGCGCCGCAAGAAATCAAAATACTTTTAGCGGTTTTTCCCGCCGCTAATAGATACTTGCGGTATTGACGCACGGCAAAGTGTTGTGGCTGTGGAGGGGATTCCCATATGGTTTCGTCGTTTTCGTCAAGCATGGGATTCCCATTGTCATCAAGTTGAGGTATTCCGTTTTCCAAGTTTTCAAATAAATAATCCACGGCATTTTTATACGTTTCGTCGTCCTCACGAACTTCCATTGCGTTTATCATTTCCACTAAGGAGTTAAGGTTTTTTTCTTCCTCTGCGGCTTCGTAATGGATATATCCGATTAGGGCACAGTAAAGTAACGTTTCTGCCTTAGTCCAAAACGGGTCGCCTCCTTTTTGGTCGCTCGGCGTGGTGTTAGCGATTAATGCTGTGACAAGTTTTAGAATATCCTTTTCTGAACGAATGTACGCCAGCGGGTTGTAACGCATTGACTTAGCAAAATCAATGGTATTAAGCACTTTTATTTCGTATCCGGCGCGTTTTAAAAACTTACCGCATTCAAGAATGAGAGTGCCCTTCGGGTCTGTTATGCAATACGATGAATGCGCTTGCATAAGGTTTGGCTTTAAGAAAAATCGGGTTTTACCGGAGCCTGAGCCGCCGATTACAAGCACGTTTTTGTTACGTGCGTATTTTGGATTTTTCGGACGGCTGTTGAGCATAAGGCTTTCTGTTGCTGTTAGAATTACGTTTTGGTAGGGATTGGGGTCAACATAATGGGCTATGTCTTTCTTCGTGCCCCATCGCGCCGAGCCGTATTCTATATCCTTACGCCACTTTTTTGCGTTAGCCTTTTTATACTGCACGAAACAAAATATTGCCGCCACGCCGACTGTACCTACAAGTAAGTCGAAGGGGTAAAATGTCGGCGCGGGATTTTGTATCACCTTACTCAGATTAGAAACAACGTCTAAAATTCGGAAAAGTGTTTCGCTTTCATCGGATAAACGATAGGCTTCGCCTAGCTTTGAGAAAAACCAAAGCAACAACACGTAGGGCAGATGGGGCAAAACAAGTTGCTTTATTTTACCCATTATCATAATTCATGTCCCCCGCGTTGGCGGTTTTTTGCAGGCGCAAGTACAGATTTTGCTAGTTCTTTGAAATTCTCAAGGCGTTTTAGTAAAGACGGTTTTTCCTTTCGTTGTAGAATTGTTTTGGAATACTCCTTAAATGCGGATTCCATCGCCTTGCTATCTTTTGCCTTGAAAAATATAACGTAATTTGGCGGTTGTACGGTGATGTCTTTTTTTACGGAAAAATCTATGCGATACTGACGCGCAATTTTATTAAATGTGCTGATTTCGCCGGGGATTTGTATGTCGGCAAGGCTTGCGCCCTGTTTCGTAAGGGATTTTAGGCTTTGCTTACCGTGTTTAAAATTTGGCACTCGCGCTTTTTCCATAAATGCCTTCATCGCTTTCGCAAGCGTCCGTGCTGTAAGTTGCGTCGCGCGAATTGACAACGCGACGGATTTATCATTAATTTGCTCATGCTCCATTGACAATTAGAATCACATCCTTTCATTCTTACCTCATATTAATATATCCGCACATGTCTTTGTTTTTTGTGCGTTCCGATTTTTGCAAGTCTTGGAGCATATCGTTCCAATCGCCTGTGGTCGGAATAATGCGTGTAGTTGTTATTTTGGGTAACGCCTCAATTCTAATCGCCGCATGGTCGCCTGCGTCGTCGTTGTCGGTTGCAATAATACAGTGATTAACTTCGGGATGGTGCGCGAGAAATCGCTCCAGTGCCTTTGTACTTGTGCATCCGAGTGAAAGCCGCCAACCCTCAAAAGGAGGGAGAAAGCCTTGCTTGCAAAGCGTTTGATGGGACAGCGCGTTTATCGGGGCTTCAAATACAACGACTTCCCGCGTATTGGGATTGCTTGGCAAAAGTGTGAATCCATAACTTTTATCCGAGCCTTCAGCGTCTTGCTTGAAATTTGAAATAGTCCCACGTAACGCCACGTAGCGCGTTTTTCCGTTTTCATCTTTGCCCGTGAAAACTGCATTGTGATACGGTTGGCTTTCGTAAAGAGTGCCTTGTTCAATGCAGTTCATTATTAATTCACGGTCTATTCCACGGCTTTGCAGATAGGCGATTACGCGGTTATTATTTTTGTAACGCAACGGCAAGGACAGTGCTTTTTGCACAGGCGGCGCGGGAGTATTGTTTGTAGTGTTTTGTTTTGGCGATTTTATAATGTTGCCGCGTTCTTGCGGTTTTTCGTTGAGAATGTTACATACCGCGTCAACAAGCCCATATCCGCAAATATTCGTTAGATAATCTAATGCCGTTGTTCCGCCTTTTTCGTGGCTATGCCAATAAAAACCTTTCGCGTTTACCGCAAGCGATGGATGCGCCTTTGAGCGATAGCCGCTTCCGACACGATGAAATTTATCCGCTTCGTATTGGAGAATGTAATCCAATACCTTTGTTTCTCGCGCCCGCGCAAGTTGCTCCTTTGTTACCCGGCCCAATCCATCACACCCCGCCTACGCTTAATGCGGTTTTGCTTTTTTGCTTCGACTTTAATGTCGTCGCAACAGCATTTTTTTAGCTTACAACCGCGCTTTTTTCCGCCGTAATGACGGCAATAGATGCACTCGGTATCTTCGAGGTGGTACCTAAATTTGTTGATAATCTTTGTGTTTCCCATGTGATTCTGTCCTCTCTTTTAGATTCTGCAAAAACAAAAAGCCCCGAAACGATTCTGAAAATGCAGAAACGTTTCGGGGCGTGTGATTCTTATGCTTAACTCATTTATTTTTTAGGGTTGGTTGTCACTGCGCCCCTCTGTAAGTAATTTTAAAACCGCTATTTCTCCGTCAAGTTTGCAATAGTCTGTGACTGTAACACCACAATCATAAACTCTTTTTCGGAGTTCAAAATCATCCACTTTTTGTCCACCTTTCCAGTTTTTTATTTGCGAACAAATCAAAAGGCGCGATATTGATTTTAGCATCACGCCCTTTGGGTTGTCCGAAAATTTTATGTTTTTATAAACTGCTCATTCACGACGGCACCACTCCTGCGAATGTTCTTATTTGCCAATCGCACAGTAAGCCCGTAATAATTTCGTCCATCTGCATGAGTGAGTACCCTTTTGGAAAGTAGCCTTTGTACTTGCTTGCACGGTCGGATTCGTCCTTTTGCGATTTTTTCTCTGCAAGAATTGTGTCAATCATTTCCGCTGTAAGTTCGCCACTTTGCTTTAATTTCTTTAGCTGTACCGCCTGCGATAACGACGGTTTAACATCATATTTTTCCATTGCGGCGGCAACTGCTGTTTGCTCGGACTGCGAAAGATATGACAGTTCAACAGCAGGATTAAACGCAATTTGTTTCGTGTCCACCTTGTCAAGAAGGGCAACCACAAGCTCCGTTAGGCGGATTAGGCGGAAAATTTGGTTTTTACTTTCGCCTGTCTGCGCCACAAGAATGTCAACCGAGTGCATTTCGGCTTTTACGCCGCTGTGGTTTAATGTTTCCATTTTCATACGGTAGGCATGAGCTTTTTCGCTTGGAAGCAATTTTTCCCGCTGTTCGAGGTTAGAATCAATCATCGCCAAGATTGCCGAATCGTCGTCTAATTCGCGTACAATTACAGGCAACGTCGGGATTTCTGCGCGTTCGCAAGCAAATTTTCGCCTGTTTCCGCAAAGAAGCTCATAACCTCCGTTTGGTCGTGGGCGAGCAATCCCCGGCTCTCGAACTCCGTACTGTTTGATGTTGTTCACAAGCCGCGTCATTGCCGCGTCGTCTATCACATGGAATGGGTGAATGTCGGGCGGGTGCAACTCGTCTAGGGGGATATGCACGATATTTTCGCCTTCCGCCTTTTTAGTGGTGCTTTTGAAAATGTTGTCGAAGCCGGAAAGTGCATTATCTCCGAGAATCTTTTTGTTACTCACAACCCAACACCTCCCTCGCAAGCGCGTCATACGCCGCCGCAATTTTTCCGTTTGGGTCGTGGCTGAAGATGGATTTTCCCGTCGCGCTTGATTCCGCCGCACGGACGGAGTGCGGGATATGCTCCTTGAAAATGCGGATGCTTTCGCCATAGGCGGCTTCGATTGCACCAATGATTTCTTTGGAAAAATTCGTGCGATTATCCACCATAGTCATTAATATGCCGTAAATTTCAAGCGTGGGGTTTATATCTTCCCGTACATCTGCTATGCTACGGAGAAGCAGTTCCAGCCCTTTTGCGTCAAGGAATTTCGGCGTTGTTGGAATTATCGCACCGTCTGCCGCCGCAAGCGCGTTGATGGTCAAAATGTCGAGCGTCGGCGAGGTATCAACAAGGCAGTAATCATATAGCGGCTTTACTCGTTTGAGATATTTCCGCAAGATGGACTCCCTCCCGACAAGCGGTGCGATTGAGAGTTCAATACCCGTTAAGCTGTTATTGGCAGGTAGAAGGTCAACGCCTTCCGCGTGGTGTATAATTCCTGCCATTGGGTCGAAATCTCGCTTGTTGATGATGTCCGTAATCACCGTAGCGATTGTGACGGGAAGGGTGTTCGGCTCTTTAACACCCATGCTTACAGTTAGTGAGTGCTGATTGTCCGTGTCAATACACAAAACCTTTTTACCTTGCCGTGCAAGCGCGACACCGAGATTTGCTGTAGTAAAACTTTTTCCGCAACCGCCTTTTCTGTTTGTAACCACTAAAATCTTGCCCATATTATCCTCCTTGGGGCGGGGCAAAATTTTAGCGTTAAGCTTCCGTTAGATTTTTAAAGTAGTAAATTTAGCCCCGAATTTTGATGGCGTATCTCTGGAAAAGGAAAACGCCAAACCCGCAAACCCTTGTATTCATTGGGTTTGTGGATTTAGCGTTATTATACTTTAGTCGGACATACTAAGCCTACATTGTGAGCAGCTTTACGATTTCGAAAACCGCCGCGTACGTGAGCAAATCCAGATTACCGAGCAGAAAACCGGCAAAAGCAAAATTATCGCGTTAAACAAAACTATCATCAAAGCCTTAATTGCATACGCCCCGCAAGCCAAACACGGCGAGCCACTTTTACTAAACATAAACACAGGCAAACCGATAACCCGCGTACATGCCTACCGCATAATCCGCGAAGCCGCCAACGCTGTCGGCGTTTCCCACAAAGTAGGCTGCCACTCGTTGCGTAAAACCTTTGGCTACCATTCTTGGACTATCAGCACATCTCCCGTTGTCCTCATGGAAATCTTCAACCACGTCTCGTACCGCACCACCAAGAGATACCTGGGCGTCTCCCAAGACGACCAAAACGCAGTGTACGAAAATCTAAGCTTTTGACAAACTCCAAAAAACTGTCACAACAAATTTTACCATATTACATCTTTATGTCAATATCTACATCACGGCTTTCATTTTAGCAAATCTTGTCGAGTGGATTGTTACCACGCTTTTTATCATAGAAATATCCTCAACCATACCACCAATTTTTTTAACCTCCGGCAACATTGTTTTGATATTGTCGGACATGAGGCTGTATCCGTCGGATAACGCGCCAAGCATTTTTCCGTGTTCTACCTCGATAACTGCTACGCTTTGGCTGGTAGTCTCCGCCCGTGACTTTGTATACGCGACATCTGCCTCTATGCTGTCTAGCCTTGTTTTCGTATGCGCGACATCTTCTTTTATATGCCCGACATCTGCTTCTATGTTGTCTAGCCTTGTTTTCGTATGCGCGGCATCTTCTTTTATATGCCCGACATCTTCTTCTATGTTGTCAAGCCTTGTTTTTATGCCGGTGATTTCGGATTTTAGCTCAGATTGACCGTATGTCAAATTTTCCAGCATTTCTAATATTTTATCTTCTTTGTTCATGTATGACACCTCTTTTTTTGTCCATCATATAGAGCGAATTCAATGAGAAACCGTCCCGACGGAGCGGCGGCGAAAAACCGTGTTTTTCGCGGTTTTGCCGCGACAGGCGGGACGGATTTCGAATTAATTCGCTTTAACATTAAAATTATGACGTCATTGGATTGATGTGTCAACAATTTTTTCCAAATACATCATCCCGCGCCTATGGCAATAACCCCCTGCAAAGGTTTGTACACGGATGTATTAATTTTTATCCGCTCGACTTCCGTGCCGCCTACATAAACTAATTTAAAAAGCTCTACATGGTAGCCCATCTGTGCAGCTACCGTCACAACGCGTTCGCCGCGTGGGATGGTGGGGTCTACTACTTCGCGGTACGGCTCGGGCTTTAGCAGCTCTATTTGCCGCGCTTCGAAACGGATTTCTCGCCCGTCTTTGCGTGTTTCGTGGCCTATTATTTTTATTTCGAGATTTTTGTTTTCCACACGCGCCGTTATAAGAACGGGGCGAGGCGTGTTATTTTTAAATTTTAAATCGAAATAATTGCCTGCCACGGTAGCGTCGAAGCCAATATCCACATAGCTCACCCGCGCAGAGTGATTATGCCGTTGCACAACCTCCAACTCCGCACGCAACACGGCATTGTAGAGCGTGGTGACAACCTGGCACACCCCGCCGCCGATATCCTCGGCAGGCTCGCCACGCAAAATGATTGTCGCAGGCTCATATTCGCTATCGGGCAAATGCGCCCCTATCGCCTCACCCGCAGAAAAAACCTCACCGGGGTAAATGACACTGTTATTAATCCGCTCGGCGGCTCGTATAATATTGCGGCACCGCGGCTCGTCAACACCGCAGCAGGCCGTACCAAAGCTCCCCAGCACCACTGGCGCAAACTCAAAATCGGCGGTAGTGTACATCGGCTCGGCTGTTATTATTTTAAGCTCCACCGTGCCGTCACTTAGGCTATGCAGGATTTCTCGCGTGGCCAAAGCGGCGGCCTCGGTGTTTATGCCTTTGCCTGTGGCTTCGGGCGTTATTTGGATATTTCCGCTTTCGTCTTCGAAGAAGGAGGCGTTTTTCACCGCAGAATCCAGCGTGCGAGAAAGCTTTGACATAACGGCTTCCAGCCGCTCCGCGTCGAAGCTAAACCCCGGCAACACATTAATATTATGCTCCCGCCGAAAAATCAACGAAAACCGCCGCCGCACGGCGTCTTCCACCAGCGGCGCAAAGTTAAAGCGTGCGCCAAAATCCGCAAAGGTGTATTCGCCGGCCGCTTCGCCGTTTTTTACATATTTAATCACCCGCGTATCCAGCGGTTTTTGAAATCGCTCCATTAGCGCGGCTTCGGCTTCTTTCGACGACATACCGCTTACGGCTATGCCATGTATGTATACATTCGGCGGGCGCAGGGCAAAAATACCGACCAGCACAACCCCTACCACTGCCGCTGCAATCATCGCTGTTCTTTTCCAATTCATAAAATCACCCCTTCTGTAAAAAATATGATATAATCCCCCCGTATATGCGGATTAATTCGCGTCAGAACGGAGGAATCACATGAGTTGTAAAAACTGCACCTTTACATTTGAAGCGGAAGTAGCATACTGTCCAAAATGCGGCACAAAAACAGACATACCGACCGAAACCAAGGAGGCTTCCGGCGAGGAAGAAGTGGTAACAGTACCTGTAAAGGTTCCGCTTTCGCAGTCGGGTAATACAAGGAAAAAGATAATCGTAGCGGTGAGTGCGGTGGTCGCGCTTTTGATATTAACCACGACGATGGTGGTAATCCTCACAAGAAACTACAATCCACCCTACGAGGTAATAACCATAGGACGCTACGATATAATCAACTATGTGGGCGGCGGACGTTTTTACGTGACACGCGGCGACCGCTGGGGAGTGCTGGACATCCGGGGTAACGAAATCGTGCCGTTTGGCAGGCACGACCGCCTGCACGACCTAACCCTCGACGGCGATTTTATCGTAAGCAGCGGCAGGACTTTCTATGTAATAAATTCACGCGGCAACAAGGTCACATATTTCGACCGCTACGAAAGGGTATGGTTTGCGGGCGAAAGCAACCATTTTGTGGTGCGCACGGGCAATCGTAACGGCGTAGTGGACACCCGAGGCAACGCAATTATTCCGTTGGGTACGTATTCGAATATAATCCCCGCACACGAAGGCAGATTTTTTATAGTCGAAGACGGTACTCGCACAGGCGTACTAAACGCACGGGGCAATGAAATCATTTCCCTTAGCCGCTACGACGATATTCGCCAAGCCCCAAACGACCGTTTTATAGCCACCACGGGAGAATGGGGAAACATGCGCTGGGCAGTCCTGGACACACGCGGCAACGAAATCATCCCCCTCGGCCGCTTTGATGATATTGCCGTGATGGGGCAAAATACCTTTAGCGCACGCGACGGCGCAAACTGGGGCGTACTCGACCATCGCGGAAACGAAGTCGTACCCTTCATCTTCGACAGCCTAACCGAAGCGGGAGAAAACATAATAGCCCGCGACGGCGACCGCCTAACCGCCCTAGACAGCGGCGGCAACGAAATTATCCCACTCGGCCAATACGACGGCGTAAGCTACATGGGCAACAACTATTTTCTCGTACGCGACGGCGACTGGAGCGACCCAAGCTGGGGCGTAATAAACGCACGCGGCAACCAAGTAATACCCATAGGCCGCTTTGCAGAAATCCGCCTCGGCCACGACGACACCTTTATAGTGCGCACAGGCGACCTCGCCAACCCACGCTGGAGCGTAATAGACGCCCAAGGCAACGAAATCATCCCCCCCGGCATTTACGACGAAATCGAAAGATTCCCGATACTATTTGCAGAATACGGCGGCTTTTTAGCAAGAAGAGACGACCGCATAGGCTTCCTAAACCAAAGCGGCCAAGAAGTCATCCCAATGGGAAGATACGACGTAATAAACAGCATCCACGACAACCTAGCCATAATAGGCGAAATCTCGGCACAACACGGCCTGCGCATAGGCGTGATAAACACCAGAAGAACACCATGAATTTTTTAGTATGGGTGAATACCGTAAAAATCCAGCCCAATTTTTTCATCAAGCCCGAACATAATATTCATGTTTTGAATACCTGCCAAAGCACCGCCTTTTCCAATGCTGTCCAGAACGCTGTATACAACAATTCGGTTTCTATCTTCGTCAATATCAAGCCCTATATGGCAAAAATTTGTTGCAGATACTGCCGCTAACCACGGGTAGGGCAAATAATTCCATGAAACATTTTCATCCTTCGGAATATCAATTATTTTTACAAAAAATTCACGTTTGTAGAAATCCTTATATAAATCAAGAAGGTCACTTCGTTTTAATTTCTTAGTAGGAAAACAATGGTTTATCGTCAAAACACCTCTTGAAATCGGAACATAACAAGATGAAAAATTGACAATTATCTTATTGTTGGCAAGCAAAGATAATTCTTGTTCAATTTCATAGGAATGTCTGTGGTTTACAACATTGTATGGCAAAATGTTGTTTGTGATTTCGGGATGGTGAAGTGCTAAATCCAAATCGCTCCCCGCTCCGACAGTGCCCGATAATCCGTCAACAATTATTTTTTCAAAATCAATCAGTTTTTCAGATGCCAACGGCGCAAGTGCAAGGATTGACGATGAGGAATAACAACCGGGATTCGCTATTATACGTGCCTTTGCTATCTCGTTTCTGTGAAGTTCGCATATTCCGTAAACCGCTTCTTCGGATAAACTCCAATTAGAATGGGATTTTTGATAAACTCTTTCCCATTCTTCTTTATTTTCTAACCTAAAATCAGCACCTAAATCAATTATTTTACTGCCGTTTTCCAAAAAGGGTTGACATATTTCTGTTGTTAAGCCGGTCGGGATTGCAAAAAAAACAATATCACAAGGCGTTGTTTCCGTAGGTTTTACAAATTTTATTCCCCTGTCGTAAAAATTTTTGTGGTAGTGTTCTATAGGCGTATCACCCCGACTTGTAGCCCATTCAACGGAAACATTAGGGTGCTTTAACAACACCCGCAATGCTTCGCTCCCCATGTACCCTGCCGCACCATATACTCCAACTCTAATCATAATATCCCTCTACTTAAAATTTTACTCCGCCCTATCAATCAAATCCAAAATAAGCTTAACCTCACCCTGCCCCATGCTTAGCTCCTTTGCGATTTCTGCGGGGGCTTTGCCTTCCTCGCGCATGTCGTAGATTTGTTTATGCCTTGGGTTGGTGATTTTTTTTGGCTTTTTCTCCGTCGGCTCGTCGGGGGTATCGTCTTCCGGCGGCGCGGTAACTATCGGCGGTGCTTCCTCCGGCATACCCGATATCAAACGTAATTTGTCTTTATGCGTCTCGATATATTTCTCCATCATATCGGAGATAACTTCGCTGTCCGCGGATTCTTCGATTTCCTTCTTTTTGTCATCCACCAAATTATATAAAAAAAGCATAGCCTTGTACTTCTCATCAATTTCTGTCTGAATCAACGACCCCAGACGGTTAATCTCCTTTAGCGCGGCGTCTAATGCGGCGTCAAGCTCTTCTACGGTTTTACCGATTTCCCGCTCGTCCTCCAGCTTTTTTTCGCGACGGCGCACAACAAGCATGGCCGCCAACGAAAACACCGTAACAGCCATAAACCCAATAATCAACACCACCAAAACAACCGTAACTAACAAGCCCGGTACCTCCGAAAAAAAGGGAGCAAAGCCCCCTTAAATTTTTATGTCATATAAACTCTCGCCGGCAAACCTTGGTTTTGCCTTTTTCGGCTCTTCCTTCTTTGGCGCGTTTCTTCTGTTTGGCTGGTATCCGCCGCCATGCCCCTGCCTATCCGGATTAACATCCGATTTTTCGGATTCGTTACTTTTTACAACTTGCGATTCTTGCATTTTTGTTTGCTTTTCCAGTCTGTCCGCAAACATTTGGCTGGCGACCTCCGGCCGCGCCGCATTAGCCCCCTGCGTCCCCGCACGGGTAGTATCCGTAGTCGCCTGAATCGTCAAAGTCATATCAACTGGTCGTAGCATAAAAGTCTCCTTAGCGATTATAGATTAGGGCCGATTGTAATTTTTTCACCATTATTACGTAGTCTACAGTTGGAAAGCTCGTCGCGGATGGTCATTTGCGCGTTACCGATTGTAATTCTAACCCCCGGCCTTATTACATTTTTTACGCTTACAGTACCCACGCTAACAGCAAGATGACGTGTGATTTCGTCAATTTCTTCTTGCAGCTTTGTCATCTTGTCGCGCAAAACCATCTTCATGTTTACCATCTTTACCAAAATTGCTTTTTTATCGGGCGGCAGCATATCTTTTTTGCGTAAAATATTTAATGTCTCCACGCCCTTGTCGCATTTTTCGTATTCTATTTTTAGCTTGTTAAACTCTGCGATTAATTCCTTCTGCCTGTTTAATTCCTTGGGCGAGCCACCTACCTCTATGTCGGTTAGCGTACCCATCGGTGAGCCTATCGTAGTAGCCACCAGCTTTTCGCCCGCAACAAGGTTTCCGCCTACGAGCAAACCGTTTTTACCTGTCACAGTAACACTGCCGTCGCATTTTATTGTACTTTTTCTAATCGAGTCGGTTGTGATATTGCCGCCCGCCGTCACCTTGCAGCTTTCGATAAACTTAGCGGTGATATCCTGCGCGGCACTTAGTTCACCCTTATCCGCGCCCTGCACACCGTTACCAAGCACGATACTGCCTTCTTCAGAAATAAGCTTAGCGGCTTCGCAAACACCAAACACCTCGATATTACCCTGTGCCTTTACGGTAAAGCCGGAAACAACATTTCCGCGTACCGTAACCTGTCCGTTAAAATCGACGTCTCCTGTGGAGTTGTCAACATTGCCCGCGATTTCCAAATGCGGAGAAATATTAATTTTACCCTCTGTCAAAAGAAGCTGTCCGCTAACGTCGGCCAAAAGGTGCAAGCCATCGGGCGAAAGCACCGTACCCTTACCACGAGGAATAACTGCCGCAGGCCGTGTCTTTGGTGCAGGCACGATATTGCCGTAAACGTCTACACCATCCGTACCGTCCTTGGCGGGGATACTCGTAACAAGAACGTCACCACGATTACACAGCCTAAACATATCCAGTTGTTTAAAGTTAACCGTACCATCCTCCATGATTTTTGGCTTGGGCTTTATGTTGCTTCTGTCAAAATGAAACTGCAAAAACCCGTCTGTGCCATTTACGGGTTCTGTGCCTTCTGCTATTAAAATTTTGCGTCCGTATCTTCTGTTTGCCAATACGGATTGTACCAAATCCTTATTTGGCGAAACTTTATTTTCTTGCAAAAGCTGCATTACATCATCCAGAGACATTAGCTTGCCCCTGTTTACAGGCTCCTGGAAGATAATATGCACCTGCATTCTATCATCGGAGATTTCGACAGCCGCAGACTCCGCTACCTGCATAATGGAGGTGCTGTTGGAAATTTTAACAACAACCTCGGGGTCTGTACTTTTTGCAGCCTCGCTTAGTGTAATATAGTCTACATCTTTAATGCCATAGCCGTCTACAGCGTCTGTTATTTCCTGCCGAGTGGAGCGTTCTGCCCCCTCCGCATTAATGATTTTTAAATAGATTCCGTCTTCCTTGACAATAATGTCGAAATTTTTTCCTGCTGTCGCCATTATAACCCCTCCTATTTAATTAGGGACTCTGCCCCTA
>Ga0209755_10005340_pt1 | contig 14659 bp, 10 predicted proteins | sample TergutCo191P1_FD_187301 | JGI IMG/M metagenome (GOLD analysis project Ga0209755, IMG submission 187301) | Cornitermes sp. P1 segment gut microbial communities from Petit-Saut dam, French Guiana - Co191P1 (SPAdes) (version 2) | ecosystem: Host-associated > Arthropoda: Insects > Digestive system... | reverse complement strand
GAAGCAGTTCCTGGTACTTTCGTTCCGCCAAAGTGAATTGCCTGGCTTCCACGAAAGCCCGTGCGTATTCATAAAACCATGATTCCCTTGGGTGGATTCTGAAAGCCTCCCAAAACCGTTCGTTGGCCCGGGCGAAGTTTCCTGCGGCTATCTGTTCAAGCCCGTATTGGTAAATTCTGTCAGCCCTGATGGGGGTATAGACAAATCTCCAGCCAAGATACAGCAGACAAAGGCCCACCAGGGCGATTGCGATAAAGAGACGGAAAACCGGAAGGAAATTGTGAACAAAAATATACCCAAAACTGGACTGCTCGGCTTCCAGAGCCTCGCCGGTTTTCTTTTCAAAACCTTTGGGAATAGTTATGGTACGATCCAGTAATTTCCCGGCAAGCGCCGCGGCTTCCTTGGCTGGCGCTCCGTTTATCAGCATTTTTATCAGCCGGGACATTTTGGTTGGTTCTACCGCACGTTCGGCAATGAGTTCCTGACAGGCAATTCTGAGGTTAAGGGGGTATGAAGCAAGGGTCGCATGAAAGCGTTCCATTTCTTCGTTTGTTAGGCTGATTTCTTCAACATCATCCGCTGCGGCTTTTTTTGCGGGAGTTCTGGCCGCTTTACCGGCAGCAGCCGGGGAAACGCCGCCTGCCGCGCTTACGGGGTCGGATTTTCCGTCAAAAACGCTGCTTACTCCGTCAAGGGAAAACTCATCTCCCAAGCCGCTGAAACCGTCTCCAAAACTGCCGCCTTCTTCGCTGCCGCCCAGAGCAAAATCATCGGCCAGGGCAGTGGGATCAATTTTGAAGTTGTCAAAAGAATCGCCGGAATCACCGGAGATTTCTTCCACCAAATCAGCGCTGTTATCAAAATCCGCGGCTCCTTCCCCCATGCCAAAACCGTCGTCATCGTCGGGGAATCCCATTGAGGAAGTGTCCATGAAGGTATCTTCGAAGGCTTCTTCACCGGTTTCCTCTGTGCCGAAACCCAGACCTTCCTCGGTGGTGAACTCCGTGGTTTCATCAGCGCCAAAACCAGGAAAGCCGTTTTCGCCAAAATCCCCAAAACCGCTGTCGGGGCTGTCTAGCGGAGTATCTTCCGTGGAAAGCTCCATGGTTTCACCAGAATCAAAGCCAGAAAAGCCATTCAGATCCAGGTCCCCAAAGTTGCTGTCAGCGTTGTCCTCCGGAAGTTCTTCCATGCCAAAGAAGGCCGGATTTTCCTCTGCGGGCGAATCCTGCGACTCTATTTCGTCAGCAAAGCCGTTCAAAAGAGCTGCGGTGTCGTAATCCGGTGTGTCAAAATCATCCGGGGCGGATTCCGGGGGGGATGTTCGGGCTTCGGCGGGCTCCTCGGATGCGAACTCATTGGGGATGGTGTCCATGAATGCGTCAAAGTCAATGTCTTCCTGAGTGGCAGGGGCGGATTCTTCGCCAACAGTATCCATGCCTCCCAAAAGGTCGCCAAAGCTGCTTAAAATATCGTTATCAGAGTCATCCCCCATGGAATCGGCGGCGGGGGACAATTGGTCGTCAAAATCAGGAGAAAAGGTAGTATCGGTAAAGTCTATGGGCTGCTCGGAGTCATCGGCAGGAGCTTGACCGGGCAGGGGAAAGTCATCCTGGGGCAGATCCAGCGAGGCCAGGGTCTGCTGTTCATCGCCTATGCTGCTAAACGAGGACTTGAACTCTTCCAGAGCTTGCAAAGATGGCATATTAAGATACTGATATATTCGCCGACAATTGTAAAGAATAAATGAAAACTATCATTAGAATGTTCATTGTATCGGCGCTCCTTGTATTAATTATCGGAAATATCGGGGCGGTCGATACAGGATCTTATCAATTTATCGATCTTCTCAGAAGCATGCCGGCTCCGGGACGGCCTGAAGTTTTTGGGAACGGAGTGGTTTTTACCGCCAGCTCTTCGCACCAGCGGGTGGGCATATCTTTTGCCCACGAGGGCTTTGCCAGGGTACATTGGTTTCAGCGCTTCATGATTCCCAGGGATCGCTCCGAGCTGTATGTAGACGGCAGATTCCAGAGGCATATCAGCCCTTATTTTGATTCGGGAATCATGTTTCACGTACAGGCAATCCCCGACGGCCTTGGATACCTGGATTACCGCCTGATTATTGACGGCCTGTGGACAGCCGACCCCCTGAACCCCCTGACCGTTACAAACGCTTCGGGGATTGTTCAATCGCGCGTTCCCCTGCCGGTAAGGGCCCAGGCGACTTTGGCCGCCGCAAGACAGGCCGGAACCTTCCAGTTTAACTTCCGCGCCCCGCCGGGGGACATTGTCACCGTGGGCGGGAGCTTTAACAACTGGGACCCCTTTATGTACGAACTGCGGGAAGTAAGCCCCGGCTTTTTCACGCTTACCCTTCCCCTGCCTCCGGGGCGCTTCCAATACGTGTTTTTCCACCGGGGAGAGCCCATTCCCGATCCGGCCAACATGAGGCGGCTTTACAGGCGGGACGGCAGGGCTGTCTCCGAGGCTATTGTGTACTGATTTTGTGCTGGTCTTCCGCACCCCTTTCACGGGTTAGTTGTTCCCAGTTCAGCTTGCTTATCCGGTATGCAAGCACCTGCGCAATGTCGTTGATAATGTCCTCCTGAAACTCCGCAATGCTTCCAGCCTTGGGCGACGGGTAGAATTTGGTCGAAAAAAGGGCCGGAGCATCAATTTCCAGGGCGGCGGCTATGCGTTCAAGCATTTCAGGAGAAGGGAACTTTTTTTCACTTTCGATCATGCCAATGTAGTGGGTTGAGGTATTTACCCTTCTTGCAAGCCTTTCTTGGGAAATCTCCAAAACTTGCCGTTGCAGCTTCATGTTATAAGCCAATATTGATCTCAGTTTCGTCATGCTTCCTACCTACGTTTTAAACCATTTTTTATGTTCTAAAAGGTATTGACTATCTGCCGTTTAGTAAGTTATTATCTTCCTAATAGGAAATATACCTTAAAGGGGCGGCATCATATAGAAATTGACCTCCTACACTAACAGAGTGTATAATAACGTCCATTAGTTAGGTGGTTGCCCATTTTTGTATGGATGGATTTAGTAATCATCATTATTTTATAAGCAAGGAGAAAATTATGTTTAACAGTTTAAAAAGCAAGCTAATCGCCCCCATTGTCACCGCTCTGATCGCAATGGTTGCCATCATTGTTATTTTGGTGGCAGTGCAGACCAATTCGCTGATTGGCGATTTGACGCAAGACCGCGTAGCCGTAATGAGCAATGCCGTCACTTCCCGTTTTAGCGCTTTTGAAGAGCAGGTAATGCTCATCGCGCGCACTGCCGGCAGCACTCATGAAATCTTGTCCGGCCTGAACCAATGGAACGCCGGCATTGACAGGCCAACAATAAGGCTATCCATGTTTGGATACTTTAATACCCTTGCAGCTGACATGGGTGTTAACAACTTTGTTGTCCGGGACGCCACACGTACCATCATTGTCAGGTCGCACCTCCGGGACTCCTACGAAACAGCGCCGGATTACTCCCCGCCCGGCATCTTCGCCCTGCAGGGTACGGCGACCACGTCTTTCAGCTCGACACACGCGCTGCCCATGGGGCTTAATGCTACGGTGCCTGTAATGTATGGCGGTCAAATCATAGGCGCGCTTAGCGCCAACATGTTTTTGCACGGCGAAGCTTTCGTGGACTATTTTGCCGAAACATTCAGCGCACAAGTCAGCATATATTCGGGCAACAGGCGCATTGCGACTACGTTTAGGGATTCCGCGGGCAGACGCGCTATCGACACGTATCTGGAAGACGACCACATTGTTTACATGGTGCAGAATCGGCGGCAAACACACATCGCAGAGCAAGTAATGCTTGACGGCAACAGGTATTACGGTTTTTTCATCCCCCTGCTTAATGCAGACGGAAACGCAATCGGGATGCTTTATGTAGGTTTTCCCACCGAATCCACACACGCCGCCGCCAGCGCGCTGCTGCGAAACATGGTTATCATCGGTATTGTGAGCCTTGCGGTTATCGCTGTTGTTATGCTCCTCTTTGTCATACGAATGTTAAAGCCCATTGACCTGTTGACGACAACCCTTGACCAAACCGCAAAAGGCGATTTGACAAAAAGGCTTCCGGAAAGGGGCAATGACGAAATCGCCATGGCTTCCCGCTCTTTCAACACAACAATGGAAGAGCTCAGAAAAATGATCATCGCGATCAAACAGCAGACAGGAATGCTGTCGTCCATAGGCAACGATCTCGCCAGCAACATGACACAGACCGCTTCCGCCATGAACGAGATTGCCGCCAATATCCAGAGCGTCAAAGGCCGCATCATAAACCAAAGCGCCAGCGTCACCGAGACAAACTCGACCATGGAACAGGTTGTGACAAACATCAACAAACTAAACACCCATGTCGAAAAGCAAAGCGTCAACATCAGCGAAGCATCATCCGCCATTGAGCAAATGGTTGCCAATATCCGTTCAGTTACCGAGACGCTTATCAAAAACGACAAGAACGTAAAAACGCTGACAGAAGCCTCGGAAATGGGACGCAGCGGCTTACAGGGCGTGGCAGAGGACATTCAGGAAATTGCCCGCGAGTCCGAGGGGCTTTTGGAGATAAACTCGGTTATGGAAAACATCTCCAGCCAGACAAACCTGCTTTCCATGAACGCCGCGATAGAAGCGGCCCATGCGGGGGACGCAGGCAAAGGCTTTGCGGTTGTCGCTGACGAGATTCGCAAACTGGCGGAAAGTTCCAGCGAACAGTCCAAGATTATCGGCACTGTTTTGAAGAAGATAAAAGAGTCGATAGACAAGATCACCAGCTCGACCGACAACGTACTGAACAGGTTTGAGTCTATTGATACAAGCGTCAGGACTGTTGCCGAGCAGGAAGCGAGCATCCGTTACTCGATGGAAGAACAGGGAACAGGCAGCAAGCAAATCCTTGAAGGCGTGAGCACAGTAAACGAGATAACCCGCCAGGTAAACGCCGGCTCAAAAGAAATGCTTGGCGGAGCACAGGAAGTCATTCAGGAAGGATCAAACCTGGAAAGGCTGACACAGGAAATCACCACAGGCATGAACGAGATGGCCACCGGTGCGGAGCAGGTCAATGTGGCGGTAAACCATGTCAACGAAATAAGCGTTAAAACCCGCGAAGGGATTGGCAGCCTGCTGATGGAAGTGTCGCGGTTTAAGGTGGATTAGGGAATCTTTTTTGATACCTGGCCTGTCTCTGCGGCTGCTGTGCATTGACAGGCCCTACATTATCAATTATTGGCGCAAAATCCTTGTTGCATATTGCGTAGTATACTATAATTAAAAAAATGGGTGACGTTATAGAATTTAACGATGCCGCTTTTAAACACGGCATTACTGAAGAAAGAATACGCTATGCGCTCAACAGGCCCCAGTATGAAGGCCCCGATGTATAGGAGAAAACTATGGCAAGAATGACCGAAGAAGAAGCCGATTATTGGGACGAATACTTAACAAAAAATCCCCCAAAGATCGATCCTTCAAAGAAAGGCGGCTTTTTTACCCGGCAACGGGAACTGCTTGATGTTTTGGATAAGGTATCTGCTGAATATATTATGAGCTGTTCCATTTCAAGCAACAAGATGCCGTCTCAGATAATCGGGGAAATGGTTAGAGAACGAATTTCTACTTCTGCGTAACATTGCGCATTTGGTGATTGCCACCCCTCAAACAACGGCTTTGCGGCCTTTGTCCTCCTTTTGGAAATATACCACTCGATATTTTACGATATTGCCGATACAATACTAATTATGACGAGCAGATTTTTTGGCTTGCCGGGGCGCTTCTGCTGCCTTTTGGTCTTCCTGCTTTTAACCTCGGGGCTTTACGCGGCAGTTCCCATTCACGAACGGTCTTTGGCGTACCGGGGGACTAATCCGGCGGAAGCCCGGGTTCAGCTTCTGGCGGCGGCGAGATCCTTCCTGGGTGTTCCTTACCGTTTTGGCGGCACTGACCGGAGGGGTATGGATTGCTCCGGCTTTGTGTATGTGAGTTTCAGGGAGGCGTTTCGTTATACCATCCCAAGGACTTCCCAGGGTATGTATAACTGGGCGCAGAGGATACCAACAGCGGAACTCCAGCCCGGGGATTTGGTTTTTTTCGTTACTGTCGGCACAAGGGTTTCCCATGTGGGGATTTATGTCGGCGGGGGCAGGTTTATCCATTCCGCGTCTGACGGGCCCAATACCGGGGTCATCTATTCCCGGCTGGATGAATCTTTTTGGCAGCGCACGTTCAGGAGCGCGGGAAGGGCTCTTCCCTGGAATGAGGAAGTGGCCAGGGATATGACTGCCTCCCGCAACGGGGAGCCTTCCCGGTCAAGGAGGGCAACGCCCAAGGGACATGCCGGTTCCAGCGAATGGGGCGGGGGTCAGACCCGCAGATGGACAGATCCGGGGCTTTTTGCGGGTGTCGGGGCCGCCTGGATTTGGGGTGGTGAAGGCGAAGGCGCGCCCTCGGCATTTCGGGGTGTTTCGGCCCTGGGTACGGCGGGGTACAGATGGACAACGTACCGGATTGCTCTGGAATTACGGCCCCAATGGGACAATTCCCTGCATGTGTTCCGGCTTCCCCTTACCCTGTCTTTGGGCACAGACCGATTCCAGGTCTTTGCCGGACGGGCGTATATTTTCGGAGAACCTCGTTTTGAACTGCGGGATGGGGAGCGGCGTTATCAGGGAGGATGGGGCTGGCTTTGGGAATTTGGGTTTTCCACGGCCTTTCCTCCCATGTCGATTGGGCCGGGGGGGCTTTCCCTGTTCGGGGAACTGGCGTGGCAGTCTTATCAAAGGCAGGGAGGGCAGGATTTCAGGTTCAGGCCGGATCTTGCCGCCAACCTCCGGGTTTCTACGGGGCTGCGTTACCTCTGGCGCTTGTGAGTGAGAAGCAAAATTGTAACCTTGGGAGGGAGGTTTTGTTCTATAAGTAAAGCAGGTTAACCACCCGATCAACGGAGCGCCTTCTTTCCAGATCTCCTCCAAATTAGCTCATGCCGCCGCCGTTTTCCTCCTTTCGGCGGCGGCATCTTTTTTTTCGGTCTGTCATTATTCTGATTTTTCGTCTATAGTGTCTTTATGTCAATTTCAGCAGAACCAAAAAGCATCAAAGCATTGTTCCTGGATATGGATGGTACTATCCTTGCTCCGGGGGCAGTATTAAGTGAGCGGACTATCCGGGCCGTAAAAGCCTGCCAACAGCGGGGGCTTAAGGCCTTTATTGCCACAGGGCGGGCCATAGGCGGAACAGAGCCTTTCAGGGAGGCCCTGGGGCTTGAAGGGCCCATGATTTACTGTAACGGCGCGATAGTGCTGGACATGCCCTCTGGCCGTATTCTCAGCACCACGCTGCTGGATAAAGAATCGACATCGTTCTGTGTGGACATTTCCAGAGAGATGGGGGTGTACTACCAGGTCTTCTTCCCCGGAACTGCCGACAAAAGGCAAACTCCCCTCATAGCTGAGCAGGACGGGCCGGAACGGGAACTATACTTTACCCACGCCGGTATGCGCGCTGAGCTTGGAGACCTCAAGGAAGTGCTGAACCAGCCGGAAGTGGAAGGCTGCATTAAGGGCTTGTTCATGGCCGAGCCTGAGATTCTCGCTGAGGTGCGGGTAAAACTTGAGGCGCGTTTTGGCAAAAGCGTTTACCTTGTCCATACGTTTCGGACATACCTTGAAACCATGAACGCGAATGTCTCCAAGGGCCGGGGGCTTAAACTCATCATGGAACACTATTCCCTTAAACGCGAAGAAGTTATCGCGTTTGGGGATGAAGAAAACGATCTCCCCATGTTCGCTGCTGCGGGCTTTTCGGCCGCTCCTGCCAATGCCAAGGACAGCGTCAAGGCTGCGGCGGACATGGTTATCGGCTCCAATGCGGAAGACGGGGTGGCCGCGTTTCTGGAAGAGTTCTTCGGGCTTTAACGGGGTTCAATGCCCCTAAATCCGAACCCCTTCAACATGGCGATACGCCGCGGCCCGTAACTGCTTTACCGAGTCGTCTTTCAGGTAATCGTCAAAAGGCATCATGCGGTCGATGATTGCGCCGGGAGGCCCTGCGGTTTTGCCGTCGTCTTCCGGAACGATTTCCACAATGCGGTTGGCAATGGAGTTGATAAACTCATAGTCGTGGGAATTGAAAAGGATGACGCCGGGGAAGGCGACAAGGCCCTCGTTTAAGGCGGTGATGGCTTCAAGGTCGAGGTGGTTTGTGGGGTCGTCAAAAATGAGCACATTGGCCCCGGAGAGCATCATCTTGGCGAGCATACAGCGCACCTTTTCGCCCCCGGAAAGGACGTTCACGGGTTTCAGGGCATCATCGCCGGAAAAAAGCATGCGGCCAAGAAAACTGCGCACGTAGGTTTCGTCCTCGTCCGGTGAATACTGTTTGAGCCATTCGGTAATGGACATTGTGGAATCAAAAAAGCTGCTGTTCTCTTTGGGGAAGTACGAAATATTCGTTGTCTGGCCCCAGTAATAGTCCCCGGACTCCGCTTTGGCGGCTCCCGCTATGATATCAAAAACCGCAGACTTGGAGGCGTGCTCTATTCCCACAAAGGCGATTTTGTCGTTTCGGTTTACCATCAGGTCAAAGTCCCGGAGTACCTGAGAGCCCTCGAAACTGAAATTGAGCTTCTCGATGCGCAGAACATTGTTGCCGATTTCCCTTTCCGGCTTGAAACCCGCATAGGGGAATTTGCGGCTTGTTACATAGATGTTTTCCAGGTCGAGCTTCTCCAGTACTTTTTTGCGGCTTGTGGCCTGGCGGCTTTTGGCGGCGTTGCTGGCAAAGCGCTGGATAAACTCCCGCAAATCCCTTGCTTTTTCTTCGTTTCGCTTTTGCTGATCCTTGGCCTGTCTCTGGAGCACCTGGCTCATCTGATACCAGAAATCGTAGTTGCCCGAATAAAGGGTGATTCTGCCAAAGTCGATGTCGCAAATGTGGGTACACACGGCGTTCAGGAAGTGACGGTCGTGGGAAACCACTATCACCGTGTTGGGGAAATCCATGAGAAATTCCTCAAGCCAGGTGATGGATTCCAGGTCAAGGCCGTTTGTCGGTTCGTCCAAAAGGAGTATATCGGGGTTGCCGAACAGGGCCTGGGCCAGGAGCACCCGAACTTTGCGGCTTTCGTCAAGCTCGGACATGAGCTTGGGGTGGTCTTTTTCGTTAAGGCCAAGGCCCGAAAGGAGCTGGCTTGCCTGGGCTTCCGCTTCCCAGCCGCCAAGCTCGGCGAAATCCGCCTCCAGCTCGCTTGCCCGCATCCCGTCGGCTTCGGAGAAATCTTCTTTGGCGTAAATGGCTTCCCGTTCTTTTTGTATTGCGTAGAGCCTGGGGAAACCCATTACCACGGTTTCCAGCACCGGGTATTCTTCAAAGGCAAAGTGATCCTGCCTGAGCACGGCAATGCGCTCCCCCTTGCCGACAGAGATTTCTCCCTTGTCATGCTCGGTTTCCCCGGAAAGGATTTTGAGAAAGGTGGACTTCCCCGCCCCGTTTGCGCCGATTATGCCGTAGCAGTTGCCGGGGGTGAATTTCAGGTTGACATCTTTAAAAAGAGCGCGTTCGCCGAATGCAAGGCTTAGGTCAGTAACGGTTATCATTAATCAAGAATACAAAAAAACAGCGTCTAAAACAAGCAAGGCAAAAGCAAAAATACTGGACAAAAGTTTCCGCCGGTACTATCTTTGATTAAGAGGTAACCTATGCGAAATTTGGTAACGATTCAAAAAGTAAAAGCAATAAGCGCCATCGCGGATTCTGATTTCCTTGAAATTGCCCACATTATGGGCTGGCAGTGTGTTGTCAAAAAAGGGGAATTTAAGGAAGGGGATTTTGGCATCTATTTTGAAGTAGACAGTTTTCTGCCGGTAGAAGACAGATATGAGTTTTTGCGCAATTCTTCGTACCGCGAGAATGAGGACAACGGCAAGGGATTTCGTATACGCACCGCCAAAATGCGGGGCCAGCTTTCCCAGGGCCTGCTCCTGCCCATCGCGCGTTTTCCTGAACTGTTCCCCGACGGCAATCTTGGCAGTTTTGGCGAAGGCGATGATGTCACCGAAAAACTGGGCATAAAAAAATGGTACATGCCGGAAACGGCAACACCCGGCGGCACAATTATCGGTGAGCGCCCCCACGGGATTCCGGCCTCCGATGAAACCCGCATCCAGTCCGCTCTGGAACTGCTGGATGAGTTAAAGGGAAAACCGTATTACATCACCACAAAAATGGACGGTACTTCGGGAATTGTCTATTACATTGACGGCAAAATTGGCTGCTGCAGCCGCAACATGGAAATCAAGGACGAAGAAGGCGCTCTTTATTGGCTGCCGGTTTACAAGTACGGCCTTAAGGAAAAACTCGCCAGGTACGGAAAAAGCATCGTTCTTACCGGAGAAATATGCGGCCCCGGCGTTCAAAAAAACAAGCTCCGCCTGCCCTCTCTTGAATGGTATGTGTTTGACGTAAAAGACTGGGAGACGGGAAAATATGTTCCCCACGACAAAGCCCTTGAAATCTGCGCGGAACTTGGCCTTGGCTTTGTTCCCGTGGAAGAACGGGGAGATTCTTTTGCCTATACGCTGGAAGAACTGCTGGAAAAGGCAAAAGGTAAATATCCAAGCGGACTTGATAAAGAGGGGATTGTAGTACGGGACAGTATGTCGCCCAAGGCCGTTTCTTTTAAGGTGCTGAATAATGACGCATTGTTGAAAGAGAAGGAGTAAGGGCAAGGAAATCAATTTTCAAATATTTTTTGAAAAGAGCTCTCGCAAAGCCGCGAAGATTCGCAGAGCACGCAAAGTAATGGTTCTAAAGCCTGATGTTTTGCAGCTTTGCGGGCTCCGCGTTTCTTGAGCGCCTTTGCGAGAAAAAAAGTGGAATTGATTTCTCTGTTTCCGTGGCAAAGGGCTATTGACGTACACGCCTGACAGTGTAATAATACACACCACTGGCAATTGTTCGTAAGCCTTTCCTTGCATGTGTTCTTCCAAAGCAAGATTGCCTTTTTATTATATGAAAACGTATAAATTTGGCAGTCTAAACACAGCATATACCCCTCGCAGAAAAGCCGGACAGAGCTTCGGTATTCGGCATCTAATTATGGCATCGGGCATCGGGCATCGGGCATCGGGCATCGGGCATCGGGCATCGGGCATCGGGCATCGGGCATCGGGCATAATTATACTCTAACCAGCGTTTTTCATGTCAACAATCCATTAGCGTATTTTCTCACGTTTACAGTTTTATCATTTCTCTGCTTTATGAAATATGACCGGCTTCCGGCATTTTTATCCAACAAGGCTTTGCGGTTTCCCCCACTATATAAGGAGATGTTTGTATGAAGAAGAACAGGTTTACGCTTTTCGTGGTCGCTGCTGTTGCGGTGATGTTTGGGTTTGCGTTTGTGGCGTGTGATATGACGACTGGGCATGACGGCGGGCATAGCGGCAGCCATGTCGGCCCGCCTGGCAGTTACGTCAGTATCAGCCCGTGCGGAATTCAATTTCAGCGATTCGGTGACGGGTACATGGTTATTGGCAGAGAGACGACAGGCGGAGAAGTGGTTATACCCGCCGTGCATAATGGCTTGCCTGTTATTCTTATCATTCATAGTGCATTTTTTAATAACCAAGTCTCCAGCGTTACCATTCCCGACAGCATTACTACCATCGAGGTTTTTGCATTTGCGAGTAACCAGCTTACCAGCGTAAACATTCCAGACGGTGTTACTTCCATTCATTGGGGGGCATTTATGGATAATCAGCTTGTCCAACTTACCATTTCGGATAGTGTTACTGAGATAGGGCCTGAGGCATTCCGTAATAACCGCTTGACCAGTGTAAGCATTGGTGGCAATGTTGAATCCATTTATTGGGGGGCATTTGCGAATAATCAACTTAGCAATCTTTATATTCCGGACAGTGTTACCCATATTGGATCCGGGGCATTCCGTAATAACCGCTTGACCAGTGTAAGCATTGGCGACAATGTTGAATCCATTTATGGGGGGGTATTCGCGGATAACCAACTTACCAGTATAAATATTCCAGACAGCGTTATTTCTCTTAGTGGGTTCTCGAATAATCAACTTACTGACATTACTATTCCCGACAGCGTTACTACCATAGGGTCGAACGCATTTTCAGGGAACCAATTGACCAGTGTAAACATTGGCAACAGCGTTACTACCATAGGGTCGAACGCATTTTCAGGGAACCAATTGACCAGTGTAAACATTGGCAACAGTGTTACCTACATCGGCGGCGAGGCATTTACGGGTAACCGAATTACCAGTATAAGTATTCCAGACAGCGTTATTTCTCTTAGCGGGTTTGAGAATAACCAGCTTACCGATATTAGAATCCCGGATAATGTTACTTATCTTAGCGGGTTTAGGAATAACTATCTCTCCACTGTTATCATCCCTGATAATGTTACTTCCATCGGGACTGATACATTTCGAGATAATCGACTCACCAAAGTTACCATTCCTACCAACGTTACTTTCATCGGCAATCGGGCATTTATGGGGAACCAACTGACCAACGTAACCATTCCCGACAGTGTTACTTATATCGGATGGGAGGCATTTCGAGACAACAGCCTGACCAGTGTAAGCATTGGCAGTAGCGTTACTTCCACCGGGGGGAGGGCATTTGAGAACAACCAACTGACCAGCGTCACCATTCCTGACAGTGTTACTCATATCGGATGGGAGGCATTTCGAGGCAACAGCCTGACCAGCGTTACCATTCCCGACAGCGTTACTTACATCGGGAGTGGGGCATTTGCGAACAACCAACTGACCAGCGTTACCATTCCTAACAGCGTTATTTACATTGGAGACATGTTTCTCTCCTTCGACAGTAGAGGAGCATTTGAGAATAACCAACTGACCAGCGTTACCATTCCCAACAGTGTTACTCATATCGGACAGTCGGCATTTCGAGGCAACAGCCTGACCAGCGTCACCATTCCCAACAGTGTTACTCATATCGGACAGTCGGCATTTCGAGGCAACAGCCTGACCAGTGTAAGCATTGGCGACAATGTTGAATCCATTTATTGGGGGGCATTCGCTGACAATCAGCTTACCGACATTACCATTCCGGACAGCGTTACTTCCATCGGGGGGGAGGCATTTCGAGACAACAGCCTGACCAGCGTTACCATCCCTAACAGTGTTACTTCCATCGGAGATTTCGCATTTTTCATCAACCAACTGACCAGCGTCACCATTCCTGACAGTGTTACTCATATCGGATGGTGGGCATTTTCCAACAACCAACTGACCAGCGTAACCGTTCGTCTTACCGTAAATGCCGCCAACGCCAGATGGGGCGATGACTGGCAATCCCGAATCGGTATCCCACCAGGTGTTACTGTCTATTTTGAACCGTAAAAAGGCACGGCACAACATGAACAGAAAAACAATACTTTGCCTAAGCATACTGGCGCTTTTTGCGGCATATACCCACGCGCAGCAGTTTGACAGCGAAGCGCATTTTACCTGGGAATCAAGCGCCGACGGTGTAACCATCACCGGCTTTACCGGAACACAGGCGCTTGTACGCATACCGCCGTACATACAGGGAATGCCCGTTGTTTCCATCGGGATAGCGGCATTCCTGCAGCGCGGCCTTTCGGCGGTGTTTATTCCCGACACGGTTACGAACATCGGGCCCATGGCTTTTGCCAGCAACCAAATAACCTTTGTGCGGATACCGGACAGCACCACTTTTATCGGGCAATTGGCGTTTGCCGACAACCGGCTTTCCAGCGTGGCCATTCCAGCCTATGTTACAAGCATTGGATACAGGGCCTTTCATGGCAATGAGCTCCTCCTCGTTGTCATTCCGGACAGCGTTATTGCCATTGGGGACGGGGCGTTCGGCAATGCCACACTGATTCGGCCCGACGGGACAGAGGTGTTTGCGGAAGACTTTCTGCCGGACGCCGCCGCCCTGCTCCCGCCCGAACCGGATACAGCCCCGCCCGCCCGCCGCCGGAACTGGTTTTCTACAGATATTTCATTTATCGGGCTTGGTTTTCGGTATGAGCGGAATTTAACCGATCAGTTTTCCGTTGGGGCAAGGGTCTTTGTAAATTTTGTTTTTGACATGTGGAATTGGGATTTGGATACGACCTATTTATCCCTTGGGGCATTGGCTACTGCACGTTTTTTCCCCTGGGGCTTCCCGTTTTACCTTGAACTTGGGATGGGATGGGGTGTGATAACAAGAGAAGAAAGATACCTCAGAAGGGAGCAAAATTTTGATGGATCTTACCGGTACGACCACAACTGGCGTTACCGCGCCTATTCGGGACTTATGCTCGCGCCGGCTGTCGGCCTTAGACTTGGCGGCCGAAGATGGGGCTTCTTTGTTAACCCGTTTGTAAGCGTACCCATTATCGTTGTTGACCCTGAAAACATACAGCATACTTTTGTCTTGGGCGTCAGCCTGGGATCGGCCTGGTAAAATTTGTGTTCACAAAGTCATTGAGCGATGATGAATTACAGCATGCAAATGAGAAATGAGCGCGAACCTTCGGTGAGGAATGAGGGGGGTTAGCCGCGAAGGTTTTCTACTTCTTCGTGGGTTAAGCCGGTTAGCTTTACTATGTCGCT
>Ga0209755_10005339_pt1 | contig 14660 bp, 11 predicted proteins | sample TergutCo191P1_FD_187301 | JGI IMG/M metagenome (GOLD analysis project Ga0209755, IMG submission 187301) | Cornitermes sp. P1 segment gut microbial communities from Petit-Saut dam, French Guiana - Co191P1 (SPAdes) (version 2) | ecosystem: Host-associated > Arthropoda: Insects > Digestive system... | reverse complement strand
TATGGGTGATTACGGTTATCGTGTAACAAATATCGGTCGTATCGGTATTGAATTACGGAAAGACAGTCCCGATGGTGAAAAAATAGGCTATCTCCCCTCACTTGCTTCTAATTTACTTCTTTATGCTAATAATACAGAAGGTTTTACAATTTATCCTGTTTATGTTTATTTTAACAATACTAACAAACAAGTTACTACATTAAGACCAACAGATATGTTTTCAACTGTAACAGTAGCCCCTCGTGGATTAACAAGCGGACAAATACAAGCATATACATTCCCTGCTGATCAAGGTGCAACATGGGAAAATATAAAAGGCACTCTTTTTTCTCCTGTAGCGTATGTAACAGTTACAAATAACGTACCAAATCAGGCTGGTCGTGTTACGCTTGCAGGAACAAACCGTCTTAACAGTCAAAATGGTTTTGATACGATTGGTTCAGGTGAGACATTAACTTATGAAATAGAAAGTACCGTTTCAGGTGCAGAGCGAAACTTAGTTCTTTCTTTTTATAACAATGCAATACTTTTACCTGTTAGATTTCAAGATGAAACAGCTAATCCTATTATAAAGAATGGTTATGACTACACTGTTAATGTATCTGGTAGCGGCAATGATGTAGCAGGTTACACAGTAACAATTACAGAAAGTGCTGCGGCTCGTGATCTTAGTGACCAAATAAACAGTTTGTAATGATTATTCAGCGTCTGAATGTAAAAGTTCAGACGCTTTTACAATTTATATTAAGGCGGTTTTTAATGAAAAAATTCGGCTTTACAATATTTTCTTTTATTATCATTTTATTTTTTATCTCTTGTGATGATAAAAGCAATAGTGATGAAAATAATGCGATTGAAATAAAAACAGGAAAAGTAACATTTTTCAATGAATCGAGTTATCATGTAATAGTCCATCAAGGCGCTTTCAGCGGTGCGGTACTTGTAGAATTAAACGCAGGGCAATACAAAACAATAGATGTCCGTATCAGCGACAATCATGGAGTTGGCACAATGTTTTCTATTGAATATCTATACCGCATAACTGACGGTTTTGATACTGAAAGCGGAGACGTTATCGCCAGCGGCATAGACCCAAACGTGCAAATAAACATGAATATTGAAGAAAATAAAACAATAACAATACAAATACCTCAACCGCAAGCATTAGAATTCAGGTCAGCATTTATTAAAATCTTAAACTCTCATAATATGCCATGTGAATTCAGATATATGGGAAATGTCTTTTTTCAGACAGGAAACGGCAATATTCCAATTCCGCCAGGTAAAACAGGCGTTTATAAACTTGACGGCATACCATCAGAAGGTAAATTATATCAAAATTATCAGTTGTTTTCAAATTTTGTTAGCACGACAATTCCTGATTTTACTGCAATGAACGGTTTTATTTATAATTTCACATATAACGCTTCTACTGTTGTTCAGACAGGACAGCAGACTATTATTTTTTAAGGAGAAGGAAATGAAAAAGTTTATTTATATGTTAATTGTATTTGCATTAATCTTCACATCTTGCACACCAGATGACACAAGCATTAATATTACAACATTCACAACATTAAAAATAAAAAATGAATCTTCTTATAATGTAACTGATATTCGTTGGAATGGTATTTTCTTTACAGAAGATTCAAATTCTTTCATAGGTCCTGGTAATAGCATTCAAAAGACTGTACCGCATGGATCTGGTTACCTTCACTTAGTGATTGTAAGTATGGAAATTGGACAATCAACAATATTACGCTCTGCTTGCCGTACTCAATCACCGATAACTGTTACAGAAGGAGAGCAAGGAGAATTTGTAATTTTAAATAATACGATTGTTATAAATGAGAATAATATTAATAGTACAGTTGAGGATGCTGCTCCCAAAAGAACATCATTGACAATAAAAAATGAATCTTCTCATGTAATATCTACTTTAAGATGGAATGGGCAGCTTTTTGTCGTTCAACCTAGCGTATTACTCTCAGGGAGTAATATCGTTGAAAGTACTTTACAAGAAGGGAATGGAAATATTACTTTTGCATTTTACTATCCTGATACTGGTTTTGCTGATATGGGAATATATAATTATGGATTTCGTACACAAAATACTTTAGTTGTAGAAAAAGGTAAAAGTATTGAATTCATTTTTACCAATAATACTCCCTTAGAAGATGAAGACGGTAACCTAGATACATTAAATAATTTTGCAAATAGGGTTGCTACATTAACAATACGAAATGATACCGCTTATCGTTTAAATGGAATAACATGGAACAATAGCAATTATACTACAGCCCCAAATGGTTCATACTTAGAACCTGCAACAGTTGCACATAGAAGATGGAGTAATTTGCATTTTAGTGGTGCAAATTTACCAATAAAAATTAGGATAGGAGCTTATGATTATATAACTGCAGAAACAGTCTCTGTTGGAAAATGGGATAAAGAAGAATTTGTTTTTAATAACAGTACAGTTTTAATAGATAATGATAATAACAAGAAAACTCTATATGAATTAATATCTACACTTAATTAAATATTTTGAAAATTATGTCATATTAGATAATTATATAGAAAATTAAGATAAACATGGAGAAAAAACGAAGAAACTTTTAATAGTAATAATTATCGTATTATTATTTTTTTTTGCTTGTGATAACAACGAAAATAATAATATCACAGACCAAAGCACAACACTAACAATCACGAACTCCACAGACTATAATGGTATACAGCCATTTTACGGTGATGTTGTTTTTGGTATGGTAGCGCAATGGTAGCAGGTACTGTTTTTGGCTGGCGTCGTTAGGTGACATAGGTGCGCTATATATGGTGTACAATACAGATGTATAGTACAATTTAAAGGTAATCGGCATGAGTTCCGGTGTAATAAAACGCGTTATACGGCGGAGGCGATCCGTTCATGTACCATTTCGCTAATTATTTCTGCAGGAGTTTTATGAGTATCCATAGCTTTAATTTTCAAATAATTAGCCGAAAAATCGTCAATCGTTACCGTATGAGCTGCCGCTTTACGCTGCGAAAAATAACCTGAACCATTGGGACCTACTTTAGGCGTCGTTTTTGTCCATTTCTCGGCAAGTCTGGCATATTCTTCATCAGATAAATCTTTCATCTTTCTCTCCTATCTCTCAGCAGCGAAATAAACTTTGAACGGCATTTCATTGCGTGAAACACCTTAACCCTGTCTTCATCTATGACATTATATAAAACCTCAATAAGGTTTGCCTTACAGTCAAAACCGATTAGCAGATTTTTATCTTCGGCATCATGGTCATCTTCTTCTAAAAGAGCATCATATTCAATATTATCAAATGCCATTTTTATATCCGCTTCACTCACACCATGTTCAAAAGCAGCTTTATTAAATTCTATGACAAAGCCCATGTATAAATATAAACTATATATAAAGAAAAGTAAATCGCTTCAATTTTCGCTTCTTATTTCTTTTTCATCACGCGAATACATGGCTAATGGCGTAAGACACTCTTTTACGATTTATTAATACAACAGCCTTTTCAAAAAAGTTTGCTGCCTGTCACCATACCACGCTATATATAGCGGCGTTACGTGACATGGCACACTATAACTTTTTGGTGCCTGTCACCGTGCGCGCCTTTTTGAAAGCAATATCAGGCGCAGCAAGTTCGCAATCGCGGTAAGCGCGGAAGCGATATAGGTCATAGCCGCGGCATTCAGCACTTTTCTTACATTTTTAAGTTCATCTTCGCTAAGGACATTATTGGAGCGCAAAACAATAATCGCACGGTTTGAAGCGTTAAACTCCACAGGCAATGTGATCAGGTAAAAAAGAACAGCGCCGCTGAAAAGCAGAATTCCGCCGATGATTAAAAACGACGCGATAGAATCAATTAAGCCGCCAGCTGCCGTTATGCCAAATCCGATTATCGCCATAGTAGGACCGAATTGAGAACCGATGTTCGCAACCGGAACAAGAACGCTTCGCAGAGCAAGAGGCCCCCACTTTGTCGCGTGCTGAATAGCGTGACCCGCTTCATGAGCGGCAACGCCTACAGCGGAAATTGTCGACATGCCGTAGACAGGTTCGGAGAGACGCAGTTTTTTATCATTAGGCGAATAATGATCCGTCAATGAGCCTTTTACAGGTTCAACAGCGACATCGTTAATATTGTTTGATTTCAGCAATAACGCCGCGGCGTCTCTGCCTGTTATCAGCTTGGAACATTGCACATTTGAAAATTTTGAAAAAGTTGATTTCACCATAAACTGCGCCCAAAGAGACAGAATAAGCGTAGGTACAATTAAAATCAAATATAAAGGATCAATCCCAATTGAACTTAAAAAATCCAGCATAACAAACTCCTTTTTACTTTTTTCAGTCCTGCTATATTTGCGCCGGAGGACTTCTCCTGACAGTATACTCCATTTTCGCGGGATCGGGAATATCTGTCGCTCTTGCCGCCTGCGAAAGCATCTGCTTTTGAACGCGGAAACGCTTTTCGCCTTCGGGCGGGGAAAGCAGCGTCCACCTGCCCTGGTTATCAAGTACAGAAGCCTGACAGTTATCACGGAAATAATCATTCAGGATTTCGATTAATTCTACCCGCAGCTTTTCATCCTGTACAGGAAATAAAATCTCAACGCGCTTTTCCAGATTTCGCGTCATCCAGTCCGCGCTCGCAAGGTATATCTCTTCCGCGCCTCCGTTTGAAAAATAGTAGATTCTTGAATGTTCAAGATAGTGATCGATAACGCTGATTACGCGGATATTTTCGGAGACTCCTTCAATTCCGGGAATCAACGTGCATATGCCGCGGATGCAAAGCGATATTTTTACGCCTGCCTGTGATGCGTTATATAATGCTTTGATGATGTCGATATCTGTCAGCGCGTTCATCTTCGCGATGATTCTTGCGGGGTAATCATGTTTTGCCCTGCCTGTCTCTCTTTCTATAAGTTCTATAAAACGCCGCTTTAATCCGCTTGGAGCGATTGTCAGCGCGTTCATCGATTGAATTGTTGAATAGCCTGTCAGCATATTGAAAATCAAACCCGCGTCGTAGGCGATATCTTCGCGGCATGTAAAAAGGCAGATATCTTCGTAATATTTGGCGGTTCTGTCGTTGTAATTTCCGGTTGAAAGATGCGTATAACGTTTTACGCGGTCGTTTTCGCGGCGCAGAACCATCGAAACTTTTGAATGTACTTTTAAATTTGAAAGTCCGTAAACAACGATAACTCCGGCTTTTTCAAGACGGTTCGCCCATGAAATATTACGCTCTTCGTCAAAACGCGCTTTAAGCTCTACAACCGCTGTTACGTGCTTTCCGTTTAACGCCGCCTGCTCCAGCGCCCTTACGATCGGCGAATAAGATGAAGAGCCGGAGTGAATGCCGATTCCCGGAATCGCGCCGCCTGTTCTGTACAGCGCGGTTTTTATCGATATAACCTGAGGGTCTGCCGCCGCCTCCTGAAAAAACCGCACAACAGGATCAAATGACTGATACGGCAGATGCAGCATAATGTCGCCTTCGCTGATGCTGTCCCATACCGGCGTTTCTTCGCTGAAATTTTCGCTCTTGTGAATCTTCCACGGTTTTTCTATCAGGTCTTCAAGACTTGCGACATTTATCAGTTCTAAAAAATCAACCGGGTTAAGAGGCCCGTCAACTTCATAAAGATAATCGCTTTCCAGCTCTAAACGCCGCGAGAGTTCGTCTCTTAATTTATAGCTTCCCGGGGAATATACCATGCGGATAACATTTGCCTTTCCCCTGTCTTCCAGAACCTGAACCATCGCTTCGATATAGTCCTGGTCTCTTTGCTCGTCAACCGAAAAATCCGCGTCGCGGTTGATTTTAAATATCATGCTCTCTTTTACGCGGTGGCCGGGAAAAAGATAGGCGCCCCATGTAACGATTATATCTTCCAGTAAAATTAGCTGAAGCGTTTCCTTCCTGTCGTTATCTGTGGCTTCAAAATTAGGAAGCCAGACAAGCCTGTCAAGGACGGGAGGAAGCGGAACAATTACTTTTAATTCCTGCTGTCCGCCGTCTGATTCGCCGCCCTGATTCTCCGCTTCAATGAGGAAGATGGCGTTTAACGAACGGCTTTCGATAAAAGGCATAGGTTTGTCATCCTCCAGCCGCAGCGGGGTAAGGACAGGGTACACATGATTAACAAAAAATGAATCAAGAAAATCAAGCTGAGGGACTGTCCATGAATCAGGGCGCAGAAGCGCCAGTCCGTTTTTCGCAAGCTCAGGGATGATTTCGTTTTGCAGGCAGCTATACAGCCTGTTAATGATTATATGCGCTTTTACCGAAATAGCGTCCAACTGCTGCGACGGCGTCTGCCCGCAGGGGTCAGGCTTAATTTCTGTTTTTTCAAGGCGTTTTAACGCCGCTATCCTTACCATAAAGAATTCGTCAAAGTTAGCTGAAACTATTGAAAGAAAACGCAGCCTTTCAAGGAGAGGCATATCAGAGCGCAGTCCTTCCCGCAATACGCGTTCGTTAAAATCAACCCATGAAAGATCGCGGCTTAAGTAGGGTAGAGGAGGCTGCTCATTTAAATTTTCTTCATTGCTCATTTTATCCGTTCCTCCTTAACTCAATATCAATTTATACCCGTACACATCCTGAAACATTTTTCCCTTTTCTTCGATGCCCATCAGCTCAAGGGAAAAATCGCTGACTTGCGCGTTTTCCGCCCTGTCCGCGTGAAGAACAACAGTTTCCAAACGCCGCTCGACAGTTATTTTTTTTATTTGCTGTGTATGACCGCGATCCAGGGCATCGGCGATTCTTAAAATTGACGCCATTTTTAAAACGCAAACGCGCTCTTCCCTTTGAAGCGTCATAAAATCGGCGTCCGACTGCGTCGGAAGATCACCGCGGTGGTAACTGATAACATTCGCGATAATCGCAAGCTCATCCTGATGAAGCGCGAAAATTTCCGAGTTAGCCACAATGTACTGGCCGTGTTTATGATGGCCTGAAGCTTTTATGTATGTGCCGATGTCATGCAAAACAGCAGCGGTTTCAAGCATAATGCGATGACGCATATTCATTCCGTGTTCTTTCGCCAGAGCGTCAAAAATTGTCATGCATAATTGCGCGACATGAACTCCGTGAGCTTCGTCAAAATGAAATTTGCGTCCAAGATTCACCGCTGAGGCTATTATCTGCGATGAAAATTCATCCTGCAATGATGAATCAACCCCTGACGCTAAATCGATTAAATAACCGTCGCGGATAGTGATAAGAGGAACCGCCAAAATCGTAGCGCCTGTCATTTCAAGAAAAAGTTTTAAAATTAAAAGGCCGAGAATCAATCCGTCGGCATCGGCATATGAAATTCCAAATTCATTGATGCAGTCTTCGATAGAGTAATTGCGGCATTTATCAACAAATTTTATAAAATCATCGCGCTCGATAATTTTACAGTTTTCGTTTAACTCCCTTCCGACTCTGTCCGCGGCAAGACGCGCGTCGGCTCCGGCGGCGACCAGCGTTCTGATGCGGTTAAGATCCATTTCCATATTAAGCATGCCAAGGGTGTTTCTGATGTTTTCATTCATATAACGTTCGTAAAAAAATCCCTTGCCAAAGCCGTGGCGCGATCTTTGATTGATAATAACGGTGCCAAGTTTTAGACTGTGAGCCGCTACCATCTGCCCGCGGCGCAGGAGCATGATTTCCGTAGAACCGCCGCCTATTTCGAAAATCATTGAATTGGCGCGCCAAAAAAGCGGAAGATCCTGCTTAAGGGAAAATCTGACCGCCAGATACATCAGCCTGTTTTCTTCGATGCCTTCGATTATCGAAAATGAAAAACCTGTCTCCTGCCGCACGCGATCAATGAAAACATCCCTGTTACGCGCAACACGCAGGGCGCTTGTGGCTATCGCGTGAATGTTGTCGTCTTTTATATTCCACCCCGACAAAAGTTCCCTGAAGTTATTAAGAACCGCAAGACACTCAAGCATTGATTCTCTTGACAGCACGCCTTTTGTAAAAACATCGCGCCCAAGGGAGACCGGCTTTGCCGCGCGGTCCAGCACGCGCCATGAGCAGGAATCTTTACCGGCGTCCGTGTATACTTCCGCGACATGAAGCCTGATTCCGGTTGAACCGATTTCAATTATTGCGGTTAACGTTGCGTCCATAGGCTTACAGTTTGTCAATAAGTATTGAACATTTTCCGGATGGAATTGGCAAAGTTTTTTCTTTTACGCCGAGAATGTTGATTGTAAAATAGTAAAGTTTTTCGCTTTCCATTTGAATTTCCCAGCCTCTGCCGCTCTTGTGGGAAAGAATTGTAATCATATTATTTTTTAGCGAAAGATTTTCAACTCCCATAATTTCAAGGCTTGGGATAACCCAGTCTACCGTTTTTCGCGGAAGTGAAATTGAAAGCCCGACGATATTTTCGATTATAAGGCAGATTGTAGAGAGGGCGTCATATGTAAGAAACTGCGGACGCGGAAAATTATTTTTCCCTGTCCATTTCGCAGGCCCTTCTTTTGACGGAAGGTAGGCTTCCCAAAGATTGCCTCTGTTATGATTGCCGTCAGGACTCATTGAATCAAGCATAAAATAAACGTGCCTGATAGCGCATTCGCGCGCGATATCCCATCTTTGATAGCGCTCAAGCCCTTTGATAACCATAAATGTCAAATACGGAAAAACCGAGCCGCGGTATCCGCGCCCGTTTTCGTCAAATTCTTTTTCGGAAACAGAAAGCGACGGAAAAGGATGAGACGTGCCGAAAAATTTCGGGTCTGTTAATTTTTCGATAATGCGCTCAGCTTTTTCTCCGTTCGGAATTTCAGCTAACAGCGGCCAGTACCCGGCGATGGTTTTTATCGGAACATGCTTTTCGTTTTTATTGATGTCGTAATAAAAACCATCGGCGGCGTTATACATAAGCGAATTGATTCTTGTTTTAAGGGAAAAATACTGGCGTTTATATTGAAAACTTGTTTCCTTATCGTTCAAAATATCTGCAAGCGCGGAGATATATAAAAAGTTAACCGCCATCATTGTATTAAAATCCATAGCGTAATACGCGTCACCGCGCGGGACATTTGACATTCCTGTCGCTGAAAGAGGCGTCTTGTAAAGGCCGTTGGATTTTTTATAGGCGGCTTCGATCCATGAAGAATATTTGCAAAGAATCGGAAGAACATCCTTAACCCGTTTCTTGTTTCCTGATTTGTGATAGATATTGTACTCCGCCCACGCGAAAAGAGGCATCCCTACGCCTTCGGAGTTCTCTCTGTCAATTATCGGGCGGCCTGTGGCGGTATCGTACGCGCTGCGGATAGCGCCGTTTGCCTCCTGACGGTCATAAAACAGGTCCAATGTGGGATGAGCTTGATAAATCCGGTTGGAATACACTAAAAAAAACGAAGAAAATATAGCGTCAGTCTGCGTAACTACCTGCGAATCGGCGTAAGCGAAGAATTTCCCGTCAATTCCGCTTTTTTCGCCGCCGGAAATCCAGCAATCCTGTATCCATGCCCATGTTTTATCATAAATATCAACAAAATCCTGATCATAAAAGTGGATTTTGGGAAAATCGAGCTTATTCACTATAATTCCTTTGTTTAGATCACACCTATCTTATTAAATATAATATAATTTGAATCGATATGCCAATAAATTTTATAAATACCTGTCATTATTTTGTAGCATATTACGTTTTTTTCTTTAGTAAAAACCCCCCAAAAGATGACAGCCGCCTTTATTTGCGGCGGGGGTTTATTACCCAGGAACTCACTGCGCGAGGGAGTTTAAGGCGGGGTTGTTGATTGACATGGTTATAAATCCGGGCTTAAAATTAATATACTTTAAGGAGTTGCAAATGAAAAAGGGCGTTTTTTTGATCGTTTTTAGTTTTTTGTTTATTTCGCTGAACGCGCAAAGCGTCAGTGATTTTGAGATAAACGCAAATGACGATAACTCAATAACTATACTTAATTACAAGGGTATGTTGAGAGAAATTGTCATTCCCGAAAAAATATTTAATATGCCTGTAACCCGTTTAAGAGACGGCGCTTTCCGGGAAAAAAATCTTACAAGCGTTGTTATTCCGCCTTCTATTACTCTAATCGGAGATTATACATTTAGCGGCAATCAATTAACATCTATCACAATACCTGAATCTGTTGAATTTATTGGGAACGGCGCCTTTTCAAACAACCGTTTTACTTCGATTACAATTCCCGGAAGAGTTGTTATAATCGGAGATTCTGCATTTAGCAGTAATCAGCTCACATCAATAATTATACCTAACAGCGTTAAATATATCGGCAGCAGCGCTTTTAATGGTAATCCATTAACAAGTATTACGCTTGGAAACAACATACTTTATATCGGTAATTCCGCTTTTTATAATCATAGAGCAAATTCAATTATTATTCCCGACAGTGTAGTATATATTGGCAGCAGCGCTTTTTATTCATATTATAATGCGTCACTGTCAAGTATTACAATTGGAAAATATGTTATGCTTGGATATTTTAATGATTGGGGAGAAAGAAATAATGCGTTTGGCGCTTTTGACAATATATATCAAAACAATGACAGAAGAGCCGGCCGCTATGTCTTTGCAAATAACGCTTGGAGTTTTACCCCTTAATATTTGCCTATAGACGCTTCTATTGTGCCGCCTTTATTTTCAACAATATAAATAGCTCTTTATTTGCCAATCCTCATTGTTAGAAAAATATTTAATTAATTAAAATCCCGTTAAACATAATTAGTAATTTGTTAAAGTACTTTTATTTTTTTTATTTGCTGTGATATTTAAATCAGATATTTACAGGAAAGAATAAAAACAGCCGTAGGCTGAATCTTTCCTGAATAATCAGGAGGCAAATATGAAAAAGAAAATTTTAGCAATTATTTTAACGGCGGCTTTAATTTCAGGAACAGCTTTCGCGCAAAATCTCGCTTTCAGCGGATATTTTAACAGCGGCGCCGGTCTTACAAGTTCTGAAGACTCGCACACCCTTGGCGTTTTCGGCGTTGATTCTGAACGGGCGTTATTCAGATTTCGTTTAAACGGCTCTTACCGCAATGAAGAAAAAACCGCGGGCTTTAATTTCCGTTTGCAGGCGCAGGATAATACATCAACGCCTTTATCAATGCTGGCATACGCTTACGGCTACATGAATTTTTTTGACAGTAAATTGTCGTTAACAGGCGGCCTTATTGACGACAGCGCATGGCAGACAGCCGATTGGTGGATCAATAATGATGTTGGTGAAGGAACAGGAATTTTATTAAAATCAGTAAACCTGATTGACGGTCTGGCGTTCGGCGCTGCGGCTTATACAAATTCTATAACCTCCGCAGTTGATCTTAAAGATGTAAGATATGTTTTCAGCGCTTCTTATACTCTTGCGGATATCTTTCGAGTCGGCGCGTCATTTCGCGCTGAAAATACTGTTGCAAATAACTCCGGCATGTTAATCGGAGAATTGCGCATACTTGCGGTTCCGAATCTTACAGCCATTGCCGCTGTCAGCCTTGATAATCTTCAGGATTTTGATGATGCCGGAAACATTGTTATTTCCGAAACCTTCGCGTATAAAATTAGCGATGAATTTAACTTAGGCTTTAACGCTGTGCAATTTTTGTACAACCGCTCTGTCAGTGTTGATCCGGGATTCCTTTTCAACCTTTGGGGGAGTTATGCGACAGGCAGCATTGTTCCGCGGCTTGATCTTGTATACATGACCGGCGGACAAAGCCATGCGGCATCATATCACCGCAGGGGATATGTAAATTTCTCCAGCGCAGCTATTCCATATACAAAAAATGATTCGGTATTCAGCGCAAGGCCGTCTGTTAAAATCAACATTGATTCAAAAACGCATCTTGAAATAGGCGATGTTTTTTATATGAATATGATCGGCAATGATTCCGCGATAAAGAATGTTTTCTACATTGACTTTAAATGGAGTTTTTAAAATAGAGTCACGCAGGGTAGGAAGAATTTACTACGAAGTATACGAACGAAGACGAACAGACACGAAAAAAAGAAAAATCTTTCTTTTCGTGTCCATTCGTTTTTTTAGTGTGGTTTGTGGTAAAAATTCCGTAAAGGTACCTGCTGACAATCCGCTGCCTAATAGACGCTTTTTAAAAATTCTGTTACTCTCATCTCATGTCAGAAAACAAACAAAACGAAAAATTATCAACAATACGCCACTCTGTAAGTCATATCATGGCGCAGGCTGTGGTGAAACTTTTTCCCGGGACAAAAACCGCAATCGGTCCCGCGATTGATAACGGCTTTTATTACGATTTTCTTCTGCCGCGGCCGATAACAGCCGACGACCTTGGCGTCATCGAAACTGAGATGAAAAAAATCATCGACAGCCGTCAGGATTTTGTCAGGGTGACAACGAACCGCGCAGACGCGCTTACGCGCTTTGCCGGTGAACAATTTAAAACAGAATTGATTAACGAGCTTCCTGAGAACGAAGAAATATCGATATACGAAAACAGAAATGCCGACGGCGCCGCTCAGTGGGGCGATCTTTGCCGCGGGCCGCATGTCGCGAACACAAGGGAAATAAATTCCGCGGCATTCAAACTGCAAAGCATAGCGGGCGCTTACTGGAGAGGCGACGAAAAAAGAGCGATGCTCACCCGCATTTACGGGACAGCTTGGGAAAATCCCAAAGACCTTAAAGCTCATCTTGCGTTTCTAGAAGAAATTGAAAAAAGAGATCACCGCCGCGTCGGAAAAGAAATGGAACTTTATTCGATTCATGAAGAAGCCGGGGCTGGTTTAATTTACTGGCATCCAAACGGCGGAAGAATGAGAGTCGCCATCGAAGATTTCTGGCGCAAGGAACATTACCGCAACGGATACGAAATACTCTATACGCCTCACATCGGAAAAAGCTGGCTCTGGGAAACATCGGGCCACCTCGGCTTTTACAGAGATAATATGTACAGCCCGATGGAAATTGACAAGCAGGATTATTTCATCAAACCGATGAACTGCCCCTTCCATCTTTTGATTTACAACAACAAAGGCCATTCATACCGCGATTTGCCTCTTCGCTGGGCGGAACTTGGAACAGTGTACCGGTACGAGCGCTCCGGCGTTTTGCATGGTTTATTGCGCGTGCGCGGTTTCACTCAGGATGACGCGCACATTATATGCACGCCTGAGCAGATGGAAAGTGAAATTCGCGAAGTGCTTCGGTTCAGCCTGAGCATTTGGAAAGTTTTCGGTTTTAAGGATATCAAGGCATATCTTGCGACAAAACCCGAAGGCAGCATCGGCGAGCAGAAAAAATGGGATGACGCGCTCGAAAGTCTTCGCAGGGCGATTGACGCCGAAGGCCTCCCCTACGAAATGGACGAAGGCGGCGGCGCGTTCTACGGCCCAAAGATTGATATAAAAATAAAAGACGCGCTCGGACGCGAATGGCAAATGTCTACAATACAATTTGATTTTAACGAACCTGAACGCTTTGACTTAACATTTGTTGATAATGACGGCCAGCACAAGCGCCCTTACATGATTCACCGCGCGCTCTTCGGCAGCTTAGAGCGTTTCTTCGGCGTTTTGATCGAGCACTTCGCCGGCGCGTTTCCGGTTTGGATCGCGCCCGAACAGGCGGCTGTCATTCCCGTTTCGGAAGTGTTTAACGATTACGCTAAAAAAGTCGCCGCGCAGCTCAAAGCGCGGACAAACGAGGTCTGTAATTTGCGCGTAACAACCGAGTTAGGTGACGACCGCATGAACGCGAAGATTCGCAGTTGCCAGACGCGGAAGATTCCTTACATGCTGGTTGTAGGCCAGCGTGAAGCCGATGAAGGTGCCGTTTCGATTCGTCTGCGCGACGGTAGACAGCTTCCCGCGATGAAGATCGATGATTTCGCTTCATACGCGCTTGAAAAAATAGAGAGCAGATCGCTTGAATTATAAAATATGCTATTCATCGATTTTTTTAACCCTGCTGTCATCATTTTTATTCATCGGATCATGCGCTTCAATTCCCGTTAATGTTTCGCCTAACGGCAGGCATATCCCCGCTGATTTTGCCGGAATTGTTCATGCCGGTATGACCGATGACGGCGGAGAATATGATCTTATAAACTCTATGGGCATAAGCTGGATGCTTCAGACATTTTACTGGCATATCATTGAGCCGGAACAGGGCCAATGGGATTATGAACTATACGATACCTTTCTTGATAACGCAATCGCGAATAATAAAAAAGTTCTTGGCGTGTTGGCGTATGATGTTTATTGGATACATGACGATAAGAACGCGCGCGATTATATTTCCGGGGATCAAATTCCTTTTTTTCTTGAGTATGTCCGCAGGACAGCGGAGCATTTCAAGGGTAGGGTATCCGCGTGGAGCATCTGGAATGAACCGAATTTTTCCCGTTTCTGGACAGGAACAATCGAGGAATTTGTTGAATTATCGCGGCAAACTGCTGATGTTATAAAGGAAGTTGACAGCGATGTAATAATTCTTGCCGGTGCTTTTAACCGCGGCGTTTCGGGCATGCCTAAAAAATTTATTAAAAGACTCTTTGAATCGGGCGCGATGGAAAAAGTTGATTTTATCGCCTTTCATCCTTATGAAATGGGGGTTTCCAGATCGA
>Ga0209755_10005338_pt1 | contig 14662 bp, 13 predicted proteins | sample TergutCo191P1_FD_187301 | JGI IMG/M metagenome (GOLD analysis project Ga0209755, IMG submission 187301) | Cornitermes sp. P1 segment gut microbial communities from Petit-Saut dam, French Guiana - Co191P1 (SPAdes) (version 2) | ecosystem: Host-associated > Arthropoda: Insects > Digestive system... | reverse complement strand
ACTATTCTGATGAATGGGTAACAGAAGCTGAAAAGCGCGGGCTTTCAAACTTAAAGACCACGGTTGACGCGCTGCCCAAATTTATCGAGAAGAAGAGCATAGCGCTTTTTGAAAAGCATCATGTGTTCACAGAAACGGAAGTCCATTCGCGTTATGAAATCTTAATGGAATCATATTGCAAGACGCTTCATATCGAAGCTCTCACAATGATAGACATGGTTAAAGGCGAAATAATTCCAGCGTGTTTGGATTATCAAGGCGAGTTAGTCACTCTTCTGCGAGAGAAAAAAGTGTATGCCGGCGATAACATCGATTGCAGTCTTGAACAGCATTTCTTAACCAGCATAACAAAACTGTCGGGGTGCCTATTAAACAAATTGACCACTTTAGAAAACGAGGTTTTGGAATCCGCGCAGGATAGGGATATTATGGCGCAGGCGACTTTCTACCGCGACAAAATATTTACGGCAATGTCGGAACTTCGTCTTATTGTAGACGAGCTTGAAACGCTGGTCGCGAAAAAGCACTGGCCGATCCCGACTTATGCAGAGTTGCTTTACAGCGTAATATAACAGAAAGAAAATTTGATTTATACGGCGTTGCCGTTCACACAAAGGCGTGTGTTTTTTGCTGACACTTAAGTGTAAATACTAAAGTGCGCAGGTGAAAGACACACGCCTTATTTTTAGGAGGATTGTATGGACATGTCTCTATGGTTTCTGGTGGGTGTTGTATTAGTATTCTTTATGCAATGCGGATTCGCGATGCTAGAAGCGGGTTTTACCCGCGCGAAAAACGCCGGAAATATCATCATGAAAAATTTGATGGATTTGGGTCTGGGTGCGCTCAGCTTTTTGCTGTTAGGCTACACTTTGCTGGCTGCGGAAGATTATGTATTCGGACTTATCGGTATTCCGAATCTTGGCATCTTTACAGATTTTTCTTCATTTGACAGCTCAGATTTTATTTTTAACCTGGTCTTCTGCGCGACAGCCGCGACTATCGTATCCGGCGCAATGGCGGAACGCACAAGGTTCAGCGCGTATTGCATCTACAGTATCGTGATAAGCGCGGTAATTTATCCGATAGAAGCAGGCTGGGTATGGAATGGAAACGGCTGGTTAGCGCAGTTAGGTTTTATTGATTTCGCGGGTTCCGCCGCTATTCACATGGTTGGCGGCATTGCGGGATTTGTCGGCGCGGCGTTTCTCGGCGCGCGTATCGGCAAGTATGACAAGAGCGGAAAAGCCCGCGCTATCCCCGGACACAGTTTAACTCTCGGCGCGCTTGGTGTATTTATTCTGTGGTTCGGCTGGTACGGTTTCAACGGCGCGGCAGCAGGAGACGCTGTTGAACTTGGTAAAATATTTGTTACTACAACAATTGCCGCAACTTCAGCCGCTGTCGCAACGATGGTCTTTACATGGATTAAAAACGGCAAGCCCGATGTTTCAATGTCGCTTAACGGCGCGCTCGCGGGTCTTGTCGGCATAACAGCCGGATGCGCTAATCTTGACGCTTTTGGATCACTTATAGTTGGCCTTGTCGCCGGCGTTCTTGTAGTTCTTGCGGTCGAGTTTATCGACATTGTCTTGCGCGTTGATGATCCTGTGGGAGCTGTTGCAGTGCACGGCGTTTGCGGAATGTGGGGAGCGTTAGCTGTAGGCTTGTTTGCTGTCGACGGCGGATTGTTCTACGGAGGCGGCGCGGCTCAGCTTGGAGTACAGGCAATCGGCGTCGCTGCAATCGCCGGGTGGACGTTTGCAACTGTAGGTATAACCTTCTTTTTGATAAAATTATTCAACGGCCTTCGCGTATCAAAACAGGATGAAATTGCCGGTTTGGATATTACAGAACACGGTCTTGCAAGCAGCTATGCCGACTTCATGATTACGGCCGCCGGAGCAGCCGCCGCTCCTATAAGCGCTCCGGTTTCGCAGGATGCGGCAGTTCCTGTCGTTAACAATTCAAAACCCGGCGCAAAGATGACAAAGGTTGTAATCATTACAAGGCAGACCAGCTTTGAAGGATTAAAGGAAGCTTTCGACAAGATTGGCATTACAGGAATGACTGTAACGCGCGTATTGGGATGCGGTATGCAGAGAGGAAAAACGGAATATTACCGCGGCATTCCGCTTGAGTCGACGCTTCTTGCAAAAATAAAAATCGAAGTTGTTATTTGCAAAGTTCCGCTTAAGCTCTTTATTGATACGGCAAAGAAAGCGCTCTACACCGGAAATATCGGCGACGGCAAGATTTTTGTTTACGATGTCGAGAATGTTATCAAGGTGCGCACAGGCGAAGAAGGCTACGACGCATTGCAGGATGAAAAGTAAAAGAAAATATTTTAATTATTAATAAAAGGTAAGAGCGTGGTTTTCAAAGTTTGATTATGAAAGCCGCGCTCTCTTTTATTGGGTAACCAATTCTATCTCAAAAGAATCCGCCACTTTTAAAAATGCTTTAACAATCTTCGGATCAAAATGAGTGCCCGATTCTTCTTTAATAATCTCCACCGCCTGTTCATGCGTGAACGGCTGTTTGTACGGGCGTTCGGAAACCAGCGCGTCATATACGTCAGCGATTGCCATGATTCTTCCTTCCAGCGGAATTTTTTCTCCGGCAAGCCCTCTTGGATAACCTGTGCCGTCCCATTTTTCGTGATGGCAGCCGGCGAACTTTTTAGCGTGAGTCAAGAATCCTTCTTCCTGCGAGTTATGTGCTACTTGCGATTTATTAATGATTCCGTCGATGATCCGCTCTCCTTCCGCGCTGTGTTCCTTCATTGCAGAATACTCATCATCGGAGAGCTTGTCGGGTTTATTTAAAATAAGTTCGCTTACCTTGATCTTCCCGACATCATACAGCTGCGCCGACGGTAACAGCACGTCATAATTCCATTTTGATATTTCTTTAGAATAAATGCCCGAGCGGATTAATTCATTTAAAAGAATCGCGAGGTATTTTTGCGTACGGTCTATATGTCCGCCGGTCACTTCGTCATAATTTTCCACCATATTTGCGATTATATTGATTGTCGCGTTCTGCACCTTGCGGACGCTTTGCAGGCTTTTTTTTATAAGTTTCTCGGTTTCTATGTGCGACTCTATACGCTTTTTTAAAACCGGCGGAGAAAACGGCTTAATGATAAAATCGACAGCGCCTATTTCAAAACCGCGTACTTCTGATTCAACATCGTTTCTTGCGGTCAGAAAAACAACGGGAATGTCTTTGAATTTTTCATCTGCCTTCAGGACGGACAACGCTTCAAAGCCGTCCATCTCCGGCATTTCGATGTCTAAGAGAATTAAATCCGGAATGATTTTTTCAAGCAGATTAAACATTTTCTTAGCGGACGGCAGAGGGTAAGTTTTGTAAGCATTAGAGAGCGCGTCTTTGGCCGCTGCAAGATTGGTATCGTTATCGTCAACTATAAAAATTGTTTTCATATTAATAGTATAGCATTTTTATTATTAAAAATGAAGGAATATGCAAAAAATATTGTTATCTATTGCAATAGATTAGCGGTTAAAATATACTTATTTATTCATATATGGAGCCCAATATTGCCGAAGCTAAAACGGATGCGCCAGCTCTTGCGACGGATCTTATAGGTAAAGAACCGGTAGGACGCCTGCTGCTTAAATTTTCCATTCCGGCGATTATCGGGATGCTGGTAAACGCGCTTTATAATATCGTTGACAGAATTTATTTAGGGCAGGGAATAGACCCTCTCGCCATTGCCGGCGTCGGTCTTGTTATGCCGATTACAATGATCATAATAGCTTTCTCCATGCTCGTCGGCATTGGAGCGAATTCGCTGTTCGCGATACGTATGGGCGAAAAACGCCATGATGAAGTTGAAAAAATAATGGGGCACGCGCTTCTGATGCTTTTTCTTTTCCCCGCGGTTTGCATTATAGCAATTTTATTTTTTATGGAGCCCATTCTCCGCGATATTATGAAGGCGGACGGCAAAGTTTACGAATACGCGGAAATCTACTTGCGCATAACGCTCTATGGCGCGATTTTTGCCGCGATGAGCCCGGGTATCACTCATTTTATACGTTCTGACGGACATCCCAAAACTTCTATGATGGTGCAGATTATTGGAGCCGTTTTAAATATTATTCTTGATCCAATATTTATTTTTGTCCTTGATATGGGAGTCGCGGGCGCCGCGTGGGTGACAGTAATATCGCAGTTTATATCGCTGGTTTTTGTTCTTGGGTACTTTAATTCCAAATATACACGCCTCAGATTCCGCCTTAAAAACATGAGGCTGGAAATGAAACTGACAGGCAAAATTCTCGCAATCGGTTTTGCTCCGTTTATAATGCAGTTTGCAATGAGTTTTGTCGGTATTTTGCAGAATGCCTCGATTATTAAATACGGCGGAGATGATGCGCTTACAGCCATGACAATTTTCTTTGCGGTGTTTACCGTTATTTTTATGCCCATGATGGGAATAGGGCAGGGTGCGCAGCCCATAATCGGTTATAATTATGGAGCGAAACAATTTGATCGCGTAAAAAAGTGTTTTAAACTGGCCATGATCGCGTGCACTGTTTCCCTGACGGCAGGCTTTCTTGTCATTCAAATTTTTCCGGGATTTTTATTTTCGCTTTTCAGTAAAAGAGCCGGAGATTTGCGCGAGCTTAGCATAATAACCATGCGCATTTGCACATGCATGTTTCCGGTTATTGCCATTCAATTAATGGGCGGACAATTTTTTCAGGCAATCGGCAAACCTGTCGAGGCCGCTGTCGTAAGCCTTTCGCGCCAGATTTTATTTTTAATTCCTGCGCTTCTGTTCCTGCCCGTTTTGTTTGAATCGATCAGCCTGCGCCCGGTTTACGGCGTTTATTGGGCATTTCCTTTAGCGGATTTTTGTGCTTCAATTATATCAGGAATTTTTGTTTACAGAGAATTCAAAAAATGGAGGAGTATAAAAGAAAATGGAAATTTTTAATGAAAACAATAAAAAAACGGCGTGTATAATTTTTAATATATTACTTTTTATCTGCGTTGGAACAGGTCTTGCGCTCATTATTATCAAGTTCGATTTACTGTCAGCATTATTTTACTTTACAGTTCAAAGCAATATTCTATGCATGATTATGGCCGGCATTACTTTAGTATATGCAATAAAGAAAAATAAATCTAAAAACGGCGCGTATGTCTTTTTTAAAGGAATGGCGCTGGTTTCAATTCTTTTGACATTTTTCGTTTATAATTTTATTTTAAAACCGTTTGTGAATGATCAAAGCGAGCCGCTTTACAGCATTCTGCTTCATCTTGTTGTTCCGCTGATGATGCTCGGCGATTATCTGTTTTTTGAAGAAAAGGTAAATTTTAAAATATGGTATCCGTTTGGGTGGGCTCTGTTTCCGGTTTTTTATGCCGGTTTTATCGCCTTATATAACCTCGGCGGATTATACAAATTATTCGGCGACACCTCGGTAAAATTTCCGTATTTTTTTCTTGATTATCAAACATACGGATTAGTGAAAGTCGGATTATGGGTGCTTTTAATCGCGGCGTGCTTTATAGCTTTTTCATTTTTACTGCTTGTTTTTAATAACATACTTTTAAGAAGAAAGATAAATAAAACATGCTAAATCAATATGTTTTTTATTAAAATCACGCTTCTATCCCCTTGACTAAATTTTTGATTTTTTGTATACAATAGCGTAGAACAAGGGCGTTCACCAATTAATAAGAATTCGGCTGGCGGGATTGTCTGCGGTCTTTTTCTTACCGGATGGTGGATGCCTTTTTTTAGGAGAAAATATGCAACTTGAGGGACAAGTTAGAATTCCGTCAGGCTGTGCGATTTCCGGGATTATAAACAAGTCCGGAAAGCGCATTAGCGGCGAAGCGATTATTAATTCCATTTCCGTTATGCACGATCGTTCAAACGGTCTTGGCGGCGGGTTTGCGGCTTACGGGATATACCCCGAGTACAAGGATTTTTACGCTTTTCATATTTTTTATGACTCAATAACCTCAAAAAAAGAGTGTGAAGAATATTTAGAACACCGTTTTGATATTATTAACCTTTCTAAAATACCGGTTCGCAAAATTAAAGAAATAACAAACGAGCCTTTAATTTGGCGTTACTTTGTTACGCCGCTTCCGACAAAACTCGCTGACAGTCAGCTTGATGAGCGTGAGTTTACTTCCAGATGCGTGTTCCGCGTTAATACAAGAATAGAAGGCGCCTATATTTTTTCATGCGGTAAAAACATGGGATGCTTTAAAGCAGTCGGTTTCCCGGAAGACGTCGGGCGTTTTTACAAACTGGAAGAATACGAAGGCTGGTGTTTTACAGCTCACGGCCGTTACCCGACAAACACTCCCGGCTGGTGGGGCGGCGCGCATCCTTTTGCTCTCCTTGATTATACGGTTGTGCATAACGGTGAAATTTCTTCTTACGATACGAACCGCCGCGCTATCGAAATGTACGGCTACAAATGCACTCTTCAAACGGATACCGAAGTTATCACATACATTATCGACTACCTGCACAGAAAAGTCGGGCTTACATTCAATGAGATAGCTTCCGTTATAGCGGCGCCTTTCTGGCAGACGATTGGACGAATGCCCGAAGAAGAAAAAAAATTGCACGAATATTTGCGCGTAATGTTCGCCGATCAGCTGGTTACGGGTCCTTTTTCCATCATTGTCGGTTTTGATAACGGTTCAAGTGAACGCGGGATTATGGCATTGAATGACAGATTGAAACTTCGCAGTATGGTAATCGGCGAAAAAGACGACATGGTTTACATCGCAAGCGAAGAAGCGGCTATCAGAATTATCGAACCGAATCTTGATAATGTTTGGGCGCCAAAAGGCGGACAGCCCGTTATTATCAAGCTTGCAGATACTAATGAGCAGTGAGCAGAGAGGAGTTTTAAGTTATGCCTGTTAATTATATTTATCCTGAATACGAGATAAAAAGGAATTACGACAGATGTATCGCGTGCCGCGCCTGCGAGAGGCAATGCGCGAACGACGCGCATGAGTATCTTAACGATGTGAATAAAATGACATGCGATGACGATAAATGCGTTAACTGCCATCGCTGCGTTTCGCTGTGTCCTACGCGTGCGTTAAAAATTACAAAGAGCGGAAACACATACAAAGAGAATATAAACTGGAGCGGTAAAACAATAAACGAAATTTACAGGCAGGCGGGTTCGGGAGGCGTTCTTCTTTCCAGCATGGGCAATCCTGAAGATTATCCGATATATTTTAACAAGATAATTCTTAACGCTTCGCAGGTTACAAATCCTTCGATTGATCCTCTGCGCGAGCCGATGGAGACTAAAATTTCGTTAGGTGCAAAACCTCAGCACATTGAGCGAGGCGCGGACGGAAAGCTGAAAAACAATCTGTCTCCGCAGATATCGCTTTCCATGCCTATAATGTTTTCGGCGATGAGTTACGGCTCCATTAGTTACAACGCGCACGAAAGCCTAGCGCGCGCTGCGGAAGAGCTCGGCATTCTTTACAACACGGGCGAAGGCGGATTGCACGAAGATTTCTACCGTTACGGAAAAAATACAATTGTGCAGGTTGCGTCCGGCAGATTCGGAGTTCATTCGGGGTATTTAAATGCAGGCGCCGCAATCGAAATTAAAATGGGACAGGGCGCAAAGCCGGGAATCGGCGGGCATTTGCCGGGAGCAAAAATTGTAGACGACATTTCGCGCACCAGAATGATACCGGAAGGCACCGACGCGATTTCTCCCGCTCCTCATCATGACATTTATTCCATAGAAGATTTGCGTCAGCTTGTCTTTTCTTTAAAAGAAGCTGTTGAATATAAAAAACCTGTAATCGTAAAAGTAGCGGCTGTACACAATGTCGCGGCAATCGCAAGCGGCATAGCGCGAAGCGGCGCGGACATAATTTCTATCGACGGTTTCCGCGGCGGAACGGGAGCCGCTCCCACGCGCATTAGGGACAATGTCGGCATCCCGATTGAACTTGCGCTTGCAAGCGTTGATAAACGTCTTCGTGACGAAGGCATACGCAACAATGTGTCGCTTGTTACCGGTGGAAGCATTCACTCAAGCGCTGACGTTGTAAAAGCGATCGCGCTCGGCGCGGATTGCGTTTACATCGCGACAAGCGCTCTTCTCGCGCTCGGCTGTCACCTGTGCCGGAGCTGTCACGGCGGCAAATGCAACTGGGGCATCGCGACGCAAGTTCCTGAACTTACAAAGAGATTAAACCCCGATATCGGTTACAAGCGTCTTGTCAATCTATTAACAGCGTGGCAGCACGAAATAAAAGAAATGATGGGCGGCATGGGCATCAACTCAATTGAAAGTTTAAAAGGCAACAGAGCAATGCTTCGCGGCGTCGGCTTAAACGAAAAAGAGCTTGAGATTCTGGGGATCAAACACGCAGGCGAGTAAGGCAGCGCCGCGCGTTTTTATTTCTTTACGCTGGTAAACACGTCAGTATAATTAACAACCTCGCATCCGCGATCTGTGAAAAGTTTTTTTGTTCCTTCCGCGCTTTTTTTGGTTCCGCTGCTCGCCGAGATTAATATGATTTCGATCTTTTTGCCAGATGGGATAGCTTCAACGATATTATTAAACGCAGGCGCAGGATTAAATGCCCAAACCGGAGCCATGACGATTATCTGATCATAGTTTTCCAGATTAGCCGAAATTGGCTTTATTTGGGTTTTCCTTCGCTTCATCGCTTTTGGCGCGCCGACAAAAAAAGCGCCGAACCCGGACTGCTTTTTAACTTCCGTTACTTCTTCAATATCCGCGCCGATTTCGCCTGCCTTTTCCGCAGCAAGCGTCTTTGTTTTTCCTGACCAGGAATAGAATAGTATTATGGTTTTCATTTAATAATGATAATAGGTTATTTGATCAATGTGAAGCGTCAATATAACAGACTGCCCGCGCCGCATGAATTTTTTCCGGTAAAAAAGTAAAAAGTATACTTTTTCTTACCTTGATTTGTGAAAAAGATTTAAAAAGTATACTTTTTCTTACTAGTATCATGCGGATTTGTGCTGTATATTTGTTAAAATTGTATTAAAATTCAATATAATACGATTGTTTGCCATTGTCAGGACAGTAAATAAGGGGATTTATGTGAAAAAGACAATTTTATTAATTTTACTTTTTGCGGGTCTTTCATGCTTAATTTTCGCGCAGGATTTAACTGCCGGTGATTTACAGCTGCCGGCACTGTCGCTGCCGGATACGGAGCCGTTTGGCATAACGCCAATGGCTTACAATCCTCAATACCCGGCAGGTTTCGGAGGTAAATTAGGGTTCGGATTATTAAATACATTTTTGGGACTTGGGTCATATATTGCAGGCGATTGGGGCTGGGGAATTGGATTGACATTATGGCAGGGCTTGGGCATTGCGGGGGTTTTAGGATTTGGCTGGAATGATATAACAGGAGGAACTTTTTTTGACGGTTTTATTAAAAGGTTCCCAAATGCCGGTATAGGATTTTTAGGCGGGATCGCAGGAGGGTTTATTATATGTTTGTTTGCCGGAGCAAATTCCAGTGAAATGTTTTGGGCTATTATGATAGGCACTCCCATTATTGGCTTGCTTGCCGGTTTTTGTATGGATCCCCAGGGATACAGTTATTCGTCTGAGCATATGGAAGTGGCTATACTATCATTTGGTTTATGGGCAACCGGCGTTATTTTCGGCATAATAGTGCCTTATTTATGGTCCGGCAAAAAGTCTGCTGATCAAACAGCAACCGCGCGTCCCGACGATCTTCGTAATTGGAATGTCGGTCTTGTTCCAACCGCTGACGGGCGTTTTGCAGGCCAAATAACTTTTACTGCTCATTTTTAAACAGGAATTATTTTTTTAGTTTTTTTTATCGTTCAAACCCCGAGAGCACGAACAGTGCCCGCAGCGTATGTTGTTTGTTAGGTGACATTTATAAAAATATCATATGCTAATAAAAGTAAGATATAGAAAACTACATAATAATTATATAAAATACTTGACAAACAATATTAAACAATAAATAATATTAGAGTTAAATTATTATAATTATTTCAGGAGTGGATTTATGGATAATTTAAAAGAATATTACTTGAAAAATATCGATCGATATGTAATTGCTGCAAAAAAAATTGAGGATCTTATAGAAGATCTGATTAAAAATGAAAATATTCAAATTTTAAATGTGAATAGTCGTGTAAAAAGTGTTAATAGTTATTTAGAAAAAGCAGAAATATATAAAAATCCAAAAACTGATATTATGGATTATATTGGAATAAGAATAATCACATATGTATTAAATGACATGGAAAAAATATCTGATATTATACGAAAAGAATTTAGCATAGATGAAACTAATTCAAAAGATAAAAGTGAAGAGCTTGGTAATAATATAATGGGTTATAGATCGATACATTTTATTGCAACTATAAATAATACCAGGAGCACACTCGCAGAATATACTATTTGTAAGGATTGTGTTTTTGAAATACAAATAAGAACTATTTTTCAACACTCATGGGCAGAAATAGAGCATGATAAAAATTACAAATATTCTGGAGTTTTGCCTAAAGCAATTAAAAGAAGATTAAATATTTTATCCGCCGTACTTGAATCAGTAGATAATGAATTTAATACAATTTCATTAGAAATTGATAATTATATTAACAATGTTTATGTAGAAATTAATAATAATAATTTAAGCAATATAGAGTTAAATTCTGTTTCATTAAAGGAATATTTATTAAGTAAATATCCAGAATATGATTTATATAAAAAGCCTGTTGATAAAGAATCTGAAATTGAAATAATACATGAGTTAAAATCATTTGGTATAATAAGTCTAAAAGGAATAGAAGATATTATGATTCATGACTATATTGTAGAAATATTAAATCCATATTACAATACTAATGTTGTTGGACTTTTTCGTATATTAATGATATTAGGTGATTCAAAAAAATATTTTGAAAATTGTTTTAGGAATACATGGGGAGGATTATCTTTAAAATCAAGAAAAATATATGAAAAATTTAACCCTAAAATACTGGATATTATTAGAAGTAAGGGTATTACTATAATGAACTAGATCAAATAGATAGATACTAAATTTTATATTTTTTATGAACTGTTTCAAGAGCAATGGTTACGTGTTTTGTAAAATCTTCAGAAATACGATCAATTATTGCGATTTGTTCATTAAAAGTATTATCTTTTTTAAATAATTCCCAAACTTCTATTCCAAGTGCATTTGCTATATTGCAGAGTGTCCCCGCTTGTGGATAATTATTTCCTCGCTCAATGTTTGATAAAAAAGTAACTGAAATATTAGCTTTTTCGGCTAAATCAGCCTGAGAAAACTGTCTACGTAAACGAAAAAACTTTATATTTTCTCCCAATATCCCTTTAAGTTGCTTTTCTTCCATAAATTATACATCAATTATTCATCGGTTTAATTAAATCTTTTTTCAAACCACTTGACCATAATCTTATACTTCTATATACTATTGAAGTATAAGATTTATATAAAAATGCGAGTATTTTTACTAAATATTCTGCTTTTTATAAACCCACCCTTGTGGGTGGATAACTAATTATGATTATCTGAAATAAATATCAGGTATCAAAAAGGAGTCTCTCTAATGAAGGCTAAAAACATTTTTTGGATTGTGTCAGTATTGGTATTTGCGACCTTACTGATAGTTTCATGTGATTTGGATGGTGATAAAAATCCATTCAAAGGTACTTGGAGGTCAAGTGAAGGTTATATGGCATTTTTTGAAGATTATTCATGGGAAGTTCCACATTATTCTGGTGGCGTTGGACTTAAAGGTATATATACATATTCAGATAATACCGCAACTGTAACTTACCAAGAAATAACTAATAATGGAATTGATTGGAGACCAATTACATCTTCAGAGGCATCGGGATATACCAGAACAGCTAAAGTGTCTGGAAATAAACTTACATGGGGTGCAACAACTTATACAAGACAATGAAAAATTAGGTATTAAATTGCAAGTGGCACGGCATATAACAAACAGTGCGTTACGGGCGCTGTTCGCGCCCTCGGGGTTCGAAAAACCACAGTCGGCTACGCCTTTGTGCGGTTTTCTCTCACCCACATTCCAACCCACCGCAAACCTGCGGTTTGCTTTATAAGGTGGGCTGGAACGTCAGTTATCTAGAACGTTAAGTGCAATTGAATTCAGGTAAATATTGATAAAAATATTAAATATTTATACTATTTATTAAAAGGAGTAAAGTGTATAAAAATGAAAAGTATTATTTTTGGTTTTATAATTATTATTGTATTTGTATTAATGGGATGCGCTTCTATGTACACAGTTTCTATTGGTGAAAATAGTGAAGTAACATTTCAGCTTTTGTCAGATGATCGTAATGGTCCTGGTAAGCCTCTTTATGTATATGCAATAATTACGAAATACAACGGTACAGATACAGATATATCAATTCCTAGTACTGTAAGATTTGGAACTGGTATAATACCAGTTTTATTAATTGGTTCAAGTGCTTTTGAAGCTAAAGGATTAAAAAATGTTATTATTCCTGATAGTGTAATTAGTATCGGTGATAGTGCATTTGCAAGTAATCAATTATCAGAAATTATTATTCCTAATAGTGTTAGAGACATTGGAAATAATGCATTTAAGGATAATCAATTAATAAATGTTATATACCCTGCAAATATTAGAACGATTGGAGTAAATGCTTTTGTAGGAAATCCATCTCTTACAAATATTCCAATGACAGTTCAGCAGCAACAACAAATACAACAGCAACAACAACGTCAAGTACAACAACAGCAAGAAAATGAACGACAAGCTCAAACAGCACAACAACGAGCTGCAGAACAAGCTGAATATAATCGAATAGTTGGTTTATATAGGAATGCAGGCCAATCTTTTAGTAATTTACCAGGAACTACATGGAGAGGTGTCATAGATGGGACTATGGTTACAGTCCAATTTCATACAGGTGGTATTTATCAAATCGATATTGGAAGTGGCATCTCAAGCTTTACTATCGCTGGTAATTATAGAGTATCTGCAAATACTCTTATTATTAATCAGAATCCACCTTCAAGTTTAGATGGTTATTTAAATAATTATGAAAGTGGTATTATTAGTGGAAATACTATACGATTTAATAAATTTGATTTAACATTACATCGTCAATAAGTATAGTTATAAAAAAGTAACCGCACTTAACAAACGGTAATTGCAAAATGCCCTGTTTGGGCATTTTGGGTTTCATTCGACATTTTTTTACGCCCGTATAACGTTTCGCGTTTTCCTTATCGGGCGCAAAAAAACGTCAGTTACCTAGAACGTAAGGTGAAATATATATTGAATTCTGGTTATAACTTATATAATTGACAATATTCTAAATAATATTTATAATAAAAACAATTCAATTTACTAATAATATGAGGTAATATTATGGAATATAAAATACAAGAATTAAAAAAGGAAGAATGGCAAGATTATGAAATTATGTTTTGTGATTTTGCAAACTATTATTATGATATAAATATATCAAATGAAAATAATAATACCTCAATATTAATTTGTAAAAAACCATTGGAGACTCGTAAAGATATAAAATATTCTAATAAATTATTTGGGCATTGGCTTAAAGATGTTAAAACATGGGGAATTATTATAGATGAAAAATATCGACGACAAGGATTTGCAACATCTCTTATGAAAATTGCAAAAGAAAGAGCGGTCAATGAAAATTTTAGAGTTTTATATTTAGAAACACGTTCTTGTAATGAACATGCTATTAATTTTTATTTTTCACAAGGTTTTAAATTAATAGGATTAGATACTTGTGCATATTCAAATGAAGATATTGAAAAAAATAATGTTCCATTAAAATTTGGATATTTTTTATAATATTAATAAAATGTGATATAAAAATATATACAGATTTTTACTTCGCTTAAAAAAGGTAAGGGAAATTAGAGCAGAATGGTTGACAAAATTGAAAATATTTTTAAAATACATTGTAGATAATTTATATTATAAATGGAGAACAAGCAATGAGATTCGATGTCAACCAAACGGAATTTCCTAGTAAATTCCATAAAGATGTTTGGCAAACAGGAGTAGCGGTTTTACCGCTAGAAATAACCCTGACTGGTATAGATAACCGCGAAACGCGGGAAGGACTTACACAAATATATAGCTTCATACTCGAACAATTGCATGATATGTATAATAATCCTGATAAATACGATAAAAAGAATATTAATGATTTTTTACGCTCGATTGTGAATGAAGCAAAAATCAAGAAAAACGAAAAATATCCGCTTCTGCAAAAATATATGAATGAATTTGTTTCGTTGGTTTGGTCGCGAAAGCCGAAAGCCGCAGGACATAATTGGGAAATTATACAAAAATGTGATTTCCATTGTTTCAGTAATATTAAGGTACAGGGCATAGACGACTTGTTATACGATTTATCCGACCAAAACCGAGTGTGTTTCAAAGAACTGCATGATTATGTAATTACAAAGGGAGGCAAAAAGGAATCAGGAAGATATAGATATAGATATAAAACTGAACATATTATTTGTTTCGATTGGAAACCTTCTATTTTCATTTCTTGGAAATTGAAATCGG
>Ga0209755_10005337_pt1 | contig 14663 bp, 1 predicted proteins | sample TergutCo191P1_FD_187301 | JGI IMG/M metagenome (GOLD analysis project Ga0209755, IMG submission 187301) | Cornitermes sp. P1 segment gut microbial communities from Petit-Saut dam, French Guiana - Co191P1 (SPAdes) (version 2) | ecosystem: Host-associated > Arthropoda: Insects > Digestive system >... | reverse complement strand
AAGCGCTCAGCACCCGTAGCCTTCAGCTGGAACGGCTCATCGATACAGAGTGTAATATCGGACTGTCTAAGTGGATTTGTAGCCGATTGTGTATATCTCGGATTATCAAAAAACGTGCGATCAATGCGCACATCTGGCCTAGATTTCGCCAAAACATGTCCATTTCGTGAAGAAACATTATAAGGCACCCCCCTTACATCAACAAGGTGATACAGCGTTGCGATGTGGATAACAATCGGCTCTGGCACTGTTGGTGTGCCTTGCAGTTCTAAGTTGAGCATGAACAGCGTATCGCCGTCCTGCAGTGTTGCTGGAGGTACATGTCCGCCCATTCGGTCAATCCACGCGATCATGATATCCCTTCCCGAGAAATTTGCTCCGAAACCGCCTCTTTGTTCAAGGGTTGGATTGAACGATGTAATGCTCGGAAATCCCTGAGTTCCTTCAGGGTTTCCTGACAGCAAGACTGGTCTCAAGTTCTCCGTATCAATTCGAAACGTGAACTGGAAACTATTAATTCCCAATTCACTAACCCCGAAAACCCGAAGCGGAACTTCAACAACCTGCCCTGGACAGCCCCAAACAGAATCTAATTGCACTGTTGCTACAGGCTGAGCCCAAGTAGCCGACAATGTGCTTGCAGCAAAAAGCAAGCAAATCACGAAGCGTAATTGCGTTTTCATAACAATTATTTTTAGGCCTACTTACGTAGGATGTGTTTTTTCGGTCTAGAAGGTTCGTCTTGAGCCCATTCTTTGCAACTGTGTATCGCCCGTATTTCTCAAGAGTTGTGTTCTGTAACTCAATACCACCTCATGCGATGGTCGTGTTCCTCTAATGTGTCCAGTGTGGATATCAAACGAATACCCCAAACTAAACCCTTCCCAGCTGATTCCAAACAAAAGTGCCACGGCATCTCTACGCACGGCGGTTCCCACTTGGAACATATTCAAATAACTTACTCTTACCGCCGCATCAAACGTTGTAACGATTGACGAGTTTCGCAACATCACACTCGGAATAATCATCCACTCGCGATCAATCGCCCAACGGTACGAACCATAAAAGTAAAAATGCACGTGATAACGCTCCACACGGTCGCCAATAATCAACGGCACATAGCGCGACGAAAGGCCTACTGTGATTTCAGGGGTATAAAATTCTACGCCCAAACCCAAGTCAGACATGTGGTGTGTACGATTGATAAGACCACCATCCACCATTGTTCCATCGCGAATACCTCTCGTCAGTAGTCCAACGCTGATACCCATGGCTAACCAGGCTTCAGCATCCACTTGCAAGTGATACGCGTAAGACGCTTTGATACGAAGATCGTTTTGCACGTTTTGTCGTGCATTGAAGACCGTCAAACCTACGCCTGAACGAGCATCCGCAAAGAATTGTGCGGCATTAAACATCATGTATGTTGGGCGTTCACGTGAACTCAACGTACGATCTAATGCCCATTGCGAACGATAAGTTAGCGACGCCGAAAACAAATCCGAAGCACCTGTTGATGCTGGATTAAAATGCAATCTGTTCGCATAAAACTGCGTAAACAATGCATCGTCTTGGGCGAAAACCTTACCAAATACGAGTAGGGCGATGGTTAGCGTTAGTATCTTTTTCATTTATTTTTGTTTTTTTCGTTTGCGTTGTTGTTTTTTTGTTGTCATTTGTAGGGGCGTAGCGCGCTACGCCCCTACGGTTCACCGTTCAATTATTAATCCTCACGAATAACAGTTATAGCACCACTAATGATAATATAACCCTCCGGTGTAGGAATTCGTGCATTGTAATAATACGTACCCGAGTGAATATCGCGACCTCTGAATGTAGGATCCCAACCCAAGGCTTCGCCAAAGCGCTGTAGTCTGATACCCCACGAGTTGAAAACTTCAACCTCAAAGTTCGGGAACAACACACGGTTGATCTCGTTATGGCCCTCCGTCACAAGAACCGTTGGAACGCGCACCAAGCGAATCGTTACATCACTTTGTGCTTCGCAACCAAACTCGTCGATAGCCACACCAACAACCGTAATCGGCACGTTGATTCGTCCCATATCCCAACCCAATTCACGGATTGTTCCTGCTGGGAAGCGCGTGCTAAACATCGGGCTATCCTGCAGACTTGGATTTGGTCTTGGATCGCGAATAACATCGCTATTCTGGATTCTGATGTTGGTTGGATTATTCAAATCACGCAAGTCAACTTCGTTTCTCTCGCCCAAGAAGCGCCAGAACTCGTAACGCTCAAAGCGTCCAGGAGCCATCATAAAGTTGATCACCTGGTTTTCGAAGTATGCACGCTCAAGCATCGTTGGTGCAACATGCATGCCCACGTGAGCGGTCGAACGCACATTCACCATAATTCTTGCACTATCCAATACTCTATCGCCATCAAGCGCAATCAATACAAACTCCATGCGTTCCTCATCCAAGATTCGGAAACCTGCAACACCAAGATCACTTGTATCCGGCGTTACACCTTCCAGCACGTTGTTGTAGTACACATCCGTTGACGGTCTCGCTACCCAAACAAATCTAACATTGTCTGGTGCTTCAGAGAAGATAGGCTCGAAGTAAACGATATGTCCAACACACACGTTCAAGCGTCCATCTGCACCTACAAGCGGACGATCGGCTGCAACTGTAGGATCACCTCTAAACTCATCGCCATCATAATCCGTCAAGCGCACATCGCTCCAAACCTCATAGTAATCGTCCATGCGGCCTTGCGACACCACGTTCACTAGGATATAATCCAGTGTAAACGATGGGCAATACAAGGTGATCGCATCTATGAATGGAATCGTGTCGCAATTCGGCAAAATCATACGAAGTTCTACTGTAGAGCCATGGGTTACTTGCACATTGCCCGTCAGTTCATTTCCAACGATGATGTCAATTGTTGCTACTCCATTGCCCGATGCAGGAAGAACAGTACCATTCACAACCCACTCGAAACGTACATCCGAGATTGGTCTGCCGCCCAAGAGCTCAACAGACGCTGTGTATGTCAATGTTCTCGGCTCTTCACCTTCTGGAATACAAATCGTTGCATTAACACCACCTTCGTTACGATACCAAGTTCCAGCAACAAATCCACTCGGCGTAATCGTCACTTCATCTGAAGAAAACTGACCACACCACTGGTTTGAAACCGTAAAGTAGAACGTCCAAGGACCCGTTCCACCACGTGGAACATCAACAAGCGTTGTACCTCTTGCGCCCGTAATCTCACCGTCAGCATCGTAACACTGAATCATGGCCCAATCAGGAACAAGGCTATTAGTCACAACAAACGTGCTATTCACCTCCGCATCAAGCGTGTGTAGACCTGTTATTTCGCCATCTCTTCGCACACAAGCCGTGAGCGGTCCTGCTGGATAAATCTGAACCAAACCTTCAAACGACGGCACAACGATTAGATAATCTTGCGCCACAATCGGCATTGGATCTATCGGATGCGTGAGCGTCACATTTGGTGTAACACTTGCTTCAACCGTAAATCTACCTGGTGTTGCAACACGTGCGCCAGTAAGCGGCAACGTTTCTGCACCAGGTTCTGCCGAACCACCAGCAAATGTCCATTCAATATCGAACAAACTCCAATCGATTGGATAATTTCCTGGCAGACTGTCGTGAAGCGTAGCCATTGAAGGAATGGTCACACAAACCGTGTCGATATCTATCGCCAAGCGCGGAATGCGAATGGTGTGAATCAAGAAATCGTTACACACTGGAACCGGCTGCGTCACACTTGCAATGCAAAGTCTCAAATATGTACCATCCAACGCTGGATCACCAGCAAACGTGATAACACCTTCGTTAAAGGTTACCGTTCGCTCATTGTTCCAAGGCGCTGCTTCGCCATCCGTCAACTGCTGCGGTGTAGCGCCAGTAGCGCTAACCCAGTACCAGTTCCACGTATCGGCGCGGCCAATCACAGAGTCTGAAATATCAAACACCAAGAGCGAATCAATTGGCAAATGCGGCAACACACTGTCGTTGATCGCCAACATCACCTCTGCAAATCCGATAGTAACTTCTACGGTTGTCAAACAGCCGTAAGCGTTACTTACCGTTGCACGAATGGTTTGCTCCAATTGGTCATATTCGAAATCTTCATCGAAGATTGCCGTAGTCACGATATCCAAGTTTGTTGGTGTACTCAACGGATATTCGACATATTCCGTAGTCGCCTCCCAAAGGAAGGTCAACGTTTCGGTTCTTGCAGGATCAATCACAATCGTCAAGTCCACAGACTCATCAACATCTTCTTCATCCAAACGAATAAATCCGTTGGCAATCGTCAACGTGCGTCCGCCCGTGATTTCTGCTGCGATGTTAAAGATTATCGTATCCACCGTGAGAGCAACTGGGTCTGAATTATAGGTCGGACACCAATCGTTCGTCGCCGTAAAGCTAATGCTTTGATCCGCCTGAACATTGTCTATCGTGAGTGCAGGTCCAGTTGTGCCGTCCATCCACTCAATATTCAACGCTCGAGCCGGCAACGCTGGATTGTTTAGAGAAACCGCATTGAATGTAATGCTTTCGCCACGACAAATGGCCGCATCGAGCAACGGTTCAAATTCAAACGGTGCTACAACAAACAACGTACCCGTTGCAAAGGCCGAATCCAAATCTGGAACCACATAATCCTGATCCACACCTGCAGCCACACGAATTAACGCGCGAACCTCTCTCGGGTTTGGATCTTCAACTTGTGCATCCGTAATCGTGAATGTTGTGCCGGTTTCACCAACAACAACCTCACCATTCACAGCCCACGAGATATCAAAGTGGTTCAAACTCCAATCCACTGGCGGCGTTGCCGCAATAGTGAATGTGAAATCATCGCCCACACAAATCGTATCTGTTTGGATCGTAATCGTTGGAACAACGAGCGGATCTCTATCATCAGCAATGCTGAATGGCCCTTGCGTCAATGTGCTGGTGCGACCATCAAATGTCCACGTCGCCACAAGCTTGAACTGGCAATTTGCATTATCTGTATCTTCGTAGAATTCTGATGTAATCGTCAAAATCGTATAATTACCATCAAGGTCTTGCGTCACGAAAATGTCTGTTCTGCCTGACGGAATTGGGTCAAAATCACCCGTTGCGTCGCAGCGCATCAACCATTCGTACTGAATTTCATCGGAAGGAATTCCGCGGAACAAATCGTAGTATGGCGACGAAGGATCTGTTGCAAAACCTTCGGCATTGGCATACAGAACCAAGTCGTCTCCACCAATAGCGGCTATTGTTCCACCAGAAATACGGTCAAAATCCTCCGACGTACCGATCCAATGGTCTAACGTATCGTAAGTGATGATTTCAACTCTGTTGAACGACTCCAACACGCAATCTCCCGCAGGAATAACCGCACGGAAAAACATATGTCCAGCAAACGCTTCAATGAAGAGCGAGTCGCTGGTGTTTCCAGCCAAAGCCTCTTCCGTTGCTAAAATCAGATACGATTCAAACACATCTGAACCTGCAACATTCGTCCAGCCCGTTGTGCCATCCAGCGAGTATTGCCAGATAAACTCATCGCCCGGATTTGGAAGATTAGCATCCACAATGCGCAAACCAACATCTGTACCATAGAACAGAACAATCAGCGCGTCTGGTTCAATCACACCCACAGAATCGCCAGCAGCGATAATCTGCAAATGAACACCAAGCGAATACACAGGCTCACAAGGCGCCTCAGTATTCACAACCGCTCGGAAATAACCCGTATTGGTATAAACCATTGCTGGTGTAAATGTGAACACACCCTCCACCGGACTTGCTGCCGTACCACGAGCTGCTGCATCCGTCCACGACGAAGCCAAGCCGTCCTCAGAGAACTGCCAACCCACAACGGTACCGCTCTGCGGCGTAAGTGTAAACACCGAAGCATCGTCTGTATCACAAATGATAGCATCACCAATCAGCTCAAGCCCTACTGGACCAACGGCTGGTAATGGGTGAACGCGTACAACTACGGTATCCCATACCCACTCACCTGGATCACCAACCAATGGCGTGTTGTAACCAAAGATAAAGTGGAAGAAACCGTCCGTATCTGGATAGAATATGTGCATATGCTCACCAAATACGTATCCCTGCCAATCCTCATCACTATCTATCATCTGTTCGCCGTCTGGCGTGATTAAGATATTTCTATCCCAAAGCTCCCAACGCCACACACCGGCTTGAATTCTTTCGCCAGGAAGAGAGCCATCTCCTAAGATGCTTGCTGGTCCTGTCAAATAAAGTTCGATAGGATCATTCAAACAAACAATAATCGGCGAAGCATTGATAAATACTTCAGCAGCTTCTCCAAGATAAAGTCTAATCCAGTCCGTTTGAGACGGATACGTTTCACAACCCTCGTGCGTCAAAATCGCACGGAATTCAACCCAATCGTAAGCCGCAAATGGACTTGTTGCCGTTCCTGGGTGACCAGGATGCGCTGGAGGCGCCTCAAATTCGCCCCACTGGTTGATTGGAGGTGTATCAAACGGCACTGGTATTGCGTCCAAATTGGTTCGCATTTGACCCGCCCAAATGATGTTCGAAACCGTTGCACTTGCGGTATAAATACCATCTCTCAAACGCATCGAACCCGACATCTGACCAAGCGAAACCGTTCGCGTCGTTGGTGTATTTGCTGGAGCGCCATCTGGCGGTGGAGTTCCACCCATATACCACTCCAAAATTCCTGCATTCGATGGTGCATTCACACGGAATGGATTTGGAAGAGCGCCAGCCCAAGCCGATTCAAAACAACTTGGTCGTGTGCCACCCTCATCGCGAATAGCACGCACTTCAATCACATAAGTTCCTGCTGGAACATCTTCCCAAGTGATGGTCATCGTTGGTCTGTCGGCAGCCGTTATTGCAAACGTGCCAACCAACGTACCCACTGCCGAACGCACTTCAATATGCGTTGCATCAGCGTCAATATTCGTAACTGTAAGAACAATATCTTCAAGCGCACAAATCGGACTTGCTGTTTCAATCGCCAACGTTGGTGTTGTCAAGTTTGGAATTGTTCTAACTTCAACTGCTGTTCCAGTAGCCGGTGTTGTACATCCAGGATTGCTCAACGACAAATTCACAGCAAATGTTTGTGGTACCGCTGTAAATGTAATCGTTGCACCCGTGCTGGTGTTTGCACCCATCGTGTGGCCTGCTGGCGTAACCGTCCAGTTGTGCGTGATATCACCAACAACAGTTCCTGTTCCAAGATTTGTTCCTGTAACATCAAATGTGAGGGTTCCATCAACACCGCCAGCACAAATCACACTCGTTTCAGGCGTGATATCACCTACCGTGATAACGTCCCAAACACGAACTTGCGCAACAGCCGTTGACGCTGCTGTTCCACAGGCCAAACCGTTTGATACACGCAAGCGGAACTCGTATATACCTGGAACGATTGTTCCATCATAAGTTGCTGGCGTTACTGGGCCAGTTGCTGATGGTGTACCCAAAAGCTCAAAGTCACCTGCCGCAGCGCCTGGTCTACGCATTTCCCACTGCCAAGCACCACGCAACACGGTTGGTTGTGCAGCCACTCCCACCGTAATCGCTCCTGCATCTATACAGATATGCGCCAAAGCTGGCATCGTTACCGTGATTTGCGGTTGTGCAAACACTTGAATCGGAATATAGTCCGAGAACTCCGGCGGACACGTCACACTTGCGCCGCCATAATGCGCACCAAACTGTGCACGTACGAAATGTGTTGTATCCATATCCACGCCTGGCGCACGCAACGCTATAGCCATTGGCGTGGTGCCATGTGCTATCGCTGTAAACGTAAACGGTGCAGCAGTGCCAGGTAGTAACCTCCAATTCGGATCATTCGTAGCACCGTTGGTTGGTGGCATGGTTGTGCGATCCGCTGGATCTGCACCAATAAACAACCAAATAAACGATGGATCTGGATCCGCTGCAGCCGTAGCAACCGTTGTTGTAGGTGCTGTTCCGCCCACACAAATCGCTGCAGGTGTCGCTGTGATAGCGTGTGAAGTTGGTGGCGCTACAATAGTTACTGATGCTGCTGCCTGTATCGGGAAACAAACATTATTCGAAACAGTTGCTCTAAAACCATGTGTTTCAGGACCTGTCAAAAATTCAGTCACCGAAGGTGTTGTTTCGGTCAATGATGTCGGCGTTCCGCCTACTAACCATTCCCAAAGTGTAACATGGAATGGATCCGCTGGATTCACAGAAACCGTTGCCGTTACATCGCGTTCACACAATGGTGTAGTGCTTGGCGACAACGCAACCGATGGCACAAGTTGTCTGTACCAGTTCACCGTCAACGAACGGCTGGTTACCTCTGTACTCGCACAACCGTTGTTGCGAATAATCACTTTGTACTCCCTCGTCAACACTGGTGTCGCTTGGCCTACTGGAGCCAAGAACGTGTGCATGTGGTAACTAATCGCTGTAGGATCTAACGTCCAAGCGCCCCACGTGCCTGATGTAGCATCATAGGTACGGTATGACCAATAGAACGTCACGTTTGCATTAGCACCAGAAGCCTCAGCATCTACAATCATCGTCACATCTGCACGGTTTTGCGTGACTAAGTCAGCATCTAAATCTACCGCACAAATGGACATTGCTGTCACGCCATCATCAGCCACAAAGCTCAATTCCTCAATAATCTCCGGTTCAGGGAACACACGAATCTCCAAAGGCAAAGTGTGTACCGTTGGACACGCACGACTGTCAACTCTCACTCGGAAACTCACCGTTTCCGTGATATTCGTCAAACTCGTGCTTCCTGGGAACGCTGCACTTGTTGCATTTTCTGTACCAATATATTCTTCGGCTCCACTGCCAATCGTTTCCAACCACGTAAACGTTAGTCCGCCACCGGCTTGACCGCTAAGCGAAATCGCATCCGTGAAATTTGCTGTCGAGCATACATACTGTGGACTTGGTGGAGCAATCGTTCCTGCTGTGGTTAATGGATCAACAGTAACCGTTGCAAACAGGACATAACCAACATCAACTGGAACAAGACCTCCACCACGAAGCACGCGTGCACGAATGTGAACCACACCCGATGTAGTAATCGTAAGCAAATCGTCTAACAAAATACGTTCTACCACAGCATCTGGAACAGCAGCAAGATCAATCAAACTTCCTGGCTCTGTCCAAGCGCCGATTGCACTAACATCAGGAGCTGGATCAGCTGTAGAGAAGCCCCAAATCATTTGGTCAAACTGACCTGTGCCTCGCGTTAGTTGCGCATACGTTGTTCCGTCAACACAGATGATCGGATCATCAACTGTAATTGCTGCACTACCCAAAAGCATATCTTCAAGCATATGAATCACAACCGCATCTGAAACAGCCGGTTCACAACCAGTGTTGAGGGCTATTGGTGTTGATGGCACTCTGTAGGCTCTCGCTCTAACGATATAGAAGCCAGGTGTTGCTGGCAACGTCGTTATCGGCTGTGTTAGTGATGTTTGAGCACCAACTGTTATTAAAGCAAAGGATGTACCCGTTTGACAATTCTCTATTTCTTGCGGAGTTGGGGTAGAAGGAAGATCTTGACGGCACTGAATCCAAGAAACATTCGTCGCGTTTTGAATGTCTGGAAGAATGAAGTTATAACCTGCAAATCCACCGTGATGACTTGGTCCAGTAAAGGATGCTGTAAGCGCGCCAAACGTCGGCTGCGCATAAACAATCACCGTTTGGTTATTCGAGTTCGCTCTCGCCGCACATACACCCGAGATGGTTTGAACTCTAAACAAATGTGTACCCTCTGCCAATCCTGTCGGAACATTGCTTGCAAATTCTGCATTCAAAGCACCCATGGCTACTGGACCACCAATATTCACCCAGCCTGTTTCTGAATCTGCACCGTGCGGCAAACGTTGCCACTGATACGTCATACCAGCTGTGGCGCCTGCGCCTGCTGTAGCCGTCAAATTATTCATCGTTCCACCAAAACAGATATTGCTTTGACCTGCGATGGTCGCTGCAACAGCCGTCGGATGAACAACCGCATAAACTGTATTCGGTGCTGTACCGCCTGCTTGCGAACAACCTCTCAACGCCATCGTAAACGTCACTGGATGACCAGCTTCGTTTGCTGTTGCGAACGTGTGCGTGCGTGTCCATGTTGGATCACCATCGCCACCTGTGCCACCAGTCGGCGACCAGCTCAAAGAAACACTGTCTGAACCACCAAAGGCATCAAACAACGTTGCATCTACAAAACTAATCGTCGTAGGTTGGCCCGAACATACCGCCGTTGGTGTTTCCAACTGTGGTACATTAAAGGTTCTCGTACGAATCTCGAACTCACCACCCGTGCCAAGCGCCGACAAACAGCCTTGCGCCGACCAGTAACGCACATCAAACGTGTAAATGCCTGGATCCAAATTCTGTGGATCGGTCACATTCCACGAATGCATCGGAACATAAAACGCATTCGGTCCTGTAGGAACAATCATAATGTTTTGCATACCCGAAGGCGTGCCAGAAACAAGATTTTGCAACGAAAGAGTCGATACCTGACCTTGACAAAGCGTAGCCGTAGAGGCTGTAGCCGACGGTGCAGCCGGAATTCTATAAACCGTTATGAATCCTTCGCCTGTAAATCCAGCTCCCGCATCGCTAAACACCGTAATCGTATGCACACGATCCTCCGTAGCATGATGCGAAAAGTCGTCCCTATCAAGGTTGATGAGAACTGGAACACCAGCTACTGTCGCAACAGGCGGATTTGGAATATATTCACGAACAGTTGTATTCTCTGTATCAACAATCGTGATACGTACAATCGGACGGTTATCGTTGGTCGTCACCGTAACCGCTGGCTGACCCATAATATACGGTGGCGGAAGCACTGGATCCTGACAAAGGTTTAGCGCTGTCACTATAATCTCCGGTGTCAAACACTCTGTCGCCAAAACAACCTCCGCATAATCCGTACAACCGTCATAAGTCACCGTTGCTCTATACGTAGCATCCGCCCAAGGCGCTTCCACTGTGTGGCTCAAGCCTGTGCCAACATTTGTCGCACCGACTGTCCAAACAACAGCTGCTGCGCCGCCATGCGATGGATTAGCCGTCAAAACCACGTCATCGTAACGACACTGATCCGCTGCTGCAATATCCGCAATAGCCGTAATCGTTGGCTGTGTGCGAATGGTAAACTGGCCCGGTGTCGTAGCTTCCGCTGGACACTGACCCGTGGCGATCGCCGTAAAGTTAAATGTGCTTGGCGAGAGAGCAGTTGTTGTAATCGTTACCGATCCACCTGCGCCAAACTCCGTCTGGCTAAAGCCCGCTACATCACCTGTTAGTTCAATATTTGCACCTGCCGTAGACGTCACCGTGAACGTAATGCTCTGACCGTGACACACCGAAAGTGTACTCGCACCAGGAACAATCGTTGGATCGGCTGGAACTGGCAACATCGTAACCGATGTTGTTGCTGTTTGAACCGCCGGACAAGCATTGTAATTCACCGTCAACGTAAACGTTGTCGCTGCATTCAAGGTTGGTCTATTGGCTTCAAAATCCGCTTGAAGCGCAGCTACATCTGTACCCGTTGCAGAACCACCATCCCACGTCAATGTGAAGTTTGTCGCATGGGTTGTTCCTGTAACTGTTGCAAGCAACGGCGCAATTGTACCCGGACAAACCGACGGCGCTGCAAACGTAAACGCTGGCGTCGGGCTCGCTGGCAAAATGCCGAACGCAGTCGGCGTACCTGCTAAACTCGTACACGCCAGATTATTAATCGCCGCATTGGTCACTTGCTGTGTCAATGACACCGAACCAGCCGCAAGCACACGTATCTGGAAAGGTGCTGTTTGCGGTTGTGCGACAGGAAGCATCATATTTCCTGCGCCCGTGATCGTCCAAGCCAATGTGGCTCCTGCCGTTGGCGCAATATCCAAGCCAATCAAAACCGTATCGCCCGAACAAACATTGGGGATATCTTCAACCGTCAACGTCGCTGGAAGCGCTACAACTCTAAATGTACCGTCAATCGTATCCGAATGACAGCCGCCAAGCAACGTATAGGCTCTAAACGTACGATCGCCTGCTGGCAAACCGCTCGCATTCGAAACCAAACCCGTGGCACTAATCGTGGCACCAAAACCGTCTGGAGCATAAAAACGTGCCGCTCCTACAACCGGAGATGTTGGCGCACGAAGCTGGAAACTTCCAGTCGCACCTTGACACATCTCGCCAAGCGCAGTTGCTACAACTGGCGCCGGAACCTGAGGCTGAACCGTAATCGTACGATAATTCGTAGGAGTAATCACACCACCACAAAGAAACGTCACCACAGTTCTAAAATGCGTAGTCCCCGTCAAATTGCCTGGCGTAAACGTTGTGGCTGTAGCCGATGGCGTGCCAACACTCGTCCAGCTTGTTCCGTCCGTGCTCGATTGCCATTGAATGTTCTGCAACGTGTTGCGCGTTGGCGTCGTAATCGCTGCTGTCAATGTGCCAGGTGCATCATCGTAACAAATCGTCGAGCTGCCACCCGTCGGTGCCGAAATATCCCCCGCAGTTGCTGGTACTCTCGCATAAGGATATGCAGACGCCACTTCTCCCGCCGCAGGACAACTATTGTTTCGAACCGTCAATAAAATATGGAAATAACCCGTTATCGGTGATGATGCTGCGTCGCTTACCGTAAGTACGAAGTCGTCAACGCCACCAAGATCTGACGTTCTGCTTGGCTCAACCTGTCCCGGAAGGCCAGTCCAACTAATCGTTTCTGTCTCCAAAAGTGGACGAGTCAAACGAATATAGGTTACCTCGCCTGGACAAAGGTAATAAGGCATTATTAGGTTTACTGTGTCCGCATTCGCAATCACCGTAAACGTAGCGGGAGCGCTTTCGATCGACGAACAACCGCCCGGAACATTCACTTGCGCTGTAATCTCGCGAGGACCCACTGTTGCCAGCTGTGCCGATGGAACATTTACCATAAAAACATTCGCTGAGGTCGTATATGTCCAATCTGGTGCTGGCATACGCCAAGTCACCGTCGCGCCCGCTGGAAGTGTACCTACCGGCAACGACACGTAGAAGTTCGTTGCACCCACACAAGGATTCGTCGTAATCGCCGTAATCAACGGCTGTGCCGGCAATGGATTAACAGTAATACTGCCCGAATTGTTCGGCATAGGATCACAACTATTATTAAAGTCGGTTGTCAACGTGACAACACCCGTTGTAATCGCTGTAACTTCTGGTGCAAAGGTAAAACTGGTTCCACTGCCTGACGGCGTGAAAGGCTCACCCGCAAACGTCCAACTCACAATGCGCTCTGGGCTTTCTACCGCTCGGTCAAGTGCGATTGTGATGTCATCTCCACTACAGAATGGACTGCCCGTAATCGTCACCGTGCGTGTTGCCGATCGTGGAATCACCACAACCGTAACAGAACCATCCGCATAGCAATCGCCAGCCTGAACTCTCGCACTAATCGTAACATTCTCTACCGTCGCAAACTGCCCCGCAGGAATCGTAAACGAAGCACCCGTACCAATGTTTGTACCACCAATCGACCAAGTTACTGTTGCGCCGCCTGCCACATTAGTTACTTCAGCCGCAAGGGTTGTATTTTGACAATGGTCTTGATTGGCTGTAATATTAAAGGCTGGTGCTGTAGGATTAGCAATCACCTGAACACGCACTGGTGCTGTATGAACCACACCGCAAGCATAGGTCACCTGAACACGGAATTCCGTATCGCTAACCTCGGCTGTCGAAACAGCATGTGTGTTGCCCGACGGCTGTGTAGATAAATCCGCAAAGTCGCCCGAACCAAACGGACGCGATTGCCAAATCGTGCTAACAACTTCGTTGCCAGCAACTACCGCTGGTGGCGTGAAGGTCAGACTATGCGTTGCTCCCACACAAAGTTCGGCTGTGCCAGCCAATGAACCTGCACCGCCTGCTGCTGGTAGAACTGTAATTGTTTGTGCCGAATCACCACGTGGTGGACACGTACCGATTTGAACACGTAATAATATAGGAACATTCGCTCCTGGCGTTACAGAAGCCGGTACTACCAAATGACGTTCCGTAGCATTCGATGCTGCCGTTGGTGTTACTGCAACACCGCCAATCGACCACGTTTCAACTTCTGCTGGAGATGTGGAAATCGGACGATTGATTGTCGCGATAATCACACTATCTCTACAAACTGTTGTTCTATTTAGGTCAAAGGAAATTGGTGCTGAGTAAGGACTCATATTAATGGTTACAACACCTGGAATACCTGCAGCTGGACCACAATAATAATGCAACGTTGCACGCATGTGTGTCACCTGATTCACGATACCTACTGGAACATTCGTCAACACATTGTTTACGCTATCCCAATTGTCGCCGTCTATACTGCGGTGCCAAACAACTCTGTCGAGTGGGTTATTTGTAAACGTTGGTAGAGTCACAGAAACCGTTCCGCCATCAGCACCCGGACAAACCGCTGTTTGCGTTTGCGAAAGATTGCCCGCAGGAATAGAGCCCGATGCTGTTGTACGAACGCCAACACTTGCCGTAGCTGGTGTTGGTGTACCTGGACATGCGCCCGTTTGAACCGTCAAACTAATCGTTGTTGCAGCCGAAACACCTACAAGTGTGAAGGTT
>Ga0209755_10005336_pt1 | contig 14668 bp, 12 predicted proteins | sample TergutCo191P1_FD_187301 | JGI IMG/M metagenome (GOLD analysis project Ga0209755, IMG submission 187301) | Cornitermes sp. P1 segment gut microbial communities from Petit-Saut dam, French Guiana - Co191P1 (SPAdes) (version 2) | ecosystem: Host-associated > Arthropoda: Insects > Digestive system... | reverse complement strand
TATAAAAGGAATCGTATTTCCATCATCAATAAGCTCTATTACGTTTTTAACATGTAGCGGCTGACACCCCAGTTCGCTTGCCAGTATACTCTCATATGAAAATGCCAATGTACTACCTCCGAAAGAAATAAATTTTGCCCTTTTACGCCCAGGTCACTTCGCCTTTTTCCTCAAACATCATAACCTTGCTTAAAAATTCGATGGCCTTTTCAACACCCTCGTTTGGTGTCATGAGGCTGTCCTCATGCTCGATTGATATAACTCCGTCATAGCCAACCAATCGTAAATTTGACATAATATCTTTCCAAACAGAAAAATCATTGCCGTAACCCACAGTTCTGAAAAGCCATGCACGCTTTATTTCATCCGCATAGGGCTGAACATCAAGAACACCGTTTGTTGCGGTGTTTATCGGGTCTATCTTTGTATCTTTGGCGTGGAAATGATAGATTGCCGAGCCAAGGCTTCTGATAGCAAACACAGGGTCTACACCTTGCCAGAAAAGGTGGCTCGGGTCAAAGTTTGCACCGATAGTATCACCGACTGCCTTTCTCAAACGCAGAAGCGTTTCCGCATTGTAAACACAAAATCCGGGGTGCATTTCCAAAGCAACACGTATGCCGTGTTCTTTGGCAAAAACGGCGGCTTTTTTCCAGTATGGAATAAGTACTTCGTTCCATTGATAATCAAGCGTCTCCAGAAAATCGTCAGGCCAAGGGCAAGTCACCCAGCTCGGACGTTTTGCCGAAGGGTCTGAACCCGGACAACCGGAAAAAGTTACAATCGTTTTCACACCAAGCTTTTGAGCAAGCCTGACCGTCTCTTCAAAGTTGCTGTGAGCCTTATCGGCAACCTCTTTATTCGGGTGAACAGGATTTCCGTGACATGACAGAGCCGAAATCTCAAGTCCGTTTGAGACAATCATCTCCTTGTATGATTTTATTGCATCTTCGCTTTTAAGTAGTTCCGCTGGGTTGCAATGACTGCTCCCGGGAAATGAACCTGTGCCGATTTCAAGCGACTGCACTCCGAGTTTTTTCAGATAAGGCATCACTTTTTCTAAAGGCTCTGAGTTGTATAACGCTGTAAATAATCCTAGCTTCATCTTTTTTCTCCTATTATTCGTAAAATATTTATCCTTTTCACCTTAACGTATTTACCAATATAACCATAATTATCGTAGCTGTCAATAGCCTCAAAAACACTTGCAGTTTTACTCGGTATCTGGTATCATTTTTTTTATCAGAAAATTTTAGGAGGAGACCACATGAGCAAGAAGCTAAAAGTTGCCATTATAGGGTGCTACGGCATCGCACGTTCAAAACACATAGGCGCCGTACAATCTATACCGGAGGCTGAAGTAGTCGCGTTTTGTGACATTTTAGTTGAAAGAGCCGAAGAAATGCGAGATGACAGCGGACTTACAAACGCCAGAGTCTACAAAGACTACAAGGAGTTATTAAAAAACGAAAAATTAGACGCCGTGCATATATGTACTCCAAACATATCCCACGCACCAATCACAATAGCTGCACTTAAAGCAGGCATCCACGTTTTGTGCGAAAAACCGATGGCAACCACATATGCAGACGCCAAACTCATGTGCGACACAGCCAAAGAAACCGGAAAAGTGCTGTACATCGGATACCAATACCGCTATCAACCTGAACCGCAATTTCTCAAGAAAATGTGCGATAATGGCGAGCTTGGTGAAATTTACTTTGCAAAAGCACACGCAATAAGGCGCAGAGGCGTTCCGACATGGGGAGTTTTCCTAAAAGCAGAAGAGCAAGGCGGGGGCCCGCTCATCGACATAGGCACACACGCGCTTGATATGACTCTCTGGATGATGAACAATTACAAACCAAAATCTGTCATGGGTGCCTCATATAAGAAACTGAATGATAATCCGGATTGCGGAAACATATTCGGTCCTTGGGACCCATCAGAATATACCGTTGAAGACTCTGCATTCGGTTTTATTACCATGGAAAACGGTGCAACAATTATTTTAGAGTCAAGCTGGGCGTTGAATATCCTTGATGAAGGAGAAGCAAAGTGTACACTCTGCGGAACAAAAGCCGGGGCTGACATGATGAAAAATGGGCTGACCATTGTTTCAGATTCAAACGGCAGAATGACGAACGTTAGGCCGAGCTTTGACGATGGGGCTATCGCCTATGTGCCCGGTGTGGAAGTTCACTCAATACAGGAACAGGAGTCAAGAAATTTCTACGATGCCATTTTGTACGGAAAAGAGCTTTGCGTAAAACCGGAGCAAGCACTCGTAGTAACCCAAATCCTAGAAGCAATATACGAGTCTGCCAAAACAGGCAAACCTGTATACTTCGTTTAGTAGTTATCAACGCTCTGCCCAGGCGAGGCTTCTGCCGACTGCGCGTTCCCAGCCTCGCCTGAGTACCGCCCTGTCGGAGTCATTCATTTTTGGTGAAAACGTGGCTTCTCTGCGCCAAAGTTGCTTTAATTCATCTGTATCTCGCCAAACACCTGTCGATAAACCCGCAAGAAACGCCGCTCCGAGCGCGGTTGATTCGCTAACCATTGGCCTGCATACAGTTTTTCCTGAAATATCCGCTTGAAACTGCATAAGCAGATTATTCACGGAAGCCCCACCGTCAGCACGAAGCTCTGTTATCTTAATCCCGGTGTCATTTTCAATGGCACTTATCAAATCATAGCTTTGAAAAGCAATCGATTCGAGTGCCGCTCTGATTATGTGCTCGCGTTTTGTACTGCGCGTTATGCCGACAATGCACCCCCGCGCATACATATCCCAATGCGGAGAACCGAGACCTGTAAACGCAGGAACAAAGTAAACGCCATCAGAGTCAGGCACCAGTGATGCAAACTCCTCAACCTCGCTACTCGTAGAAATCAGCTTCATCTCATCTCTGAGCCACGAAACCACCGAGCCCGCTGAAAACACACTACCCTCCAACGCATACGATGGTCTGCCTTTGGCGGACGCAGCAATAGTCGTTATAAGGCCGCTCTTGCTGTCAAAAGACTCGGTACCTGTGTTCATCAGCAAAAAACAACCCGTGCCGTAAGTATTTTTCACATCACCCTTGTCAAAGCAGCACTGCCCGAAAAGTGCAGCCTGCTGGTCGCCCGCAATCCCTGCAATCGGAATTTCGACACCCTGCACATCGGTATATCCGTATATCTCACTTGAGCTGCACACCTTGGGTAGCATAGCGCGCGGGATATTCAGAGCCGACAGCAGCTCATTATCCCAATCGAGAGCATGAATGTCAAAAAGCATTGTGCGAGACGCGTTCGTATAATCAGTGACATGCACCTTGCCCTTAGTCATTTTCCAGAGAAGCCATGTGTCTACAGTGCCGAAAAGAAGCTCTCCGCTCTCTGCTTTTTTTCTTGCACCCTCCACATTATCAAGGATCCAGGCTATTTTCGAGCCTGAGAAATAAGCGTCGGGAATCAGCCCCGTGGTGCGGCGAATTTTTTCTGTCAGCCCGTCCGATACAAGCTTTTCAATTATGCCCGCCGTCCTGCGGCACTGCCAGACGATTGCATTATAAACAGGCTTACCCGTGGATTTTTCCCAGACAATAGTGGTCTCACGCTGATTGGTAATCCCAGTAGCCACAATATCCCTCGCGCTGATGCCGCTGTGCGCAACAGTCTCGCTCATAACTGCAACCTGCGATGAATAAATTTCCACAGGGTCTTGCTCAACCCATCCGTCACTCGGATAGATTTGCGAGAACTCTTTTTGCGAAGACGCAACTATATTTTGCTCACTGTCAAAAAGCACCGCCCGAGAGCTGGTTGTTCCCTGGTCAAGAGATAAAATGTACTTATGCATAAGCGTCCTCCTCGGAAAGATTCAGTCATGCCAAATATTCTACCATCTTTACCACTACCAATCAAGCTTGAAGTTTGGTGAGTTTGCTACAGTTCAGAAACAACCCTAACTATGACATTCGTGACACCAGTGTCAAACTGCAAAAGTCTTTGCAATTTGGTTCTAGAGCCCTAACTTTTTCATCACGGGGGCGAATACACAATTTGTATACTGCACACATTTTCCGACCAGTATTGCTGAAATCAATGTTCCCTCTCGTACTCCGTACAAGCCTTCTAGGGCCATAAAAGAAAGCACAGATGCAATAATAACCAAAGTCAAATCCTGTATAATGCGCACCTTGTGAAATTCTCCGTTTGGAGTCTTGCTTACAATCGCCGTCGTTAACGCTTCCGGCGGCAGATTGACGATACGTGCTCGCATGTGAAGTGTCACTCCTGCGGCAGTTAGAATAATACCAATAGCCAACTTTACGAGCTGACCAAAGTAACCGGGAATTTGCACATTCCCTACAAGAAAAAGAGAAAAATCCACAAGATATCCAAACAAAAAAGCCATAGCAATCTGTGTGAGTTGAATCGGCTTAAACGACTTTCGCAAAAGGGCTATCTGTATTAGTGTGAATATTGTCAGAACTACGAACATACTCGTCCCCAGCGTCAATCCGCTCACGAGACTAAATACAAATGGCACCACCTGTGTCGGTGAGACTCCGAGATTTGCCCTTACTGTAAACACTGCACCTAGCGACAGGACAAACACACCAAGCACATACAACAATATGCGCCTAAACCATCTATTCTGTGTCACATCACTATTATACAATATCAAGAATCTCACTAATATTTTTAACCCTATAAGTAGCGAAGTTGCTATTATATGCATCTCCTATACCAACACAATCAAAACCGCCTGCACAAGCGGCCTCAATACCGGCATGAGCATCTTCCACGACCAAGCAGTCCTTTGAATCTGAACTTAACAGCTTCGCTGCCAACAAGAAAACTTCAGGATCGGGTTTCGTTTTTGTTATACTATTCCCACCAACAATTGCTGAGAAATAGTGTGTTATGTCTGTCTTGTCAAGAATGAATTCCGCATTTTTGCTTGATGACCCTATTGCCATTTTTTTGCCCATAGCTTTAAGAGTATCCAGCATTTGAAGTGTCTCTGAGCTTATGGATTCAGGTTTAAGATTATTTAAATATCCTTTGTAAATTTCATTTTTATCAAGTGCAAATGTTCGTTTTTCTGCATCGGTGAATTTACAATCGGAATAACTTAAAATTATCTCTAAGCTCTCCATCCGTGACACTCCGCGTAGTCGGTTGTTGATTGTTTCATCAAGTGCAATTCCTATGCTGTCAGCTACAGCTTTCCACGCAACGTAGTGGTATTCATCAGTGAACACCAACACACCATCAAGATCAAAGATAATATTTTTATACTTCATAGTCAAGACCATTCCAAACTTTGAACAAATTAAACTTTCGCATCCCATCTGCCGCAAAATGGGTCTGTCGGACTTTTTCCAACAAATTGCGATTCGCCAACAAGTTTTTCAATCAAACTCTCAAGTACTTCGTCTGTCGAGCTATATGCATTTATGAAAGTCTTTACGCGCGGCACGTCGAGTAAGTGATATGGGTTCTCCACCGAGATAAATATGGTTGGCACACTTTCAATGTATACAGGTACATTTGCTCCCATGGGCATATCCCATTCTATTCGCACAACAGTTTGGTTACTTTTAGTGGCAAGGTTTGCCAGATAAACTATGATGTCATACTTCCCCTCAATTTCACCTGCAGCCTTAAGCCAACCTTCACGTCCGGCGTTTGGGTCAAATTGATCGACCTCAAATCCTCTACCAATCAGTTTTTGTTTGAAAGCTTCCGCAACACCTTCTTTTACTGAATATGCAAAACCCTGCTTGGCTTCGATGCCATAAAATAATATTTTTTTATGTGTTTCAGGTGAAATCGGCAATACTCCTTTTTCTTCCTTAACCAATGTTATGCTTTTATCAGCACACTCTTTCGCCCAAACTTTGTGCTTTGGTTCTGTGATTACTTTCTTGGCAATTGAAAGGTCTGCTGTGAGCTTTTTTGTATGTAATTTCAGTGCAGCTTTCATGGCTAAAATTCGAGTGACTGCACTGTCCAAACGCTCTGTCGAAATCGTACCATCCTCTACACCCGCTCGCATGAACGACAAATCTTCTTCCATATTTTTTGTGAATAAGAACATATCACATCCTGCTGCGATTGCCGCAGGAACCGCTTTTGAGCGAGGCATAGGAATGCACATACCCGCCATCGTTGTAGCGTCGGTAACAATAAGTCCGTCGAAACCCATATCCCTACGTAACAGCCCTGATACTACCTGTCTTGACAAAGATGCAGGTAAGATATCTGCATCTGAAATATCCGGATTCACATGCCTCTCATAATTTGGCAGAGTGATGTGTCCAATCATAATAGACATGACACCAGAGTCAATGCAATCACGAAACACATCTCCAAAACTCTCATTCCACTGCTTCCACGACATATCATTACTGCTGGTCACAAGATGGTGATCGCGCTCGTCCACACCGTCGCCCGGAAAATGTTTCACGGTTGCCGCTATACCTTGCTGTTGAATAACTTCGATATATGCCTTACCCATTTCTTTGACACGCTCTTTATCCGAGCCGAAACAACGGGTGTTAGTAATTGGATTGCGGAAATTGAAGTCTAAATCTACAGTTGGTGCAAAAGTCCAGTTTAGGCCAACAGCAGATCCTGTTTCTCCGCAGATTATCCCCAATTTTTTCGCCATCTCAGAATCGTCTGTCGCTGCAATTTGCATCGGCGAACCGAGCTTTGTCCCCTCCTCTACTACTCCGTTGCCACCGCTTTCCAAGTTTGCTGAGAGCAACATAGGAATTTTTGTTGTTTCTTGAAGCAAATTAACAGTCTTTACAGTTTCTTCCAGTGGCATTGGACGGCACATCAGACCGCCCGGCTTGATACGTGTCACCATATCTGTTAAAAATGCATCGTCATTTTCGTAAGTAACCATGCAAAAAAGTTGACCTACTTTTTCATTTATCGACATGGAGTCGAGCGTTTGCTCAACCCACGTTATATCGTCATTATTTAGATAGAATGGTTTTCCTTTTAGGTTCATTTTCTCAAGCTCCTATCGCATTAGTTACACACCACAATGCCTTTTATAAAGTCTGAAGGTTTATTTTCCAGAGTTTTAAAGGCATCTTCAATATCGTCTAGCTTCCACTCATGACTAACCAGTGGCTCATTTTGCAGGGTTCCGTTGTTAATAAGTGCCACTGCACGGCGGAAGTCATCAGGTTCACTGTGTGAGTAATCAGGGTGAGTTGCGATTATTTCTAGTGACTTGCTCACTGCAATACGGAAATCAAACTCTTTTGTGACAGATGAGTGTGAACTCATGAGCGCAATTTTTGCTCTGCCCTGTTTGACATAGTTTTGCGCATCATTTAACACAGAGGGGATACCTGTACCTTCGATCACAAAATCTGCCATTCTTCCACTCGTAATTTTATCAACGCATTGTTGTACATTATCTTTTTGTGAGTTGATTATGTGGGTCGCACCGAACTCTTTTGCAAGCACCAATTTTTTATCATCAATATCGACAGCAATTAGTTTATCAAGATATTTTCCCGCCAACCCCTGCACGCTCCAAAGACCCATAGGTCCGCAACCAAGAATTACTCCCACATCGCCCACTTCCGGCTCCACTGCGCGTAGTACTGTGATTACGCATTTCTGTGGCTCGCCCATAGCATATTTGGGGTCAATGTTGTCAGCCAACTTTTGACAGGCTGTCTCCGAGATAACCTTATACTCTGCAAATCCGCCAAATCCTCGTGCAAGTCCACTGACTTTGTCACCAACTTTGAAGAGCTTCACATCCGGACCAACCTCTGTTATGAAACCTGCCCATTCGTGACCAAGAGAGTGCGGATAACCGTAAAAGTTAAGCTTACCCTTCCAAAAATTGAGTTCCCAATTGCACAGTCCGCATGCAGAAATTTTAACCAAAACCTCGTCGCCCTTCGGATTATGTTCAACCTCTTTTATAACAAATTTATATGGCTCTGCTAAAAACGCTTGTCTGAATTTCATAACCGACCTCCTATTGATTTTGTGATTTAGTTGCTTGGGCACTTAATTTTGCTACATCGTTTTCGCGGATTTTGTTAAGTATGGTGTCTGTTTGGTTGTCCAAAATAATCGCCGCTATGATTATTGAACCGCGAATAATCCACTGGTAAAACGGACTGACGTTAAGTAAAGTCAACACATTTCCAATAATGGCTATCAAAATTACGCCCCATAATGTGCCGATTACCTTTGAGCGGCCACCTCGCATAGCAGTACCGCCAATAACAACGGCAGCAATGGCATCAAGAGCAAATCCATCGCCCATGTTTGGCACCGCAGCACCTTGGCGACCTGTGAGGACAATCGCACCGATAGCTGCACAGACGCCGGCAATTATGTATACAGAAAGTTGCATCAGGTTAATTCGAATCCCGGAAACTCGCGCAGCTTCTACATTTCCGCCTGTGGCAATCAAGTGCCTTCCATAAATAGTACGCCCCATAGCTACAGCTACGATTATGAGTACTGCAAGCATTATAAGTGTTGGAACGGGAACAAAGCCGAGCACCGTGCCCTGTCCTATTTGAACTACTATCTCCGGTAGCCCAAAGACTGATGCACCGCCGGTAATCAGAAAAGTAATCCCTCGGTATACCATGCCGATAGCCAAAGTCAATACAAATGCAGGCAATTTGAATACACGAATCAATGTGCCATTGATTAATCCGCATGACGCCCCGACTAAAACAGCGATAATCATGGCAATCGGAACAGGCAAATTTAAAGCCGCTGTAGCGTAAACAATTCCGGATAGTGCCAAAACCTCACCCACAGACAGGTCAAACTGTCCTGCTGTGAAAATCAGGGTAAACCCAGTTGCAACAATTGCCATAACAGAAATCTGTCGCGCCATTGTGGTAAGATTGAGTACAGTTAAAAAACGGTCTGATGCAAATGTCGCCACAACAAATAAAAGCACCATGAGTAAAAATGCTTTATTGTTAATTACAGAGAGCATGAGAGTATGTCTGGAAAACTTTGATGTATTCATATTTATGACAATTCCTTTCCTTCATTTATGCCAAATGCACTGTGCATGACCTTGTTTTCGTCGAACTCATCTCTGCCATACTCAGCCGCAATCTTGCCTTGGTGCATGACCAAAATACGGTCACAAATCCCAAACAGCTCAGGAAGCTCAGACGAAACAATGATTATTCCTTTACCCTCTTGTGCCATCCGACCGATTAGTTTGTATATCTCCGCTTTTGCACCAACGTCAATACCGCGGGTTGGCTCGTCTAAAATCAGTACCTCCGGATTCGTGAGTAACCACTTGCCCAAAATAACTTTTTGCTGATTGCCGCCTGATAAAAGCGATATAATTCCATCATTTGACGGACATTTAATCGAAAGTGTGTTTACCATATTGTTTACAATATCCATCTCTTGCTTAAAGTTAATAAATCCGGACTTGCTCATATCATCTAAACACGTCACCGTCATGTTAACTTTAACACTCAAGCCCGAAATAATACCATTGCCACGTCTATCTTCAGTTAATAAACTGATACGGTTAGTTATTGCATCACGAGATGATTTGATTGTGACTTCATTACCATCCATCAGAACTCTACCGCACTTGGTTTTATCTAAGCCAAATATTGCTTGTACGAGTTCTGTTCTTCCGGCTCCAACCAACCCGCAAAAACCTAAAATTTCGCCTCGGCGCAGAGCAAAGTTTATATCTTGCACCCCGGCGTTTGAACACCCGAAGTCTTTGATTTCCAACACAACATCGCCGATTTTTGCATGTGTCTTTGGAAACATATCTGCCATTTCACGCCCAACCATCATGCTGACTAAATCGTCTTTTGTGATTTCGCTCACCGACCGCTCTGCGACAAACTTTCCGTCACGCAACACAGTTACGCTATCACAAACTTGGATAACTTCGTCTAGTTTGTGTGAGGTGTATATGATGCTTTTACCCTCTGCCTTTAATGCTCTGATAATTTCAAATAGTTTTTCAACCTCTGCCTCTGTCAAGGACGATGTCGGCTCATCCATAATAATAATATTTGAATCACAGGATACGGCGCGTGCAATTTCTACTAACTGCATTTTTGAAATTGGCAAGCGTGAAACCTCTTCTCCGGGACTGATGTCCAAACCAAGCTTAGATAAAATTTCAGCGGCAGCTTTCCTTTTTGCTCCAGCACCATCCCAAAATTTGCCAAACCTGCGTTCATTTCCCATATAGATGTTTTCTGCAACAGTCATAAGCGGTGCGAGGCTGATTTCCTGATGTATCATTGAAATGCCTTGTGCCAATGCTTCTGCCGGCGCTTTTGGTGCATAGGTTTTTCCATACAGAACCATTGTCCCCGCCGAAGGGGGCTGCATACCCAGCATGATTTTCATCAATGTTGATTTTCCTGCGCCATTTTCGCCTATCAAGGCATGAACCTCACCTCTGCGCAAATTAAATCCCACGTTCTTGAGTGCTTGGACGCCTGGAAAGCTCTTGGAGATGTTTTCCACTTGAAATATGGTTTTCCCATTCATAATCGATATCTCCTATTTTTTCAAAGAGCGGGGTGCATAGAGACCCCGCCCTTTTTCAATGCGTGTCAACTAAGCAATTCGTCTATATTTTCGATAGTCATGACTGCAAAATGGCGCGGATTGATAAGCCTATTTTCAGCATCGTCAAACTGTATCGCTTCGCCTCGTGCCAAGCTAACTGCCGTTTGAATTGCAGCCGCAGACGATAGGCGCAAATCTTGGAAAGTTGTTGCTCGCATATTGCCGTTCCTTATATTGTGCTGACCAATTTCAGACCCATCTACACCTAGAATTATTATGTCGGGAAAATTACCTGCAAGTGCCGCAATCGCACCATTAGCGAGTTCATCATTCATAGCTGCAATAACTGTCATATCTTCAATCAAGCCGCTAGCAATCCAACCTTCAACTATGTTTTGTGCCAATCCCGCATCCCAGCCTTCCGCAAGAACAAAACCTTCCGCTCCACCGGCAATAAAATTAGCGGATGGCAAAGTCTCGAGGAAACCATTCTTACGTCCGAGCGCAAAAGCAGAGGCACTGCCTGCAATATAGCCAATGTTAGCTTCTTCCAGTTCACCGGATGCAATCAAGCTTGATAGAAATCCACCTAACATTCTGCCGTGATCAAGTTGTTCACCAACAATTCGCGCATCAAAATCGCTACCTTCCGGTACGGCAACTTCATCAATTATCAAATATATGCCTGCGTTTCTAATTGCGCTAATCGCAGTTCCTGCCGCATCACCTTCAACGGGACGCAAGATGATAACATCTACGCCCTGCGCTATCAGGTTTTCCACGTCCATGAGCTGTTGTGCTGTTGCTCCACCTGCATTTGTAGCAACGAGATTTACCCCGTCCATGGTAGCCACAAGATTTTGGTATACTGCGAGCAAGTTCGTGTTAAATTCGTCGGTAAATGACTGAGATAGACCGATTAAGACTGTGCCTACCTCTTCCGGCTCTTCCGGTGCTTCTGTGGTGTCATCGACATTTCCTCCGGACTCTGCTACGGGAGTAGGTGTGGGAGTTTCCGCAGGTGTCGGTTCACCATTGTCACAAGCGGTAAGCATGATGACACTCATAACCAGCACCAAAAGCAGGGCAAATAACTTTTTCATATTGATATCCTCCATTTTTTATATATCTACCGCTCATATTTCATTTTAAGCAGTATGACAACTTGATTTAATTAGTTCGCTATTTAACACTGATGGGCGCTCCATCGTGGTTTTTAGTAAATATGTTTGATTCGTTTTTGATGATTCCAGTACCCCAAGCATAATTTCAAGTACATGCAAGGATTGCGCCCCACTTATGCTCGGCGTGCTACCGGTTCGTATAGCAAATGCCATATCAGCTACACCCAACCCTCGGCTATTTTTGATAAACCCGTCTGTTTTTACGGGTACTTCCATCACCTCATCCATCCCCTGCCTTAGCTTGACAAATTTTCCGGGTTCCGGTGCAAATAGCGATGGTGTGATGCCACAGAACGTATTTGGATCAGGCATGACCAATATTCCTTTTGTTCCGCAGACAGTCATTAGTGGCAAACCTGACTCCCAGTACGGAGTCGGCATATCCCAACTTGTAGTGACATTCGCTATTACACCGCTTGCAAACTCCACCAATGCCGCCGAAAAGCTATCTGCCACACATGGAAACTCTGTATTAAAGTTAGGACTTTCCTGATTCTGCACCTTGCGTACAGGGGTTTGGCTTTTTGAAAACCCTGTTACCCTAATTGCCGAACCAAACAACGACGTCAGCACAGTAAAATAGTATGGACCCATGTCTAATAGGGGGCCGCCGCCCGACTGATAGAAAAATGCAGGATTTGGATGGAATGTTTCCGGACCTTTGGATAATAAAAATCCAAAAGCATTTACGACATTACCAACCTCGCCGCTATCTATAAGCTCACGGCAGGTCTGTAAGCCGGTGCCTAAAAATGTGTCCGGTGCCGATGCTATTGATAATTTCCGTTCTCCTGCCAATTCAATCAGCTCAAGTCCCTGCTCCAACGTCTCTGCCAAAGGCTTTTCACAATAGACATGCTTTCCAGCCAAAAGAGCCTGCTTGTTCACTATGTAGTGCGCTGCCGGGATTGTCAGGTTCACGACTAATTCAATATCAGAAGCTTCAATCAAACTCTCCACAGCTTCAGCTCGCAAGCCAAACTGCTCTGCGCGCTTAGTTGCAGCTTCCTGATTCAAGTCCGCACAAGCAACAACTTCAATCAAATCTTTAAACATGGTAGTCATATTTTGTATGTATATCTCACTAATCATACCGCAACCTATTACACCAATTTTCATTTTTTTCATATTTTCACCTTTATTTGCACATATATTTTCATATCGCATCAATTGATGGCAGAGTAGTGTTTGCACTCAACCATCTACCTTGACTTTTATTATACATGCGAACTTCTGGAATTTCAATTGACTTTTATTCCAAATAATTCATTTTGTTTTTGTACATTTTTCATATGCAATTTTTCATACTTTGTGTTGGGTTTTCAATTCAAATCGCCTTGACACTTTTGGTGTTTCATATTATAATTTTTGAGTGTATCTTTTTATTAGCATCAAAGAAAAAACTTACATTGAAAATATGAAACTAGTAATCAAAGTAGCTCCAAGTAATTCCAAGTAGCTCCTGAATAGTTACTGCAATCGACTATAATTTTTGAAGGCTAAGGGGACTGGTAATGAGTAAAGTACGATTGTCTGACATTGCAAAAAAAGCCGGTGTCTCAGTTACAACCGTCTCTCGTTCTATGAATGGTAGCGGATATGTAGCTGAGGAAGTGCAAGTACGTATCAATCAAGCAGCTGTTGCGCTTGGTTACGTGCATCCTGAGCACAAAAAAAAGACCACACGAAAAAACACCATAGGAGTCATTTCGTCCTTTGGCACACTTAACCCTTTTACTCCGGCACTCAGTGCAACACTTCAATTACGTGCAGCAAGCATGGACTATTACTGCATTCAAAGTGCTCCCGGCTATTTAGATAACGAAAAGCTCGCATTTCACGCCGAGCAATTATCAAAACTTAATGTGTGCGGTTTACTGGTTGCAACTTTTTTGGCAGAAACACTTAACGAGGAAACTCGTACTTTGCTTCATAGCCTTGACATTCCTATTGTTTTTTTGGAACGTGCAGATGGATGCTACGGATTTAATCGAGTACTGGTCGATAGTGTGATTGGAACTTACTCTGCCACAAAACATTTATTAAATAATGGGCATCGACATTTGGCTTATATAACACACAGCCGAATCACAAGTGTAGAGTCGAGCAAAACAGAGGGGTTTCGCCGAGCAATCGAGGAATCTGATAATCCGAATATAAAATACACCATCACAGCTTGCGATGATGTTAATCCCCTATCCGCTGCTAACGCTATGCGGTATGCCCTAGCACAAGATCCGGCAATTAGCGGCGTAGTCGCATGGAACGACCTGCTCGCCTTGGGAGCGCAACCCATACTCCAATCTGCCACAGACAAGGCAGAAATCATTGGTTACGACAATCTGCTTGCGCCATTTTTATCAACTCCGATCAGCAGCGTTGAGATGCCGATTGACGAAATTGCCACCTCTGCAATAGAAATTATCGATAAACATGTAACGGCAAAGACCCCACCTTCACCCCGCACAATCACGTTGGAGCCAAAACTTGTTTTGATTGGTTGAACTTAACAAATGAAAGGCCCTGCATAGTCTCGTGTATTATTGCGTCTTCACAAACTTTGCAGCCTCAATACCAGTTCGCTGTGCTTCGAGCGTAACATTATCAACAATATCGTGAACTTGCAAAGCATTTCCGCAAACGAAAATGCCCGGGGCTGACGTTTGTATATTATTGCCATCAACTTTAATCCCCGCCGCGCTGAGAAGCTCATTTTCGGGGATAAGCCCTGCCGAGAGAAGAACAGTGTCGCAATAAAAAGACTGCTCAGTGCCTTCAATAGTGTTTCTGTTCTCGTCCACCTTTGAAACAACCACTTCCTCGACGCGTTTTCTGCCGCGAATATCAGTGACAGTGTGAGACAAAAGAAGCGGAATATCAAAATCATGCAAACATTGCACAACATTTCT
>Ga0209755_10005335_pt1 | contig 14669 bp, 16 predicted proteins | sample TergutCo191P1_FD_187301 | JGI IMG/M metagenome (GOLD analysis project Ga0209755, IMG submission 187301) | Cornitermes sp. P1 segment gut microbial communities from Petit-Saut dam, French Guiana - Co191P1 (SPAdes) (version 2) | ecosystem: Host-associated > Arthropoda: Insects > Digestive system... | reverse complement strand
CCCGCTCGTTGGTTGCAAGGCTTGTCAGCTTGTCAGCCACCTTTCGCACGATATATGCGGATAATTTCTCCACATAGCCGTCGTTTTGCAAGAAGCTACGTGACACGTTCAGCGGCAGGTCGGGGCAGTCCAACACCCCTTTGAGCAACAGCAAAAACTCGGGGATGACCTCCTTGATATTATCTGCCACAAAAACCTGATTGGAAAACAGCTTGACCTGCCCCTCTATAGATTCCAGCTCGTGTTTCAGGCGTGGGAAGTACAAAATGCCTTTGAGACGGAAGGGGTAGTCCATATTCAAGTGAATCCAAAACAGTGGCTCATTAAAATCTGTGAACACTTGGTTGTAGAATTGCTTATACTCCTCGTCTGTGCAGTCTGCTACCTTTTTTTGCCAAAGTGGGTTTTTGTCATTAACAGGCTCTGGTGCTTTGTCCTCTGCAAGGGGTGTTGCCGCATTTTCGTAAAACACGTCAACAGGCATGAAGCCGCAGTATTTCTTGATGATGCGGCGCAGGGCGTAGTCGTCTAAGAAGCTGTCGCCATCCTCGCCTATGTGTAGGATGATTTCTGTGCCGCGCTCTGTACGCTCGCTGTCTGTAATCTCAAATTCAATGCCGCCGTCACAGCTCCAGCGTGCCGCCGCCGCCCCCTCTTGATGGGACAACGTGTCAATCTCAACTTTGTCCGCCACCATAAATGCGGAATAGAATCCCAGCCCAAAATGCCCGATTATATCACCTTCTGCGTCGGCCTTGTCTTTGTATGTGTTGATAAAATCGGTAGCGCCACTGAAGGCGATTTGGTTGATATACCGCTTGATTTCGTCTGCTGTCATACCCACGCCATTGTCAACAAAGCGGATTTGGCGGGCGGGTTTGTCTAAGATAATCTTGATAAAAAATTCCTCGTCAGCGGGCAGAGTGGCTTCACCCATCTTGTCAAGCCGTGTCAGCTTTGTGATAGCATCCGAGGCGTTTGAGACCAGCTCACGCACAAAGATGTCCGCGTCGGAATACAGCCATTTCTTGATAATTGGCAGAATGTTTTCGCTATTAATGGAAAGATTTCCCTTTTCCAAATAAATCACCTCTCAATTAAATTGCACAACCAAATTGCATAACGCCTGCCGCCTAAAGGCGGCTAAAGGTTACGACTGAACTCGTAAAGCCGAACTGCGTTCGGCTTCCTGTGGTGCCCCCTTGAAACCTGACACGTGACTTCCAGTCGTTATTTCAACCGGTTTTAACAGGCGGGTTTGCTAAATGCCACATCAGTTTGCCGTAAATTGTATCGCGGCGGCCTCCAAAAATGCAAGCACGGCGGCATCCCAAGCCTTCTCGCCGCTTTTGTCCAGCGAAAATCCGCAGGATATGCCTGTGGTGAGCTTTGCACTACCGCCTTCAAAGTGGATATTGATGTACAGCCCTGTTGCACCACTGATGGCGTATTTGTCTATGTCACCACTCAGAACAATCCGCATGGTGCGTGGTGTAACGCCCCCTTTGATAAATCCGTAGACATGCTCGCGCACATCAGCCCAGAGAACGGGCTCGTCGGTGAGGGTATGCACCTCAAAGCGTGCAATAGTTTCCACAACAGCACTCTTGAGGTAAAAGTCGTCAAAAACACTCTCTTTGAGTAATTTTACCATGAAGTCCTTGACGGAATTGAGTGTTAATGCTAACATTTTTGCTCCTTTTGATTACGTTATTGTTGCCACAAAATGTAAAATGGTTGAGGGCCGCCGTGCTCCGCTATGACTTCTTCGGCGGTGCGCCATGATGCTACACCCTCGACCTGCCAGCCATCGCTGTAGATGCCCAGTAGGGCTTGTCCTGTTGCAGTAACAATGTATGCAAAGGGATAGGACGCAGATACCAAAAGGGTGCTTGAAACACCCATATCTTCCAGTGTTGCAAGCAAATCAACAAACATAGGCTCGTCCACATCCATAAAATTGATGCTAGGCGGCGCTATGTCGTATAGCGGCATCAGCTCGAAATTAAAACTAGGTGCAATGCCATTGATAACAACATTAGGCATACGCGTCACCTCAAAGGCCGCTGTGGTGATAATATTGAGAACCATATAGTGGCTTTCGTCATAATCTTCGTTATAGCCCCCAACAAAATCTATGGCGAAAATGATATTTGCGATTGCGTTTGTGTTAGCGGACGTGGAGAATGCCACAAAACCATGAGTTTCGTCAATTGCCAAATGGCGTATGAAAATCTGCTCATTCACATCATTACCCCCATCAACATTGGGATGCAACGTGGTAATCATTTCCAGAACGAGCTGGTAGACAGGACTTGCCATTGTAAGACGCAAAATCTCGCCGTTGTCAGGGGAATAGCTGGTTAAAACCTCGTTCAAATTTTCGCGGAAAATCATTGTTGTGCCGTGGTTGGAGTGTAATCCAAAACCAAGCGGCGTTTGATATGCAAGAAACACAGTCAAAACCTCGCTCACGGCAGGCGTTAGAGGTGCAAGCTCCACTTCATTAAAACCCGCAAGGTCCATAGGACGCAGATACAGCACCAGCACGTCCTCATCATCAAAAGAGTCGTTCAAAAAACCAAGGTCAATAAGGCGTGATGTGCTAACGAATTCTGATGCTGTGGCATTGTACAAAAAGCCCGTCAGCGTGAGCAGGGCATTGGTGTGGACATGCAGATTGATATATGCCTCTACAGCGGTCAGGTGGGTGGCGAGCATGGCTTGATGCTCCTCATCACTACGCCTGACAACGGCTGTGGTTGTCTCGTAATTATTAGCACCGACTAGATTAGCATCCTCGCTGTCAACCGCACTTGCGGGCGGGACCTCTTCTGGAGCCGCCGCTGTGCCGCCGCCAAACAGCATGTCCATTGGGTCAAAATCAATAAAATCGAGGTGCTGGAGGGCGAAATACGCACCAAAAACTGCCAAAATAAACACAACAATCACAACCCGCACGGCTTTTGAGCGTTTGCGGTTACGTTTTTTCGCAATCGTGCCGCAATTACTGCACGCAGCTTCGTTTGCAGTGCTAGCATCATGTGCATCTATGGCGGTGTGGCACTTTTCGCACAGCATGGCAGACCTCCGTAAAATATTCTAATAAACCCTGTGAAAATCATTATACAACAAATTTTGTGTTGCCGCAATAGGGTTTTGATACTAATCCAAGTTAAAAATCGTTTCATCTTCATTCGAAAAACGCCCAGAAGCCGGCGATTTTCCGAATTTCGATTCAACGTTTTTAACATAGGATTAGTATGAGATGGAGAAGAAAAAGTGGAGCGAGAAGATTTTGTTAGAAATCCGTAACATGACTGTAACGCGACTGTGTTATAATATCCCCATGAAGAAATCAATTGTTAAAAACATCATCATCGGTGTGTTGCTGGCGACCTGCGCCATCCTCGCCGTTCGTCTTTGGTTTGGTGGTATGCCTGTTGCGGCCATACTGCCTGTTCCTGTTGCTCAAACACAGGGTTTGGTGGGGTCTGCTCACCATCCGATGGCACGGCACATGATTGAATCGGCCGTGCTTGAAATCAATATGCCAAATGCTGGAAGGCACGTTGTACATGGCGATATTGCAAATGAGCAGGGCTGGCAGTTTGCAACCACAGCAACTAGCGGTCTTATAAGAAATGGCACCCACAGCCATAATGGTAGCTTGGAAGATTTTGTCATGATGGGCGACAGCATCTCCATTGCATACAATTTTACGATGCCGACTGGATTTTTCAGAGAATACTTTGGTCAGCGGGCGGGCTTTTTGTCCTCTGTGTTTGCGGGGTTTGAGGGGCTTTTTATTGCTCGTGGCACAGCGGGAAGTCTCATGTTTTATTTCATCAACAATTCTGGCAACACTTTTCACGCCTTTGTGCTTACAGATGAGCAAATATACGCCGATTTCACCCAATTTTTTGCTGAATTTGAAGCCCAGCCACTATATTTTGACAGCCCCCGCCTTGTTGCCTTTGAATCAACAAATCCCATAGGCGAGCTTCGCCGCGCTATTGTGCAGGATTTTGTCAGCTTCTTTTTCCCTAATCCTAATGCCATTGTCGCATCCACCATCAACAATGTCTACACATACCACGACAATCTGCGTGTGGTGAAATTTTATCCAAATAATATTGTGAAATACAGCACCGTCATCAATCGTGGCTTAAACACAGGCAACGTCACGTTTACTACGTCGTTTTTGGCGGCACTTGATATGGTGAATAGAGACCGCACGGCCATGGCCGCCCTAGGTACGCCCATGAATCCTGTTGCTTTTGTTAGGTACACTAACAACGACGGGCATTTCACGTTTTACTTTGAATACGTCGTTGATGGCGAGGTTTTGCACCTTAATGGCAGATTTTATCCATTGCAACACGCAATAGAGGTGGAAGTGACGAGCAATACAGTTGTACGCTATAGGCGGCTGATGCTGAATTTTGCGGCAGTTGAGGTGGAGGCTGGCTATGAATACTGAGCGTGTCAAAAATATCTTGATTGTTTTGCTGAGCATCATCATCCTAGGTCTTGCCTACATGATTTTTGTTGAGGAAAACAGGCACACCCTCTCCGCCGCTCAAGAGGACGCAATCGTGGCACTGCTAGAGCGTAACGACATCCAATTTTCCGCTGAAATGGTGACAAATATGCGCCCCATGCGCCAAATGGAGCTGGCACGCTTTGAATACGACATTCCTGATTTGCTCACACGCTTTTTTGGTGACCACGCCCATGACGGCAGCCTACACGTGGAATATGTCTTTGACGGCGTGATTTTTGAGACAGATTACCGCGAAATGTCTTTTAGTCCGTCAACCAACACGATTGTTTTTGAAATCCCAGGCGGCGTTTCAAACGACGACTTTGCCGCCGCATCAGGAGCCGCCGCCGCCAGGGCATTGGCAGAATGGTATATCAATGAGCTGCTGGACTTGCCCGACGGCTTGATTTTTTTCCGCCAAGAGTTTAGTCACCGCTGGGACTACGTTTTCAGCTTTTTTTCAACTTATCGTGGTCACATCTTGTACAACGACCATATCCGCGTCACAGTAGCCGACCGCGGCATTACACACATCCTGTATTCGCGTGTGTACAATCCTGTGTTTATAGGTGAGGCCCTCGGCGTTTTCCCGCCCGATGAGGCTCTTATGGCTCTGCTCAATCACTTGCGTCACGTCTCCCAAATCGAGGGCAGAATCGTCATTGGCGACATGTATATTGCATATTTTCTGACGGAGCAACAAGGCCAGAGCATAGCTGTGCCAGCATATGTGTTCACAATAGCACTAGGTGAGAATCTCGAGCTACGATTTAATCACATAATCTGCGCCCATACGAATAGGCATATTTGGCATGAGATTATCCGTTGAGAAAGTAAATCAAGAAAGCAAATAAATTAAAAAAAGTTGTATGAACTTTTGCAGATATAGTGTATAATGTTCATATCTTGATTTTTTGGCAGAGGGTAGGAGTGTGGAGCGGCATTATGATTAAGGACAATACCGTAATCTTTAAGGGCGGCAAAACTGGCATTGCAATCGTACTTGATGAGAACGCATCTTTTGAGCAAATTACGCAGTCCTTGCGTGCCAAAATTCTTGCGGCGCGAGGATTTTTTGCTGAAGCCACCACGTCTATCAGCTTCAAGGGAAAAACCCTGTCCGAGCATGAAATTATTACCTTAATTGATATTATCACCTCTGAAACTGATTTGAGCATAACCTTTGTTCAGGATTTGACAGGGGAAATTGAAGCAACAGCACCAAAGCCTACTACAAAAGGCAGGGTGGGACGCAGAAAGACCCCTCTCTCCCCTTTGAGAATTAGCAATTTTGCACCTGACACCCACATTCAGGTCGGCGGCCTGCGTAGCGGCCAGACCATCAACCACAACGGTACTGTGGTGATACTTGGGGATGTGAATGGTGGTGCGGAGGTTATTGCTACTGGCAGTATTGTTGTGTTTGGCATTGTCCGCGGCATGGTTCATGCTGGCGCTGGCGGCGACAAATCTGCGTATGTCTGCGCGATTTCCATGCGCCCAACGCAGTTGCGTATTGCTGACATAATTACATATTTTCCCAAAGATGTATTGGACAACGCAGGCAAAGTTGACCCCGTGTACGCATTTATTGAAGGGGATGAGATATATGTGTCGCCTGTGGCTAATTTTGCGAATTAAAACAGACGGCAAATTAAAGCAAGAAGCAAACGGGCGACGGCCCATAGGTATTGGAGGATTTGAAACATGGGAGAAGTAATTGTTATAACCAGTGGCAAAGGCGGTGTGGGTAAGACTACAACCAGTGCGAATCTGGGATGTGGATTGGCCGCCGCTGACAAGAGTGTGGTTTTGATTGATGCTGACATTGGCTTACGTAACCTAGACGTGGTGATGGGGCTGGAAAACCGCATTGTGTACGACCTTGTGGACGTTGTTGAGGGTAACTGCCGCGTCAAGCAGGCGTTAATTAAGGACAAGCGCTATCCGAATCTGTATTTGCTTGCGTCAGCTCAAACAAAGGACAAATCGGCCGTTTCGCCTGAGCAGATGGTGAAGCTGTGCGACACCCTGCGTGAGGAGCATGACTACATACTGATTGACTGCCCGGCGGGCATTGAGCAAGGCTTCAAAAATGCCATTGCAGGGGCCGACCGCGCTATTGTGGTTGCTACGCCCGAGGTCAGCAGTGTGCGTGATGCTGACCGCATTGTGGGTCTGCTTGAAGCATCCGAAATCAAGAACATCCGTCTCATCCTCAATCGCCTGCGTACTGATATGATTAAGCGCGGCGAGATGATGACGATTGATGACGTTGTGGACATTCTGGCAATAGATGTCATTGGCCTTGTGCCTGATGATGAGAGCATCGTTACTTCTACTAATCGCGGCGAACCTGCCGTGTCAGACAAAAACAGCCGCGCGGGACAGGCTTTTCGTGATGTTACAAAGCGCATCATGGGGGAGGAAGTGCCCTACATGAATTTGGAAGAGACCGCTGGTTTTCGCGCTTGGCTGAGAAAGACATTCCGCAAAGGGAATTAATGAGGTGACTTATGGATTTTTTTGGTTTGTTTGGTAGCAAGAAAAAATCTGGCGAAATCGCAAAAAATCGCCTGCAACTGGTGCTGATCCAAGACCGCATGAACACCTCGCCCGAAGTGCTGCAAAATCTTAAACGTGACTTGATTGGTGTTTTGGAAAAATATGTGGACATAGACCATAACTCTCTGGACATACGCGTCGGCGGCTCTGACCGCGGGGATAGGGATGACGGGCCTGCTTTGCTTGCAAATATTCCGATTGTGAAATGGAAAAAACAATGACACCCACTACAACACCATCTTTGGAACAAATCAAATCAACCGCAAAACACGTGCTTATGCAATATCCTGTCAAGCGTGCCGCCTTTTTTGGTTCAGTTGCACGAGGAGATGCGACCGATGACAGCGATGTTGACATTCTTGTGGAGTTTTTTCCAAATACGCGCGGCTTGGAATTTTTTGGTCTGCGGGTTGACCTTGAAGAAGCCCTTGGACGTCCTGTTGACCTTCTGACCTGGCGTGCATTACAGACGGCTGATGAGTGCTTTCAAAAAGGTGTAGAAGGCGAGGCGACTGTGTTTTATGAACTCTAGAACTTACAGTATTTTGAGGCTCATGCTGCGTGATGCCAACGAGGCTATCATGTTTGCAAGTGAGATTGATTCAGCGGATGCTTTGGCTTCAAATCCCCTTTACCGCAAGGCGATTGTGATGTCTATTCTCAACATTGGCGAGCTAACAAAAAAGCTCTCGCCCGAATATACGCAAATGCACAAAGAAATCCCATGGAAAAAAATTAGTGGTATGAGGGACTTTGCCGCCCATGGTTATCATGTTATGGACAACGAAATAATTTGGGACGTAGTGAGTTATTCACTACCTGGTTTAGTCGATTTTCTACACACTCAATTAGATGGAGGTACTAATCAGAAGTGAATCGAATACGCCGTGACAAAAGCTCCTTTGATTTCCTCCTGCTGGGCCTTGTTATCGCCTTGGCCGCCTTTGGCGTGCTCATGATTGGCTCATCTACAGGCCTTGGGGATGGTTACATGTCCAGCGTCTTTGTCAATCAGCTTATTTTCACCATAACAGGCGTTGGTATACTGCTTGTAATGGCTTTTGTCAACTACGAGTTTATCTGCAAATTTTTTGTTCCGATATATATTATCTGCCTTGCCCTGCTGGTGATTGCCCTGCTTACACCCGAGCAGCGCGGCGTTGCCCGCTGGATTGGTGTCACAATTGGCGGCAGCGGCACGCACTACGACCCTGGTTTTGATATAGGCATACAGCCGTCCGAATTCGCCAAGGTCTTTATGATAATCGTGCTTGCAAAGATTATTGACAAATACCGCGACAGAATTAACAACATCCTTGTGGTGGCGACTGTTTTAGGGGCTACGGCCGTGCCTGTGGCTCTCATTGTCATGCAACGCTCTCTTTCTGCGTCGGTGGTGGTGGTGGTCATCATGCTGGGCGTGCTTTATTGCGGCAAAATTGGCTACCGCTATATCATTATAGGCACGGTGGTTATCCTACCCGCCCTGCTATTTGTTTATATCGACATACACTCGGAGTATCCAATTTTGGTATCAAGCGGCCTGATGCAGGACTATCAGCTCAATCGCATCTGGGATTTTTTGTATCCAGAGGGGGCTGACACCTTTCAAAACGACAGAGCCATCATGGCTCTTGCCTCTGGGCTTTTAACAGGGCAAGGGCTGTTTAACAACCAAATCCACGTGCCAGAATTTACCAACGACTTCATCTTCTCCATCATTGGGGCGGAGCTTGGTTTTATCGGTAGCGTTGCGGTGCTGGTCGTGGTGCTTGTTATCGTACTGCGTTGCATGATTATCGCTAATCGCTCTGACGTGTTTTTAGGGCGGCTTATCGCCAGTGCCGTAGCAATCACAATCGCTTTTCAAGCCTTCACCCACGTTGCTATCAACGCTTGGCTACTGCCTAACACAGGCATGAATTTCCCCTTTGTTTCTAGTGGCGGCAGCTCCATGTGGGTGTTTATGGCGATGGTAGGGCTGGTGCTGAATGTGGGGATGTCGCGGGAATACTCTATGTTTGACGACATGAAAAATTAGGCTGGGACATATAATTGTAGGGTGGGGGCTTGCCCCCGCCGCTTACACACACAAAGGAGCATCACAATGACCGACTACTGCATACGAGCAACTGCCGCAAGTGGCCAAATCCGCGCCTTTGCGGCTTCTTCAGCGGGGCTTGTCAACCACGCCGCGCATACACACAGCACAACACCTGTAGCCACGGCGGCTCTCGGGCGGCTCTTGACCGCCGCCAGCATCATGGGCTTGATGGCGGGCAATGACGAGGATTTAATCACAGTCAGCATCCGCGGTGACGGCGTGCTTGGCGGCGTTTTGGCGACCGCTGACGGCCGCGGCCGTGTTAAGGGCTATGCCCACAATCCTACCGCTGATGTGCCTAACAAGCCTAATGGCAAGCTGGACGTGGGCGGTGCTATTGGCGCAGGCGTTATCACAGTTGTCAAGGACGTGGGGCTAAAAGAGCCGTATGTCGGCAAGCTGGAGCTTGTCAGCGGCGAGATTGCGGAGGACATTGCCAGTTATTTCCTACTGTCAGAGCAAACGCCGTCTGTGCTTGCATTAGGCGTGCTTGTGGAGCAAGATTACAGCGTGAAGCACGCTGGCGGCTACTTGATTCAACTGATGCCAGGCCATGACGACAATCTCATTCTGGACTTGGAGGAGAAAATCCTCGAATTTTCGTCCGTGACAGAATTTTACAGCGCGGGTAAAACGCCAGAGGACGTGCTGGAAGCCTTGCTAGGCGATTTTGGCTACGAGATTACGGAGCGTGTGCCCATTGAATACTACTGCAATTGCGACAAGGAGCGTGTTAAGGGTGCAATTGTTAGCCTTGGGCGTACAGAGCTTGCACAAATCATTGCAGAGGACGGGCAGGCCGAGGTGAATTGCCATTTCTGCAACACGCAGTATCATTTTGACAAGGCGGAGTTGATGGGGATGCTGTAGTAGTAACGAGTTCCACCCCTAATATGGGGTATAATAAGGGTATAAAAGTACAACAGAAGGAGATGGTCAAATGCAACCAATTATTAAGCCGTCAAGTGAATTGCGGAAAAACTATAACAGCGTAGCGGAGATATGCCGCACCAATAAAGTGCCTGTATTTCTTACTCGCAACGGCGAAGGTGATATGGTTCTCATGGATATTGAGTCCTATGGACGCAGAGAAGAAAACTTGGCAACGGCAGAACGTCTTATAGCGGCAGAAACAGCAAGGCTTATGGGTACGCAAGGTTACAGTGTAGACCAATTCAAAGCGAATATGAAACAAGCTATCAAACAAGGGGCTAGCAAAGATGTATGAAATAGATAAGGAATACACGTTTTTAACAGACCTTACATACAAAGCGGGAAATATAGATATATGGTATCATGCGAAAAGTATCTTATCGTTTACCAAGTCGTTGAGAATATCGTATTTATTGACGACATACAAGATTCCCGACAGTCCGATGACAAATCCTTGCTTTTTTATTCATAGTGTAAAAAGTGAAGAGGAAGTGAACGTAAATGTATATCGTATTCATGATAATTTTGGCGGCAATGTTCGCAGTAGTGCCTGTTATAGATGCCTTGGATATATTTAATAAAAGACCCGACCCCAAAGACGACATAAGCACAGTAAAATGCAAAGGATACGTCAAAACGATTGCATTTTTGTGGGGCTTTGTTGCACCTGTTTTCATTATGAGCATTATCGGGGGCATCAGCCTTGCAGACATAGGATTTAGCCGAATCAGCTTTAACCACAACATATGGTTTACTGCTATTGTCATAGTGTTGGCAGTCGGCTTGGTCATCTACGAATTTGTGCTTCCTTTGGTGAGGATAAAGAAAACCCGAGCGCAGATTATGAGCGACCCCGAAGAGGACATAGATGAATACCCGCAAACCACCAAGGAAAAGGTGCTGTATTCCATCCAAACCCTCTGCTCTGGCATATGCGAAGAAACTGCCTACCGCGGATTCCTGCTATTTCTCTTGTATGCGGTTTTTCCTGAGATGCCTATATTCGTGATTTGCTTGATTGCATTTGTGGCATTTGCAATAGGTCATTTGTATCAGGGCTGGCGGGATGCTGTAATGGTCGGCTTGTTCGGAGTGCTTTCCATGTGCTTACTGATTGTAACAGGCAGCCTGATTCCTTCGATTGTTCTGCATTTCTTTGGCGATTTCGCGCCTACGTTTTACATAAACCAGAAACAAGATGTTGTAGCAGAAACAGGCGGCGATTAGGATATACTCTGTGAGGGGTGTAAATAACGCCACAAGCTGAAATATGTAGCGTTGTAGCATTAAGACAAGAGCACACTTATGTACCACAGCAAGCATGGTACGTGCGTAAAACTTATACTAGGCGGTGTCAGCTATATGAAAATAAAGATTAAACAATACCCACGAAAAAGGATGTGCGATGACTTTTACTCGGTATTAGCGTTTCTGAAACATCATGCAGCAAAGGGGTATAACAAAAATTGGCATTGGGGCAGATGGGAGTGACTTCTAGGTCACTCCAGTCTTAATGAAGAAACATTGCCCTCTATAGGTGTGCTTATGGATGGTGAACAGATTGTAGGACTTGTGACGCATGACATGGACAAGCCAGCTTACATCATACTAAATCCGCAGTACACGTTTTTGAAGGCGCAGATGGTGGATTATACTCTTGAAAATTTCAGCAAAGACGATAATTGTCAAATATTCGCCCACGAAGATGATTATGAACTTGTGGAAGTTTTGAAGTTAGCAGGATTCGCCCAATCAGAAAAAAGTGAAACTTGCTTGTTCTTAGACTGTTCTGAGAAATTGGAATACAACTTGGACGAGAGCTTTACTATTACGGATTTCCATGAGAGCAAAGACATAGACAAGTTTGTTGCGGTTATCCATAAGGGTTTTGGAAATAGCGGCGAGCCTGCAAAGGGTCTTTCTATAAATGACTTTCCTGAACAACCGCATCAAGACCCTAAATTAACTGTCTTTATTGTGGCAGAAAACGGTGAATATGCCGCTCATTGTGGCGTGTGGCACTTTCCTAATACGGATTTTTGCTATATTGAGCCTGTGGTGACAATACCGGAGTATAGAGGACATGGTCTTGGCAAGGCTGTGGTGTATGAAGCTGTTAATCGTGCGATTAAAATAAGAGCAAAAAAAGCTATTGTAATATCCAATCAGCAATTTTATTACAGTATCGGCTTTGAAACATATTCAATATGCCATCTATGGGAAAAGGAAATTTAGCATATTAGTAGCGTTATTTACGCCCTTCACAGCTGACACCATAATCGCCCTTCATATCCACTATGCACCCAAAGGCACAAACCAAACGTAGGGGCGACCTGCGGTCGCCCGCTGGGGCAACGAACCCCCAACAAAACGCACCCAACAAGGCAACGCCCACCCCCGTTCACACGAGTTCAGTCGTAACCTTCAGCCGCCTTTAGGCGGCACACCCCCACACCACCCCCAAGGAGGCACCCATGAGCATTCTACAAGCAATCATCCTAGGCATCGTCCAAGGTCTCACAGAATTCATCCCTGTCTCATCCAGCGGCCACCTAGCACTAGGCAAGCTGTTTTTTGGTCTAGAGGAGGAGGGCCTAGGCCTGCTGTTTATCGTCGTGGTTCACGTTGGCACACTCGTGCCTGTTTTTGTTGTGTTCCGCAAGGAAATCTGGGCGTTAATCAGACGGCCGTTTCAAAAAACAACCTTTTTGTTAATCGTGGCAACAATCCCCGCCGTCATCACAGGCCTGTTGCTAGAGGACAGAATCGAGCAAGCCCTATCCACCCTATCCGTCCTCGCTATCGGCTTTGTCCTCACAGGCGGAGTGCTGATTCTATCTGACAAAATGCGGCAGGGCACAAAAAAAGAAGGCAACATCACATGGCTGGATGCCGCCCTCATTGGCATTGCACAAGCTGTTGCGGTGTTTCCTGGTATATCGCGCTCTGGCTCGACCATTTCAGCCGCCCTCGCTAGGGGTATCACCCGCGAGGATGCCGCCAAATTCGTATTTTTGATGTCAATTCCTGTCATTCTGGGTGCTACTGTCTTGCAAATCATCCATATCGCAAGGGGCAACATCTCCGCCTACGAGCTGGATTTTGCCGTGCTTGGCGCAGGTTTTGTGTCGTCGGCATTGTCGGGTTATCTTGCCGTCAATTTCCTGCTCGCCGCCATCAGGAAGAAGAAACTGCGTTATTTTGCGTATTACGTACTAGTGCTGGCGGCCGTCTTGATTTTTGGCATGATTGCGTTCAATTGGTAAATCGTTATCACGCTATCAACGCATCAAGCTCCCGCTCGCTCAAACTCTCCCGCTCCAGCAGGGCATCAGCAATGCCGTCCAGCTTGGGGCGGTTTTCGTTCATCAAGGCACAGGCACGCTCATACAGCTCCGCCATGATTGCCCGATGCTCCCTGCGTTTCTCGTCCTCACTCAGCTCCGCAAGCCCCGCCGTGCCGCTCATGCCAAATTTTGTCACATATTCAGCCACAATGTGGTTAGCACGCTGAATGTCGTTGCTCGCCCCTGTGGTCACGTTGTCCGCACCAAATACGGCCTCTTCAGCCGCGCGGCCCGCAAGCAGGGTCACGACCTGATGCTCCAGCTCCTTTTTGGTGTAATACATCTTGTCAGGCGGTACATTGACGCAAAAGCCGCCCGCACCCTTGGTTGATGGGATGATGGTAATTTTTGGCACAGAATTTTCAGGCGACAGCAACTTGGTCGCTAGCGCATGGCCGCCCTCGTGATAGGCGGTGATGCGCCGCTCATGCTGCCTGATGTTACTGCGGTCTTTTTTCTCGCTACCCGCCACAATGGTGTAATAGGCGGCATCAAGCTCTTTTTGGCCGATATGGCTAACAGCGGCCTTGGCGGCGTTTATAGCCGCTTCGTTGAGCAGATTTTCCAGCATAGCACCGCTGAAATACACAGTTTGCCGTGCCAAGTCGTCTAGGCACACCTCATCTGCCAGTGGCTTATTCTTCGCGTGAACATCCAAAATGCTCTTGCGGCCGTGCAGGTCAGGCAAAGCAATCTCCACTTGCCTGTCAAAGCGGCCTGGGCGTAGCAACGCCTCATCCAGCGTGTCCAGCCTGTTTGTGGCGGCAATCACCACAATGCCCTCGCCGCTGTTAAAGCCCGACATCTCTGTCAACAGGGCGTTGAGGGTCTGGTCACGCTCATCATTGCCGCCGCGCTCTGCACTCGTGCGGGTTTTGCCCACAGCATCAATCTCGTCAATAAAAATCACAGCACGGCCAGCCGCGCGAGCCTTTTTGAACAACTCACGCACGCGGCCAGCACCAACGCCTACATACATCTGCACAAAATCCGAGCCGCTGACGGCGTAAAACGGCACGCCAGCCTCGCCGGCAATCGCCTTTGCCATCAGGGTCTTACCCGTACCAGGCGGGCCGTAAAATATCACGCCACGCGGCATCCTCGCACCATATCGCGCGTACTTATCAGGATTCTTGATAAAATCAACCAAATCCGCAACGCCTTCTTTAGCCTC
>Ga0209755_10005334_pt1 | contig 14670 bp, 11 predicted proteins | sample TergutCo191P1_FD_187301 | JGI IMG/M metagenome (GOLD analysis project Ga0209755, IMG submission 187301) | Cornitermes sp. P1 segment gut microbial communities from Petit-Saut dam, French Guiana - Co191P1 (SPAdes) (version 2) | ecosystem: Host-associated > Arthropoda: Insects > Digestive system... | reverse complement strand
TCCGAAAGAGGCTTTTTCGGCATGCTTCCAACAATGGCGGCACCGCTGGGAGAAGTGTGTGGAGTCCCAAGGGAACTACTTTGAGGGTGATTAGGTGTCCAACGCTCCAAGTAAGCCAGTTTCTTTTTCCCGGCCAAAGGTCGGATACTTTTCTAACAGACCACGTATAGTATACATATATTAAATATACAGACAGTTTTTATTCACATACATTTTACGTTTATTGGACCGTGCATCATTCTGCTAGTTGAATAAATTGAACCAAATTGATTTAAATAATACAATGACTATAAAGAATTATATGTTGTAACTCACCATCGCTAAGTATTGCAAAGACAGTTTTATTAATTTGTATTCTACAATAACTTCTATTTTTGTTTTTTAATACATATATATGTAACAATATATAATATAATGAGTATAATAAATCATAAATTTATGAATCTCTATTATTAATATGTATTTTTGGTATTTTTTGTTTTTTTAATACTTATATGTGTAACAATATATAATATAATGACTATAATTAAAGTATATCTTATAACTCACTGAGGCTACTTATTGCAAAGCAGTTTTAGTAATTTTTATTCTTTAATATTTTGTATTTCTTTTGTTTTATTACTATGTAAAAATAAAATGACTATAATAAAACTATATATTATAACTCACTATGGCTAAGTATAGCAAAGCAGTGAAAGTTTATTGTACATTTTAATTTCGTATTTTTAAATATTTGTATTTTTAAAATAATTGTGTTTGTAAAATATATAATATAATGTCTATAATAATTAAACTAACTCACCATGGTACGAAATGTTTGAAAAGAGAGTGAAGGCTAATTCTAATTTCTTTAAATATGTATCTTATAAAATTGTGCATTTTTATAATTAATATGTAATAATTAATGTGAATAATAATAAAAATATATGCTATAACTCACCGTGGAGACGAATGTATGGAATGGATTGACTCGGCTGGCCGGCTGCCTGTCACGTCTACGCTGACCCAATGGTTGCCTCGGTTCCGCTGCCCGACTGGCAGGCTCGGCTGCGCTGCCCGGCTTCCAAATTAGGTACGGAAACCCGGATGGCTGGATAATCTGCCCTGCCGGCTCGTTCGCATTAGCTTCGTTCTCTGAAACATTATTTTGCCGGGCGGAGAACTACCCGGTCTTATCTATAACTTGTCCTCCTACAGGAGCACAGGACCACCCTGAACAGAGTCCTAGGGCAGCAGGGGCAAGAGACGGAATAGGCGGCAGTCGAAAGTGTTCTGCACCGATTTCCACATAAACCAGAATCGCGCGCATGCCGTGAGGCGTTTTCAAGGTTTTCAGGGGACTGTGAAAAATTATCGGCAAGTGAAGCATGACACCGAGATCACCAGTACTCGGTAGGCAGCTCCATGTTCTTACAAATACAAGTGCTGGGCAGAACTTGCAAATTAGGCGGGTGAAGGCGGAGATGTTTTGGAACGTCTCGCTGCTCGGCTGGTTTGTTCGACTATGCTGCCGACTGGCTGTCCCGGCTCCGCTGCCCGTCTGGCTGGCACGGCTCCTAGAGCAGCAGGAGCGAGACGAAAAAGGCGGCAGGCGAGAGGGTTCTGGACCGATATCCACATAGACCAGCATCGCGCGCAAGCCGTGTGCCGTTTCAAAGTTTATATGGGGATTCTGAAAAATTATCGGCTAGTGAGGCACGACACCGAGACCACCAGTAACTGGTAGGCCGCTCCATGTTCTTACAAATTCTACTGAGGTGCTGAACTTACATATTAGGCAGGGACAAGTAAAAATTTGCTTGAACGCCTCGGCTGCTTACCTGGCTGGTTCGGTTACGCTGCCGGCTGTCTGACCCAGCCCCGATGCCCGTATGGCTGGCACGGCTCGGCTGGCTGGCTGGCTGCCTGGCACGTCTACGTTGACACACTGGTTGCCTCGGTTCCGCTGCCCGACTGGCAGGCTCGGCAAGTGAAGCACTACACCGAGATCACCGGTACTCGGTAGGCCGCTCCGTGTTCTTACAAATACTGCTGTGGGACAAAACTTACAAATTATGTTATAACTCACTATAGCTAAGTATTGTAATAAGCGAATGTATAATTTACTTTTTTTTCGTTTTTTTAAATATTTGTATTTTCAAAATAACTATGTATGAATATTATATAATATAATGACAATAATAATTAAACTAACTCACCATGGTACCCAATGTTTGCAAAGAGAGTGATGGCTAATTCTAATTTGTTTAATATTTTATCTTTAAAATTTGCATTTTTATAATTTATATGTAATAATTAATATGATTAATAATAAAATTGAATGGCATATCTCACCATGGAGACGAATGTACTTCTCGGTCGGATACACCACCGCGCCCGCCAAGCAACAAAGCCAGCGAAAGAAGCCAGCGACTGGCTGCCCCGTCTCCACTGCCCGTCTGGCTGGCCCGGCTCCTAGAGCAGCAGGGGCGAGACGAAAAAGGCGGCAGACGACAGGGTTCTGGACCGATCTCCAAATAGACCAGCATCGCGCGCAGGTCGTGGGGCGTTTTCAAGATTTTCAGGAGAATCTAAAAAATTATCGGCTAGTGAAGTACGACACCGAGACCACCAGCAATCGGTAGGCCGCTCCATGTTCTTACAAATACTACTGCGGGGCGGAAATTACAAAATACGCAGGGACAAGCAAAGAATTTTCTGGAACGCCTCGGCTGCTTACCTGGCTGGTTCGGTTACGCTGCCGGCTGGCTGACCCGTCTCTGCTGCTCGTTTGGCTGTCACGGCTCGACGACCGGTTGTGTGGCTCGTTTCCCTTGCCCGGCCGGATTGCTCGGCTCCGCCAACCTACTTGTTGGTTCGGTCCGAATTCCCGGCTCGCTGCTTCTTCTCGGCTGCCCGTGTGGTTGGCTCGGCTCAACCAACATAATAGTTGGCTCGATCCGGCTTCCCGGCTGGCTGGATTGTCTCGGCTGGCCGGCTGCCTCGCACGTTTACGCTGACCCACTGGTTGCCTCGGTTCCGCTGCCCGCAACTGGCAGGCTCGGCTGCGTTGCCCGCTATTGGCAGGCTCGGCTGCGCTGCCCAAGACTGGCAGGCTCGGCTGCGCTGCCCGATATTGGCAGGCTCGGCTGCGCTGCCACCGACTGGCAGGCTTGCTGCGCTGCCCGCGACTGGCAGGCTCGGCTGCGCTGCCACCGACTGGCAGGCTTGCTGCGCTGCCCGCGACTGGCAGGCTCGGCTGCGCTGCCCGCGACTGGCAGGCTCGCCTGCGCTCTCGCGCCTGGCATGATCGGCTGCGCTGTCCGACTGGCAGGTACGGCTGCGCTGGCCGGCTTCCAAATTAGACACGGAAACCCGGATACACACACGCACAAACACACTTACTAACACACATACCCTAACATACACACATGAATTTCAGAAACAACGATAGGTGAAATTGCTCACCTGAAGAAGATACCAATGGAAATCATTTGTGCAAGTGCAGCTTACAAAAGAGATACACATTTTTTATAACAATAATACAATCAAGAATCTTAAAAATATATCAATTGTCACAAATGTACACAACAAAACACAGTTTTTCCTTCACATTGATTCCACGCATCTTGATACATTTATAAATAATATATACATATACTAAATATAGTGACAGTTTTTATACACGTACATTTTATGTTTATTGGACCGTTCATCATTCTACTAGTTCAATACATTGAACCAACTTGATTTATATAATATAATGACTACAGTAATCTGTATGTTGTGACTCACCGTCGCTACGTATTGGAAAGAGAGTTTTATTAATTTGTATTTTATATCTTTTATTTCTTTGTTTTTTGTTTTTTAATACTTATATATGTAACAAATATAACATAATGACTATAATAAAACTATACGTCATGAATCACTATGGCTGCGTATTAATATGCATTTTTGTATTTTTTTGTATTTTTTTAATATTTTTGTATTTTTTATTTTTTTAATACATTTATGTGTAACAATATATAATATAATGACTACAATTAAAGTATATCTTATAACTCACTAACGCTAGGTATTGCAAAGCAGTTTTATTAATTTTATTTTTTAATTTTTTTTTGTTTTAATACTATGTAACAATTGCTAATACGACTAAAATTAAACTATACGTTATAACTCACTATGGCTAAGTATGGCAAATTATCGGGAAGTGAAGCATGACACCGAGATCACCAGTACTCGGTAGACCGCTACGTGTTCTTACAAATACAAGTGCGGGGCAGAACTTACAAAATAGGCGGGGGAAGGCGGAGATGTTTTGGAACGTCTCGCTGCTCGGCTGGTTTGTTCGACTATGCTGCCGACTGGCTGTCCCGGCTCTGCTGCCCGTCCGGCTGGCACGGATCCTAGAGCAGCAGGAGCGAGACGAAAAAGGCGGAAGACGAGAAGGTTCTGGACCGATATCCACATAGACCAGCATCGCGCGCAAGCCGTGGGGCGTTTTCAAGATTTTCAGGGGAATCTGAAAATTTATTGGCTAGTGAGGCACGACACCGAGACCATCAGTAATCGGTAGGCCGCTCCATGTTCTTACAAATTCTACTGTGACGCAGAACTTACATATTATGCAGGGACAAGGAAAAATTTGCTGGAAAGCCTCGGATGCTTACCTGGCTGGTTCGGCTACGCTGCCGGCTGGCTGACCCGCCTCCGATGCCCGTATGGCTGTCACGGCTCGGCTGCCCGGTTGGGTGGCTCTTTTCCGTTGCCCGGCCGGATTGCTCGGCTTCGCCAACCTACTTGTTGGTTCGGTCCGAATTCCCGGCTCGCTGCTTCTTCTCGGCTGCCCGTATGGTTGGCTCGGCTCAACCAACCTAATAGTTGGCTCGATCCGGCTTCCCCACTGGCGGGAATGCCCCGTTTGGACGGCTGCCTGTCACGTCTACGCTGACCTACTTGTTGCCTCGGTACCGCTGTCCGCGGCTGGCAGTCTCGGCAAGTGAAGCACGACACCGAGATCACCAGTAATCGGTAGGCCGCTCCGTGTTCTTACAAACACTACTGTGGGACAGAACTTACAAATTATGTTATAACTCACTATGGCTAAGTATTGCAAATCAGTGAAAGATTATTGTACTTTTTAATTTCGTATTTTTAAATATTTGTATTTTCAAAATAATTATGTATGTAAAATTATATAATATAGTGACTATAATAATTAAACTAACTCAACATGGTACCCAATGTTTGCAAAGAGAGTGAAGGCTAATTCTAATTTCTTTAATTTTTATTTTTTAATTTGTGCATTTTTATAATATGTAATAAATATGACAAAAAATACAATTATATGCTATGACTCACCGTGGAGACGAATGTACTTCTCGGTCGGATCCACCACCGCGCCCACCAAGCAGCAAAGCCAGCGAAAGAAGAAGACCGCAGCCTCCGTTTGCAGTAGCCGAACGTAGACAAAGGATGCCAGTTGGCACAATGAAAAAATATACAGACGAATTTTGATTAAATATCAGTCATGAAATCACAAGTATGGCAGTATGGATTTATGGTGGTGTTTACTACCAAAATAACTGCACGTTTCGGCCAATAGGGGTCATTTTCAGGTTATTAAATTTTGATCAAAGAGTTCATATATGCCTATTTTGCGAGGTGATTTGATCTGTTCATCTTTAGTTTTTACACTCAGTTGATTTGGTTTGATGTCTAATGATCAATGACCGGTAGGATGTACGTTTTATGGGTAGGTATTGGGTATAATGGGAAACTGTTACAAATAGTGACCTTCGGCAACAGCGGCCTTCGGCAACTAAGAATATCTACATAGCACAAAATCTAGTGAACGACCACAAGGAACACAACAAGCCCACACAAGAACTCAACAATACGACACCGACCGCATTGTACAACGGACACAACAGAACAAGAACTGCGCACACAAGCCTGAATCAACAACCACAGAGAACAATAGGATAACCACTTCCAATATACAACAAATGCGCCAAGGAGCGCGCAAGGACACACACACAATAGAAACCTGAGGCCAAAATACTACCATAGAGAACAACAACCAAGATAGAACACAGAAGACGTCGAACAAACTAAACCACAACCACGCCACTATCTCATTTGAATACCAGACACAACTCAATCTATTATCACAGCCCCCAAAACAACCCGCACCTATTCAACATACAACCTACGAGTTATTCACCGTTAGACATCCCACCAAATAAACTGATTGTAACGCTTAACGATGATGAGATCACCTAACCTAGCAATATAGGCATATATATGTGACAACAGTGTATAAATAACAATAAACTACTAGGCGACAGTCGAGAGGGTTCTGCACAGATCTCCTCATAAACCAGCATCGCGTGCAGGCCGTGGGTCGGTTTCAAGAATTTCAGGGGAATCAGAAAAATTATCAGCTAGTGAAGTACGACACCGAGACCACCAGTAATCGGTAGGCCGCTCCATGTTCTTACAAATTCTACTGTGGGGCTGAACTTACAAAATAGGCAGGGACAAGCAAAAATTTGATGGAACGCCTCGGCTGCTTCCCTGGCTGGTTCGGCTAGGCTGCCGGCTGGCTGACCCGGCTCCGATGCCCGTTTGGCTGGCACGGCTCGGCTGCCCGGTTGGGTGGCTCGTTTCCGTTGCCCAGCTGGATTGCTCGGCTCCGCCAACCTACTTGTTGGTTCGGTCCGAATTCCCGGCTCGCTGCTTCTTCTCGGCTGCCCGTGTGGTTGGCTCGGCTCAACAACCTAATAGTTGGCTCGATCCGGCTTCCCGGCTTGCTGGATTGGCTCGGCTGGCCGGCTGCCTGGCACGTCTACGCTGACCCACCGGTTGCCTCGGTTCCGCTGCTCGACTAGCAGGCACGGCAGGTGAAGCACGACACCGAGATCTCCAGTACCCGGTAGGCTTCCCAGTGTTCTTACAAATACTGCTGTGGGACAGAACTTACAAATTATGTTATAACTCGCTATGGCTAAGTATTGCAAAGCAGTGAAAGTTTATTGTACATTTTAATTTAGTTTTTTAAATTATTTGTATTTTCAAATTAATTATGAACGTAAAATTATATAATATAGTGACTATAAAACTTAAACTAACTCACCATGGTACCCAAAAGAGATTGAAGGATAATTCTAATTTATTTAATTTTGTATCTTTTAAAATTGTGCATTTTTTATAATAAATATTTAATAATATGACTAATAATAAATTTATATGCTATAACTCACCGTGGGGACGAACGTATGGAATGGATTGACTCGGCTGGCCGGCTGCCTGGCTCGTCTACGCTGACCCACTGGTTGCCTCGGTTCCGCTGCTCGACTGACAGGATCGGCTGCGCTTCCCGGCTTCCAAATTAGGCACGGAAACCCGGATGGCTGGATAGTGTGCCCTGCCGGCTCGTTCGCATCAGCTTCGCTCTCTGAAACATACAAAATTGCCGGGCGGAGGACTACCCGGTCTTATCTACAACTTGTCTTCCTACAGGAGCACTGGACCCCCCTGAACAGTCCTATGGCAGCAGGTGCAAGAGACGAAATAGGCGGCAGTCGAGAGTGTTCTGCACCGATCTCCACATAAACCAGCATCGCGCGCAGGCCGTCGGGCGTTTTCAAGGTTTTCAGGGGACTGTGAAAAATTATCGGCAAGTGAAGCATGACACCGAGATCACCAATACTCGGTAGGCAGCTCCATGTTCTTACAAATACAAGTGCTGGGCAGAACTTACAAAATAGGCGGGGGAAGGCGGAGATGTTTTGGAACGTCTCGCTGCTCGGCTGGTTTGTTCGACTATGCTGCCGACTGGCTGTCCCGGATCCACTGCAAGTCTGGCTGGCACGGCTCCTACAGCAGCAGGTGCGTGACGAAAAAGGCGGCAGGCGGGAGGGTTCTGGACCGATATCCACATAGACCAGCATTGCGCGCAAGCCGTGGGGCGTTTTCAAGATTTTCAGGGGAATCTGAAAAATTATCGGCTAGTGAGACACGACACCGACACCACCAGTAATCGGTAGGCCGCTCCATGTTCTTTCAAATTCTTCTGTGGGGCTGAACTTACATAATAAGCAGTGACAAGCAAAAATTTGATTGAACGCCTCGGCTGCTTACCTGGCTAGTCCAAATACACAAGATATAAAGAAATGATTACGCAGCTTACAAATGTATATATCTCACTCACGAAGCACACACACACATTCGTCATACATTTATGTATAAATATATCAAGAAATACGGTATAAATGTGAAGGAAAACTCTTCATCATTTCATTAATTATAAATTCTGTCAAACCTTTACAAGGTCTAACAAACCATTGGGTACATATTTACTCATAATGCTAGTGTTATATGTACGTAATTTAATTACATAATGAGGTATATCTTACAGTAAATACATATAGATATAAACACATAAAGATTCACCGTACGTATGTGAAGAAAACTGTTCATTCATTCGATAATTATGCATTCAGTCACTCTATTTACAAGGCCAAACAACACATAGGATATAGGATATGTCATATTGGTAGTGTGAAGTTCACATAAGTTAATTACATAATGAGTTATATCTTACAGTAAATACATATAGATATAAATGCATCAAGATTCACGCTATGTGTGTGAAGGAAAAGGTTTCAGTCATTCATTAATTATACATTCCGTCACCCCATTTATAAGGCCAAACAACACATAGGATATAGGATTTGTTATATTTGTAGTGTGATATGTACATAAGGTAATTACATAATGATGTATTACAGTAAAGATATGATACCCATAAATTACATTTCACTCACCTGTTGTTGTAAGTTGATGGTTGGCTTCGCTCGGTAATTTATAAATGAAAACCCTCGGAATAAGTTTCGGTTGATAATGTCTGGTGATTTTTCGACCTTCAGCACCTTGCCGAAACTGTGGGCATCCTCTTCGGTGTTTTCTGGAACGTTCTCCAATTCCGGTGGTTTCACTGTTTGATCTTGTAGTGCCTGCCAATCTATGCCCCTGAAACATATATGCTGACGAATTGTGTCATCTGTGCCTTTGGAACCCAGGCGCTGTTTTGGATCCTTCATCAGAAGTTGTAGCACAATCGATGTGGCAGGCAGTGACACATGTTCCAGAAAGTTAATTTCATCTTTCACGATTTTTCGTAGCAAAATGTTGAGTGCGTTTTCTTCTTCATCACAGTAAAATGGAGGATGTCCTGTGAGCATTTGAAATATCATCACTCCAACCGCCCACCAGTCCACGCCTTTGTCATAGCGCAAGTTCTTCACAATTTCTGGAGCCAGACTCAGCGGTGTTCCACACTGTGTTTTGGTTTGGCAGTAACGGAACATTCCTAACTTGGCCAATCCGAAATCTGTAATCTTACAGTGGCCGTCACTATCCAGTAGGACGTTTTCCAGTTTCAAATCCCATGTTGGTGCAGAAACTGGACCGCTAGCGTGATTTCAGCGGCGTAAAATTGTGTCCTCTTCTCGCTGAAGGTAGAGACCTTGTCCAGTTGATTCTTTAGGTCACCCCCACTCATAAATTCCATTACGAAAAAGATGCGGTCCTTATCTTGGAAGCAAGAGTAGAGGGTTGTGATGAAGGGATGTCCTGTTGTAAGCATCAATGCTTCCTTCTCGGCCATAATCACAGATATATTGCCGGAGTTGACGCCTTGTTTTTTCACTGCCTTTAGTGCGTACAGTTTTTCTGGTTCTCCTAAAATCTTCCCTTTCGCCAGGACCACTATTCCAAATGCCCCTTCACCTAACCTTCTGATGAACTTGAACTTCTGTAATGATATTTTCCCGTCATCTGCTGTGTCTGTTACACACTGACGGCCTTGTGGCTCCGAACTGCCGTCAAGCAACTGCAAATTCTGCACTGCTTTAATTTCCTTTCGAAGTTCCTGGTTGCAGATGAGAAAGGTGTTCTTCTCTTCCTCGCAATATTTCATCTTTGACTCCCAGTATTTATTGGTGTTGTCGTTGGTAATTTTCATTTGTTCCAGTTCCTTTTGAAGAGCCATGTTCCGCATGACAAGGATTTCCTTCTCTTTATCACAGTCTTTCAGCGTCTTTTCTAATTGGTTATTCATATTCTTTAATGTCTGAAGATTCTCCTGTAGTTTCTTCTGAATTTTCTTACTCCCTTGACAGTCCTTTTTCAATTTGTTAAATGTAACTTTGAATGACAGCACAAAATCATTCACTTCCGTAATGTGTTTCGTATCCTCCACTGCAAGCCTAATTTCGTCTATCTCCAGGTCTTTATCTTCTTTTAGTATCTTCACATGTTGCAGTGTTGATTCAACACTTTTTTCCTCGTGTGTCTGTTTTAGTGAATGTTCGCTTAATTTAAAGTCCTCCACATACACTTGATTGGCGTCCATTTCACCGTCACTTGCTGCACTCAAATCATCACATTCACATTTCAGCCCACGAAGAATGGCCACTACTTGCTCCCACTCGCGGTCTTTCGATTCCAACTTATTCTGTAGTTCCACTTTCTTTTTCTCGAGTTTTTCAGCGTGTTTCTTCAAGTGGGATCCTTTATTGGTCTTCTTCCAAAATTTCAGTTTCTTAAGGAAACCCATCTTGAATAATTTTTTCTTTTGATTTTAAAAAACTTTCTCTTTGTCACTCCTATACACCTCGAAAGTTATTGGTTTTAAAAAAAACCCTTTTGTGGATCACTCTTATCACCTCGAAAGTTATTGGTTTTGAAAAAAAACTTTTCTGAGTCACTTTTATACACCTCGAAACTTATTGGTTTAAGTATTGTAATAAGCGAATGTATAATTTACTTTTTTTCGTTTTTTTAAATATTTGTATTTTCAAAATAACTATGTATGAAAATTATATAATATAATGACAATAATAATTAAACTAACTCACCATGGTACCCAATATTTGCAAAGAGAGTGATGGCTAATTCTAAGTTCTTTAATAATTTATCTTTAAAATTTGCATTTTTATAATTTATATGTAATAATTAATATGATTAATAATAAAATTGAATGGCATATCTCACCATGCAGACGAATGTACTTCTCGGTCGGATACACCACTGCACCCGCCAAGCAGCAAAGCCAGCGAAAGAACCCAGCGACTGGCTGCCCCGTCTCCACTGCCAGTCTGGCTTGCCAGGCTTCTAGAGCAGCAGGGGCGAGGCGAAAAGGCGGCAGACGACAGGGTTCTGGAACGAACTCAAATAGACTAGCATATATAAATTTCCATGTCATAAAGGCATATTCAATCTGAATAAATAAAGTAATTAGTTAAATCCCAACTCAACAGTTCGGAAAATTATGCATTTCTATAACTAACATTATCCTATATAAAGTTCAACATGTCCAAGCCATGAAGACATATTAAATCAGACTAAAGAAACTCATCTATTAAACACACTCCTCTGCAAATTTGCAAAATAATGCATTCCTATCTCTAATGCTACCGTACTAGAAGTTGTAACTGTCCATGCCATGAAGACATATTAAATCAGAATAAATAAACTAATTTGTTAAACCCAGCTAAACATTTCGATAACTTTTACATTTCTATCACTAACATTATCGTACATAAAGTTGTATCTATCCATGCCATGAAGACATATTAAATCTGAATAAATAAACTAATTTGTAAAATCCCACCTCTGCAGTACATGTCCATGCCATGAAGACATATTGAATCAGAATAAATAAAATTATTTCTTAAACTAAACCTAACGGATTTACAACATAATGCATTCCTATCAATAACACTACCCTATGTAAAATTGTACCTGTCCATGCCATGAAGGCATACACAATCAGAATAATTAAACTAAATTTTTAACACCAACTCAGCATTTCGCATTATTATGCATTCCTATCACTAACACTACCCTACTTAAAGTTGTACATGTTCATTCCATGAAGACATATTATATCAGCACAAATAAACAGAATTGTTAAACCCCAACAAGGCAGTTGGCAAAATTATACATTCCTACCACTATCATTACACTTTTAAAGTTATACATGTCCTAGACATGATGACATATTAAATCAAAATAAATAAACTAATTTATTAAACAACACTTCAGAAGTATGTAAAATTATACAACGCTAATACTAATACTACCGTACTTAATGTTGTACATGTCCATGCCATGAAGACATTAAATAAGAATATATAATCTAATGTGTTAAACCCCACATCAATATTTCACAAAATAATTCATTTCTATATATAACAGTATCCTATTTAAAGATGTAAATTTTCATGTAATAAAGGCATATTCAATCTGAATAAACAAAGTAATTAGTTAAATCCAAAATCAACAGTTCGCAAAACTATGCATTTCTATAACTAACATTATCCTATATAAAGTTCAACATGCCCAAGCGATGAAGACATATTAAATCAGAATAAACAACATTATTTATTAAACACCCTCCTCTGCAAATTTGTAACATAATGCATTCCTATCTCTAAAGCTACCGTACTAGAAGTTGTAACTGTCCATGCCATGAAGACATATTAAATCAGAATAAATAAACTAATTTGATAAACCCACCTAAACATTTCGATACCTTTTACATTTCTAACACTAACAGTATCGTACTTAAAGTTGTATCTATCCATGCCATGAAGACATATTAAATCTGAATAAATATACTAATTTTTAAAATCCCACCTCTGCAGTTCGCAACATTATACATTCCTTTCACAAAAACTACCGTACTTAAAGGTGTATCTGTCCATGCCATGAAGACATATTAAATCAGCATTTCGCAACATAATGCATTCCTATAACAAACACTACCGTACTAACACTACCGTATCTGTCCATGTCATGAAGACATATTAAATCAGAATAAGTAACCTAATTTGTTTAAATGCACCACAGCATTTCTCAAAATAATACATTCTTCTTAGCAACATTGTCCTACGTAAGTTCGTACCTTTCCGTGCCATGAAGGCATATTCAATCACAATAAATTAACTATTGTGTTGAAACCCACCTCAGCACCTCGCAACATACTGCATTCCTAACATTAACACTAGCCAATGTAAAGTTGCGCCAGTCAATGCCATGAAGACATATTGAACAGTATAAAGAAAGTAATTTATCAAACCCCGCCAAAGCAGCTAGCAACATAATGCATTCCTAACACCAACAATAACATACGTAAAGTTCCAACCGTCCATGCCATGAAGACATACGTGGGGATCGCACGAATAGCTCCACTCATTCTTAACATTATGTATCCTGACCATTTAATGGGTAAAGGTCTTGACATTTTCAGAAATAAAAAACAATACCGCCTGGCTGGCTCGTCTCGGCTACCCGTCTGGCTGGAACGGATCGGCTCCCCGGCGGGACGTTTCGTTTCCGCTGCCCGGCTGGGATGCTCGGCTACGCCAACCTATTTGTTGGTTCGGTCCGGCTACCCTCCTGGCTGCTTCGGATCGGCTGCCTGGCTGGTTGGCTCGGCTCCACCAACCTACTAGTTGGCTCGGTCCGGCTTCCCGGCTGGCTGGCTCGGCTCGGCAGTCCGGCTGCCTGGCACGGTTCCGCTGACCCGCTGGCTGATTCCGATCCGCTGCCCGGGTGGCTAACTAGGCACGGAATCCCGGAAGGCTGGATCGTCTGCCCTGCTTAGTAATAATCTATATGCCGGGCGGAGGACTACCCGGTCTTTTGTGCCACTTGTCCTATAAAGATAATCGACCCCGGGAACATAGTCCTAGAGCAGGGGAATAGGAGAATTTGCTGGAACGTCTCGGCCGCTCGGCTGGCTGTTTCGGCCATACCCACGGCTGGCATGCCCGACTCGGCTGCCCGTCTGGCTAGCACGGATCGGTTGCCCAGCGGGCTGTATAGTTTCCGCTGCCCGGCTGGAAAGACCGGCCCCGCCAACCTAATTGTTGGTTCGGTCCGTCTTCCCTCCTGGTTGCTTCGGCTCGGCTGCCTGGCTGGTTGGCTCGGCTCCACCATCCTACTAGATGGCTCGGTCCGGCTTCCCGGCTGGCTGGCTCGGCTCCGCAGTCGGGCTGCCTGGCACGTCTCCGGTGGCCCACTGGACGGCTCGGTTCGGCAGCCCGGGTGGCTAACTAGGCACGGAAACCCGGATGGCTTATTCGTCTGCCCTGCCTATCTTTTGTAATATTCTTTATGCCTAGCGGAGGACTACCCGGTCTTTCTGGCACTCGTCCTCCTAAAGTATACTCGACCCCTCCGAACAGAGTCGCAGGTTAGCAGCGGCGAGAGACGGAAAATACAGCGGACGAGATGTATCTGCCCCGATCTCCACATAAACCAGCATCGTGCACAGGCCTTGGGGCGTTTTCAGATTTTCAGGGGAATCTGAAATTTTTATCGGCAAGTGAAGCATGACACCGAGTAATCGGTATAGCGCTCCATGTTCTTACACATACAAGTGTGGGTCAAATATACAAATTAGGCAGGGGAATAGGAGAATTTGCTGGAACGTCTCGGCCGCTCGGCTGGCTGTTTCGGCCATACCCACGGCTGGTATGCCGGAATCGGCTGCCCGTCTGGCTAGCACGGATCGGCTGCCCAGCGGGCTGTATCGTTTCCGCTGCCCGGCTGGAAAGCCCGGCCCCGCCAACCTAATTGTTGGTTCGGTCCGTCTTCCCTCCTGGCTGCTTC
>Ga0209755_10005333_pt1 | contig 14672 bp, 7 predicted proteins | sample TergutCo191P1_FD_187301 | JGI IMG/M metagenome (GOLD analysis project Ga0209755, IMG submission 187301) | Cornitermes sp. P1 segment gut microbial communities from Petit-Saut dam, French Guiana - Co191P1 (SPAdes) (version 2) | ecosystem: Host-associated > Arthropoda: Insects > Digestive system >... | reverse complement strand
CACAAAGAGGCTGATACCTATACAACACACAACAAACACAACAGACAAACATCCATGCCCTCAGTTGCATTGGAACCCATGATTCCAGCAATCAACCAGCTGCAGACCTATGCCTTAGACTATGCAGCCACTGGGATCAGCATTGATTGGTTTACATGTGGACTGAAATGTGAAGCTTATGTTACTCCAGAAATTACTTTCTAACACAAAAAGCATGAATATATATATTTATAGTATAACAATTTATCTTATTTACTGATTCAACTTGGGAACAAATTCTTCTGCCTTTACAATCCTGAAAGGAGAATGTTTTGTCTTCAGAATCCTATTATAAGGCTGTAGATGGAAGTCCTTTAGATTCCAATATAAGCACTGATACAACAGACACAAAGTGACTAGTTTCACAAAGTAAGTGTAAATATCACAACGGTGGAGGCCTTCCAGTCTCGGTAATGTATAACACCTTGCCATCAACTGTAACAACACAAAGGAAATGCAAATTTGTGAGACAGAAACAACAATGGCACCATTCAACACAGAATCTTAAAATTTAGTATGGAGAGACATCTCCATTCATCAAGAACTTCAAGAAGTAACATTAACTGTCATATCATATATTCTAGTACAATAATTTTTTCAGGTGTGTTATTTAATGATGCTAATAATTACTTAGATTACATAGCATCAATGATAGATGAAGGAATCATCGTGGAACATTGGTGGCATTAAACTGACAGGGGAAAACTGAAGTACTCAGAGAAAACCCTGTCGCATTGCTATTTGTCACACCATAAACCCCACACGGACTGGCATGATATGGAAGCTGTCACAAACCACCTGACCTATGGCATGGCTATGGTGTTGTAATAACTAATGAATAATTATAACTATCTGACATAAGAAATGTATGTCATAAATAACTGAATTATACAATGAGAGAATTTCTTATCTACATCAGGAATAGGAAGGATGTGGTTGGGGGTCACCACCATCCTCATCTCTCTCAGGGCATAAAACTAGCTAACTGAACTACTAATTTTTCCTCAATTACTATGCTAGTAGAATAAAGACATTCCAGTCCATTAGTAAAGAGCACAATGTAACATTAAAAAGTATTTTACTACCTGTACCATGCGTCTTTTATTATTTTGGAGAATGAATCAACAAATGCATAATTAATTGGCAGATCATCACATTCCTCCTACATGTTCAGACACTAATATGTTATCCTCAGGGAATTCGTATATAATACCTTGCCAAATTACACAAGTATGTATAGTGCAGTAGTTAGTAATATAATTTGAAATTTAAAATTATTTCATATAGGGTTTGTGCTGTTGAAATCTCAATGTTTAAAATGTTAATATTTTAAAAAATTTAAACGCTGAGATTTCAACAGCACAAAGCCTATATGAAATAATTTTAAATTATATTACCAACTACTGCACTGTACATACTTGTGTAACTTGGCAAGGTACTAACTACAAACTCCCTGAGGATGACACATTAGTGTCAAAGCACGTAGGAGGAGTGTGATGGTCTGTCAATTAATTGTGCATTTGTTGGTTCATTGCACAAAATAAAGAAAAAAATTAAAAAGTATGTCACATTTACTAATCTTCTTCATTCTTGATTTCAGCTAAAACACATGCATGTAAATCCAACCCTTGCCAGAATGGTGCCACATGTGTCAATACAGGTGACTTCTACTCATGTATTTGCAAAGAAGGTTTTGAAGGCCAGCACTGCCAACATGACATAAATGACTGTAATCCACCACCCTGCTTTAATGGTGGGAAGTGTGTGGATGGAATCAATTGGTTCCTGTGTGAATGTGCACCAGGATTTACAGGACCAGACTGCAGAATTAACATTAATGAATGTGCCTCTAATCCTTGTGGATTTGGAAGCACATGTGTAGATGGTATTGGCAAGTTCAGCTGCATCTGTCCTCCTGGGCGCAAAGGTGTACGCTGTGAAGAAGGTGAGTGTTTATTTTTAAGGGTAAACTTTTTCACACACATTATATCTCCTCTTTTCTGTCATCCAAATTAGTGTTACTCAACTGGCTGTTTGCAGACAAATGCTTAAGTTAAGCCGGTCTGCAGATTTTGGTTAGTCTTACACAGGACAACATTTCTGTCTAAAATGAAAATAAATTCCGTTTAACAATCAGCAACATTTAAATTTTTTTGTAGTCAGTTGCAATGAACGTCACTACTATTACCCACCTTGTATGAAATTTAATGGTGTGACAGGCAAAGTGGTTCAAATTTAATTCAAATGGCATCTGAAACAAGCTAATGTGACTGAAAAACCAAATTTCAGAGTAGTACCCTCTCTTTGTACCCATTCATCACAAGTTCCTGACAGCGAACATCCACTACAATCATTCAACGAACAAACAACTCACCAAATGATACTTTTGTTTCATGTTCAGGAGGCCTTAGGTTCAAACCTTGGCCTATAAACCAGCTATCCTGACACGGTTTTCACGATTTTACTCAGTCACTCCAGGAAAGTTCCAGGACAGTACCTCTAATTAGGGCAAGACCACTTCTTTCCATGTTATTCTCAATTTATTATTTACTTTACTGCCCTACCACTTGGCAACATATAATCAAGTGGTACTGAAAACTGGTAAATAAATCATACCCACCCAGTTCATACATGTTTTGTCATATATCTTTTTAAATGTATGCTCTGTTGTTTCAGTGGAAGAAATGGCATATTTACAAGGGGTATGTCTATGGAAAGGACAGTATTTTGCAAGTAATGCCACTTGGCAGCATGAGTGCAACACATGTACTTGTGTAGCTTCTGCAGTGCGTTGCACACAAGTGTGGTGTGGCTTAGGAAACTGCCTTAGTCATCCTAACCTCACTCTGGGAACTGCTGTCTGCCAGTCAAATCAGGTATGTGCTGGGACAGTGGAATGTGTCGCAGTTACTTTTGTTTTTTAAGAGTGAATTATAAGACAATTCTTTCACATTAAAATCCATACCCTTGCACTACCTGCCATCAATGCAAGTCACAATTATCAAAATACAACATTCACCTTCAACAGCAATTTATTTTCCAAACATCGATGTATTTTAACTGAACCCAACCATCAAATAAGGATGTCTTCCAAATATATGTACATACAATGCAAACATTTGTGTGCACATGCGTTTGAAAGAAAGCCACCTGATGATGGCCAGAACTGGTCAAACATGTTGATTTTTTATAAGCAATTGCTAATTTGTGCATTTGTCGTACTTTGATGATTCTGTCCAGAAGTGATCATAAGGAAAATGCTAATCTGAAGCCAATAATATTTCACTGTTTAATGTTATACAAGTTTTATACTACCCATATGTTTCGAGTGCTCAAGTTCAATTTTGGACCCAATGGCCACCTATTCTACCATTCTTCTCAGGAAATTGCTTGAAGACAATATCCTTCAAAAACCTTTCAAGTCAACTTAGTAATACAATCTTTGCAACTAAGGACTGTAAAATAAACGAAGGATCACGGAAACTTACATGACTGAACACAATGATTAAACAGTACCTAGCTTGTTTCGAGGGTGTGAATAGTATATGGTGGAATTTCAGGCTCGGATAGGAACAGCACTACTTTGTGTCATTATCTGTGTACTTCAATCTACAGACACTCTCTAACACACATGCACAAGCACATGCAAACATATACACATACATATGCTACAAGTTTAGTTTGCATGCTTATGACATTCAATAAATGAAGGATAAACACAAGGAAAGGTCAACAGAAATTAAATTTCGCTGCCAGTCATTGAAAGCAGGCACACACAACATAAGTATATGTTAATACAAACAGAAGTGGACTAGAGAAGAGTTGGAATTGTGACATATTTTGTATCAGGTGTGTGTACCATCACCACGTGAAGCATGCCTCACACCTTCCTGTGCACCATGGGGGGAATGCCGTGATCTGGAGAGTGGAAAACGTGTAGGACCACCCTCACTACCTGCACCTCCCACTTGCTGGCCAAACCAAGCAGTACTCAGCAACTCCTGTGCTCGCCTCACATTGCTGTTAGACAGAACTCAGCTCCCACGTGGTGTCACCACTGAAGGCCTCTGCATGGAATTACGTCACCTTGTGGCCTCCCATCAAGCAGCCATCAGTGCATCCCACCGCCTCGTTTTGCTTTGTGACCTGAAGCAAGGTTACAATGACACCCTTGAAGTCACCATGGTAATCAATATTATTTGGTTTCACAGCTTAATGCTTTCAATGTAATCTGTGCACCTATTCAGCCAATGCTTGGTGCATGCTCTGTGTTCACTTCAAGTGCTGCAGCAGCAGACACTGTGGAGCAATTATTTAAATACCTGTTCTAGTGACAATACTGTAGGCATGTGCTATCTGTAACGTATTTCATGTTAACCAGTAATTAACAAATGTTGGTTCAGTTTATCAGTCAGACGAAAATTCTATTTGTTACACATTTCTTCACAAGAGTAACTGCATGCACCATCACATAACACACAAAATGTATAAAATGTGATGCCTGGTATTATGAAATATGTACACAAGATATTATGTATTTTTTACATCTATACAGATTTGCAGAAAAACAGGAAGAAACAAGTTTAATGAATATCAACATACAATTTTAAAATTAACCATAATTACCATACACAAACTTACAATAATAACGAATAAAGCACCACCTACATGCAATACAAAATATGCTAATTCTTAATTCGTGCAAAATATTATTTCAGACACTGAAGCCTGTAGTTGGCCAACTCAGGAGAACTATCTATATATAACACAAGGAACCAATAAGAGCTTTACATTTCTAAAACCACATGCATTATAAGCCTTTATTCTCAACACTAAAATTAGAACAGTGTATGAATATCTTAGTATTAAAGCAAAGTAAATGACTTTAAATACATAATCCCTGCAGGTCTTAGGCATATCCAGTTAGACGGTCATAAAACTCAATCAATATGTTGATTTTAACAAATGTGTTAATTCACAACTAAATTATATTTATAGTTTTATCACTCATTTAATTTTAGTTTGTAGTCAATAATAGCACTTATAAATACAGCAGTACATTTGATTATGTTGTCAAGGCTGTATAATGTATTGGTCTTCCAACTTTTCTTGGTTCTGCTGGTAGGCCAGTTCGGTATTTTACATTGGTGAAGTGTACATATCTTGGGAACCTAAAACGTCTTATAGTATGGTAAATACAGTGCATTGGTCTGAATATTAGCCCAGCAATGTCACTTAAAGAACATGCCCTAATTATTTACTTATTTATATGGAATCCACAGTCCTCACTGTCACCTACATCAGGTCCAGAAGAAAACCGAGCAGTGACAGAAGGGATACGTGTCCTGGGAGAATTTATTAGTCGGAAGCAAACCAACTTATCTGCTCTCACATCTATTGTGGAGGTCAAAGTTGAGACAGCACTTGTCAGTGAGGAAAAACAAGGTAAGTTAATTCTTGATTTCAAACTTTCACTGTGTTCTGAATATTGTATGCTTTCTTCTGGGTAATTCCCTGGCATCTGAATTTTATATGCCAATGTTTTGGAATGCTCTGTCTGTTCCGTCTTTATAGGCAGGTATGAAGATGTAACAGACAGGGCATTCCGAAACATTGGCATATAAAATTCAGATGCTGGGGAATTACCCAGAAGAAAGCATACAACAAGGTAAGTACAGACTTTCTGAACAAAGGTCCTTTAATTTTATGTTACAGAATATAGTTATGATAAATATCTTCATTGTGTGTGAACATAAACAATAAGGTATATCTTGTCCATAAAATTACTGAAGGTGTATACAACAGTAAATTGCAGCTTATCACATAGATTGGCAAGTTTTGCTTTTTCTGTTGACAAGTTATGTTAGGGATCATGTCGGAAAACCAGATAAAATTAAACTAATTTATAAATTTTTTGTTTACTGAGGAATGTGGCTTAAGTAGTTTTGTTACTTCTGTTTAATAAGACATGCATATTGGATTAAAATAGAAAATGAGGTATAACCAAACTGGTGCACAGATTTTTCATTCCTCAATACTGATTATTTGTCACCTATCAAATGAAGTTCCCCTGTGCAAGACATGCTTCTGAACAAAAAATATTAACATTTTTAAATTAAATTCTCAGTAGTGGATAAGAATGCAATCAGAATATTGATTCCTTCCCCAGCTGCATACCTGTGTGAATGTCTATTTTGATCCTAATTTTACGATAAACAGTCATAAATTGCATACCAAACCTGGTTTAAGATTCAGGCTTTCTTAAATCATGCAAACAACAGACTTATTTCATTGTGGAAAACATGCACATCACCTCAGTCAAATGTTACTCATTACATGCAGACTCAACTGTATTCAAATAACTCTATTTTTTGTAATAATTGCAGTATTATTTTATAAGACAGTATTATAGATTAGCTGGGAGTGGTGCATATGAATAGTTATGTTACAAGTAACAGAAAAACAGCCTTGAAATGCCAGCTGAAGCACATCATGACAGACCTAGCATTGTGCTGTCATTGGTTTAAGTGGTTCATTGACAGGAAAAGGGTTAATATGCCATGAAGCTTTTTTATTTTTAAAAAAAAAAAACAAATATATCTATACTGACAAGACAAATATCTGTTTTTCAGGTAATGGATATTTAATAGCACTAATATGCATAGTTCTCATCATCACTTTTGCTGTTGGTGTTGGTGGTCTGTATTACTGGCACCAGATGCTGAGACGAAGACATGCAGCTGGAACTTTAACAGGTTCAACTTCACTAGGAGGACCATGTCACCGACACCATGATGATGAAAAGTCCAACAATCTGCAGAATGAAGAGAACTTACGACGCTATGCAAATCCCTTAAAAGATGAAGCTGGGTCTGCAATGGTGGGAAGTGCTTCAAGCAAAGGACCAGGAGCAGGATCAGGTGTTGAAGGCTCTGGGACATCAGATTTACCAAGGGTTAGTGTTGTAAGACCACTGTCATCTACTGCAGGACCTGGTGAACCACCAGGTACAGGAAGTGGAGCAGAAATGTTAGAATTGATGGATGATGCTGGAACACCTGGTCTGGGGAAGGGTTCTGACCCTCGCCCAGGCCTGCACTCAGCGCATCGAAGCAGCCAGATCTTACTCTTTAAGGCACAGAATCCAGATGTCAGAAAAAACACTGCAGCCACATTTGATGATGCAGGAGCACATAAAGACTTTGCTAAGCATATTATTAACCTCAAAGTACTTCCACCAGTACAAAGGACGTTACAATCTCCTCAGTGTGAGCGAAATGGTGGAGGGGGTGGTGATGTGCTTACAGTGATAGTGTGAATGACATATCTTCATAATGAAGCTAACACAATTGCCACAAAAATAAAGACTTTAATTTAAATCTAACATTGCAATATGATTTTCTCGTGCATTTGGGTTAAGTGCAATGCCATCAGAGTTTAGAACTTGCCATTGTTAGTTTATTTGGATCATCAATTAGCACTTCATGTCCAAAAGATGAAAGAATAAACTGTTATAATCCAGTGACAGTAAATGAGAAGTGACAACATCAGCCACTTATGTTAATGTGTCTAGTATATAGGAACAAACCAGCTTCTACACAAAGTAGACAGCATCGTCTGCCAGACTGCAGCTGATTCCTGATAATATATCAAACAAGTTTCAAGATATTAGTACTTTGCATATTTTTGGATACAGATATCCATCACTATGTAACTTAGCTTGAAATGCAATTTCCCAGTTCAACAGTCAGTAAAAGATGAAGTTTACATTCCTGGCAGACATATTAACTGATAAAATGATCTCGAAAAGAACAATAGCCGTGTGTATATTTTGGTGCAAGTGACAGACTGGAGGATACAATCAACATTATATCCAGAACAATGTAGTGTGTGATATTACCTACTGGTTTACAGTATAAATTTGCATTACCACCTTATGTACAGCTGTTAGTGCCACATATAGACATTATGTGTTGCAGCAGTGAAGATAACCTACATGTCAACACAGGAGACAATTTCTTCAGTTCATTTTTATAAGATTTTATAAATGAGCTACACCGTAACATATTTGTATAATTTGTATATTTATTTGACTTGTTCCTGAAGTTCTGTATGAGATTATCACCAATTTTACATATTATAATGTATGGAATTATCATTACTCATATTCATAATCAGTTTGTGAATTCAAACTGACTTTGTGATGGTTAAAGCTCAGAGTTAGCTGTTACTGATCATTATGTTGTACAGTCCCTACATACATATTTCATAATACATTTCACTTACCGCAAAATGCAACATCAGAGTTCAACATGCAAGTTTTCAGGTTTTTGCAGTGGTGCAGCTAAGGATTCTAATCTTCTGTGATGTGACACTGCAACACTGAGTAATCATATCCTGACCTTACCAGACAGCCTACAATCAGATACACTGTGCCTATACACAGTCACATTTCCACCTACTCCTGGCATTCTTCTTGGACATGTTGTCCCTTGAAAATGATGGCAAAGTGTTGCCTTGAAATGCTGGGATTCAGTTACCCAGTCATGGAGCATAAATTCCCAGAAGAACAGAATCCTTAAAATGCTTAAAAATTTCTTTAGGAGAATGACTGGTGACTGACCTTTACCAGCCCTAAATTTACAGAAACATTTGCCCATAAACACAGCAAAATTTGATACACATACTGTGAAAATAAGTGGTCTTATGAAGAAGTGGGATATCACTTTTCACCAAAAATTAAAATATATATCGATGTATAACCTTTCATGTTTGAACAGTTGTCCAAACACAAGTTTGGGTTTTTTCTTCTGTAGCAGTGGAAAAAGTCAGTGACATTCTGAAGTAATGTTGTTTTTCCATGCAGTCTAATCCTTCCCAACTGCTTATGGCATCACAAATCCCTCCATCTTTAAATCATCACTTTGACCCTGAATTAAAGGCAGTATGTTCCTTCAACATATCAAGACACTTTGCCAGTACTGCACAGTGCCAAAACCCTGAGAAAGGAGCAGGAATGTATACATCAGTGTTTTCGTAAGTTTATATGGCCTTCTTGTAATACGTACTCATGATTAGCAGCAGAAGCCATATTAGACATTAAATGAATACCTACAGCCTGGATGACCAGGATTTGAGGAGCCACATTAGGCACTAAATCACTAGCTACAGGCTGTATGACCAGGATTTAATTCCCAATGGAGGTATGGCTTTTTCACGTGCTATGATGTCCAGAACAACCAAGAAGCCCACTCACTCAACCACATATACTGTCTGCTCCACACCTCACCCCTAATACGCCTTCATGCCTTGTGCTTAGACAAAGACATGACATAACCTTTACTTGTAAGAAATCTGACAATTACTGTGTAGTATATTTTAAAAGAAGTATATATTTTTGTGAAATTAAGTGCTCTATCACATCAATATGGGGAAATCTTGTCTTTTTCCTATTCATTACTGTTAAGTTAAGTACACTCCACTAAAACTGTTATTATTTACAAATTTACTTCAAATATGTATTGTTGAATGGTATTTCAAGAGTACACCACTTATCAGCTGTTAAAAAAACCGTAAAATTTCACTACCAAATGTAGGGGTTGTACAACACACAGATGCCATGAGCCAATTCTGCTGTACATATGCATGTAAATAGTGTCATTTGTTTCTAGGGGCTAGGGCTAAGATTGTATATTAGAAGATACATATTTATACCTTTCTTAAGAAGTCTGAAATTCTAAGCATTATTCAGGTAAAACTGGTTCCACTATTGGTTGGGAATTGGCATTCTAATTCAGTTATTCTGCAAACAGTGTTAGTTTTGTGATACTTATCTCATCTTCAGAGGCACCAAAAATAAGATCAAGCCTCATATTAAGTGTAGGATGACAGAGGCTAAGTCAAGGTGGAGAAAGGTATTTGTCATCTACCAACAGTGAAACTGTTTGGCTACAGCGTTTTTATTCAAAGGCATAAAAACACTGCTGTAAAGTGTAAGATAATGGTGTGTGTTGAATTTGTTTAGCTACCATCCATCCATTCATCCATCCAGGTATCATGTCAGCTTTTGTGACATATTTAGTAAGAATCTTTCATATTACAATGGAACTAGATGGCTGTTCTTCAGTTGGGTGGTCTATGGTTGTTTGTACTTAGCGATTCTGAAGTCATGTCAAGATATATGTAAGGTTGTGATTCTGTACATGGTATGAACAGTTGCACTGCACATTTATTTATGCTATGTACCTGTATTTTAAAATCAAAGTTAATGAACACAACTGTTCTGCCAGTAAAATAAAAGGTATATTTTCCAACAGTCAGTTGTAAGATGAAACATGATTTTCAAAGTGCCTTTGATGGTGATTAAACTAAATGAATACTTTGTAAGTGTTGACATCAGATTAAAGTGCCTGATATTAAAGATATACATATAGGGAATGTGACAACCCTATTCACTGTTTACAGCTGACAATAATTCCATTCTAAGAAAACAGTGATGGGGAAATAGAGACATATCTTGTTATATCACTCTTTAAATTACAAATAATATGCTGTAAAAGTTGAGTAATAATAAAAGTGCAATTTTACAATAAGACAAGTATGTATTTTTTTATTTAAAATCTAATAGATGAATAACAACAATTTCACACTGAAAATAAGTCCACATCTAGAAAACAATTCATAGCTACACCACCAGCAACAGCAGCCAGCACTGTATACTATCAGCTAATTACTAGGATTTTCCAAACAAATCTGTCTGTACTATTGTATGTCCTACACCCTCTGCATTATGTTTATTGGATATGCTGACAATAAAATGTTGAATCCTGTTCACCAAAACAGTAGCTTATTTTAAAATATACAAGAATTTTTTTAGGACTGAATAAAGTCAGATGTATTATCATTAGAGTACCCAGCTGCAGAGCTAAATCTCATACATGCAAAATATAAGCCACTTCACTTGAAGGTATAGATGAATATGTCAATCTCTCTCAAGCTACAAAAACTCAAAGTTGTAATTCACTTTGTTAACAATCTGTTACATATCTGACATAACAGACAGTCTCTGGGTTTTGACACTGTGTGGATTGCAGTTTGACGCTGACATTTTGAAGGAACATGTGGCCTCCATTTTCAGAGTGGCAGAATTATGTCTAGGTGGACATAAAAGTGACTATCAAAAATAATTGCTTCAGCATCTACTTCAGTGCCCCATCACCCAGAAGATGGAGTCAGAGCATTCCTCTGAAATGTTGGTGTCAATGTACAATCTTACACAATGTCAACACCCAGGTGACTGTCCTATGATCAGCACCTGCCATATAAGCATAAAAACCTGGTTTGAAACACAGAAGCATCTCCAGAGGTTTATTAATATATAAATCGATAACACTGGCAATTTCTGCAATTACGACACTTTTGTAATGTAAATGATGACAGCTTTGTGATGTATATAAGAAATGGTACAGAATCAGCAGATGTCTGAGGATAAGAGTGTTTTAGAGCAATACATTTCATTGCCTGAAGTTCAAACCTCTGAAAATATTCAAATACACATGCATTTAGCAAAAAAGAATTACATATTTTTATGATTCAATATTTTTTGTAAATAAAACTGAATATGGCCATGTATATTTTACAGTACCTAAGATGTAAAGTAATCAAGACAACTGATATAATTTTCAATTCTGTTTCGCAAGCAAGTATGGTGCTTTTTTAAATACCCATAAATCAAACTTTCTGTTAAAAAATACAGATAACTTGTTCAAGCTAATATAAACTTCCAGAGTTTTTGCTTACTTGTGTATATTTTGTAGAGACTTCGATAAATTAAATTCTCTTATAAATATAAGAAATATGACTGGATGATAGTGAGGGAAGTGAGAAAGAAAATGTTGCTTTATTTTATGCACTAGTTCATTGTGTATGTTGTAAGATATCTGCTTGTGAAAGTGGCAAAAATAAAAAGAATCACAGTTCTGAATCAAGTTTTCTTTTATTGCTATATGATGGCAGTCCTATACATACCTGCACTGCTAAATCCCATTCCATATATCATGACATCATCAGGTCCGTTAATTTAAATGAACTTTGTATGCTACATGTTTAGCACCCATGTTAGGAGACATTTAATTCACTACATTGTGTTATGTTAGATGTGAGAAAGGGTTAATGTACCAAGATTGAAAAGTACAGCACCTACCTAAGATAAGGTTTTGAAAAATTAATTGAATTTGTTTGAATTCTGTGATCCAAATCATGTTGAAAATAGAACAAGCAAGGAAAATATGGCATACATACAGTAGCAGCTGGTACAATACAACTGATTGAGCTTAGTTCATCATTCTCTATTTACATTAAGGTATACAGTAGAGGGGGTGAGCAGATAAATAGTTCTTTAGACCTGATGTAAACTGTTTAGCATTATCACTTAAATTTTCCATACTTTGTGGGAGACTGTTAACTACTTTTACACCAGTTGAGTACAGTCATATTCATCTGTCAATGGACAAATGCTGAATCGATGCCATGTATGTGTGTGTATGTATGTATCCTTTTTGAGTTAGTGATAAATTTGATAAATGTTCATCATGTTACATTTTGTCTAGTATTTATGTGACAGACCTCAGAATTTGATCAACCACAAAAAGAGAAGTGATAGTATGTATTGTGAGTGAAGAAGTAGAATTTTTAGTCTCAGATAAATCTCTATACATGCCTCTACTTCTGTCATAATTCTGACTATATGCTTTTGAATTTTAAAAGTTTCTGTACTATGTGAAGAGTTTCCCCAGAATATTAATCCATAGTTCATAATGGAATGAAAATAGATACAGTGAACCATCTTCAGTGTTTCCTGTGATATAGAATAATACCAAAGTAGCTATAAAGCATGTGCGTAATTTTGTTGAGTTAAAAAAAAGGAAATATTGTGATAACGAAAACGCCACATAGACATAATCTTATACCCTCATCTTGTGTCAATAATGAAGTGTTAAAGTTTATCAGGCAAGCTGGAAGAAAATTAAAATCTATAATAATGCAAAAATGTTAGAAACAGACTCAGACAGAAAATACCTTACAGAGTATGGTCAGCATTTGAACTTATCAGGTAAAGAACTAATCTCCATGAAATTAACCATGGTTATGAATGAATTTTTCACTAAGAAACAACTACCCCTATTTGCCTGAAATGGAAACATTCTATCTCTGAAGGACCCAAATGTAGATTATCAAAAACAGATGTAAGGGCAGTACATCGAGAAATTCCAGATCAAAATAATTCAGATGAATTATCCAGGATTTCACACCCCTTCAAATAACAAATGAAAAATGTAGCATTCCGAAACCAAGATTTTTTTACAGACATAACTTGTAAACATAATCACAAAGTAAATCAAATCAACAGAGGTACTATTTATTTAAAAATTTACCATCAATATATGAGAGGATTAGGAAAGAAAGCTTGTGAACTATTAAGTCATTTGCATCCAGACTTATGTCATGTTTTGTGCCTGAGAGAACATCATTTAAAGTATTCACACCTGAATAATGTTCATATTGAAAGTTATAATTTAGGAGCCTATTACTGTTGACAGCTAAATGAAAAAGGTGGTGTAGCTATTTTTGTCCATAATAGTCCATATTTCTCAAATACTGATATTGTTAAACATTGTGAAGAATAAGATATAGAAATATGTACTGTAAAACTGACATTTAGTATTTAAAAAATGTGTATTAACACTTTTTACAGCCCCTCTGGTAATTTTAGCCACTTCTTATTAAAACTGGACACTACTCTTCAATTACTATATACTCCTATTCTACAAATTATTATTTGCAGGGACATAAACATTAATTATCTTATGGAAAGTGAAAAGAAAAACCAACTTGACAATTTATTACTTTCATATAACTTAACTAGCATTATTAATTTCCCAATGACAGTTCAAAATACCTATGCTACTGCAATAGATAATATTTTCATTGATATATATCTCAATTTGAAAATTAAAATATAACTCCTATTTTAAATGGTTTGTCTGACCATGATGATCAGTTATTAATGATTAGCACTGATTATTCCCATAAACCTCTATAAAAATCTAAAACTGTCAGGAAAATTAATAAGCATACGCTATCTGACTTTATTAATACATTAAGCAACAAATCATGAGACACCACCTTTAATAGTGCTGATGTCAGTGTATTGTTTAATGCCTTTTAATATATTTATTTAATGATCTTCTATTCCAGCTTCCCTCCAAATGCATGAACTTAGAAGTGGTTCTGAACAGAAAGTAAAGAACAAGCATGTGACATTTAAAAAAGCATCATAAAAGTGTTTTTGCCACTGAAGGAATATGGATGAGAAACTGCATACCTGGTTATGAACTTCAATATGTGATGATCGGTATTGTAATAGATTTCACATTTAACTATTCAGTCAATTTTTACCATCACATTGTTAATGCATGTGTGTTTTGTACAGTGACAGTGTTATAGTTTAATATACTCTCCACAGATGTTACAAAGCCTATCAAATTAAGTATGAGATACAGAGGACATGTTGCATACACAATAGATACGAGAAATAAAAAAAAAAAAAAATTGTCATTTTATCCTGATAACCT
>Ga0209755_10005332_pt1 | contig 14674 bp, 6 predicted proteins | sample TergutCo191P1_FD_187301 | JGI IMG/M metagenome (GOLD analysis project Ga0209755, IMG submission 187301) | Cornitermes sp. P1 segment gut microbial communities from Petit-Saut dam, French Guiana - Co191P1 (SPAdes) (version 2) | ecosystem: Host-associated > Arthropoda: Insects > Digestive system >... | reverse complement strand
AGGCATGATGGCGGGGTGAGTTGCTAAAGTTATGTCATATTAATGATGCTCCCTGCAGTGCTGAGACAGTTTTTGGAGTTTTATGTCCTTTGAAGTTGTAGTACGAATAGAGTACTGATACCATCTTGCTATATTATGAACACATTGTAAAAACACAGAACTGATATTCCAGTAGAAACTATTGTATCCCCTTTACAAAGATCAATCATGTTTACAGAAACAGTTGTTTACTCTGAGAACAGAATGAACCACACAAATTAACTGTGGGTGAAATGGTATGTTTTTTAATTATTCAACATCAGAACATGTGGTACATATAGTCATTACTGCCATATAAGCTACAGACTCTATGAACTCCCAATACACTAGAAGGTCTGTGTCTAGCAGACCTCTTGTCTTAAATCTTTGGGTGATATATCCCATTGTGATACATAAAATAGATGGATGAATAATGAGATACACCAGTCACAGCTATATTTGAACAGTGTTTCATTGTTTAGTGTGCCGCATATTTTGGCTTTATTTATAGGCCATCATCAGGTGCTACTAAAAAATGAGAAGAAGGAACACAAATACAAGACATTATTACACCAATTGAGATCTCAACCTAGCAGTGTTTATAAGTGTTGTTATTGAATAAAAGCAGAAACTATATGAATTAAAAATCGGTGTGTAATGGAGTAAAATTACAGAATGATGTTCAAAAAAAAAATTACTCACTGATTTCCTTCCATTAAAAAAAAAAAAGAGTTAGGAGACTTTACTTCTAGGCACCTTCTTCAAACTGAGGAGTAAGCTACAACAAAATTAGTATTTCTGCCTTATTTCCTTTGGGATACAGGATTTAGTACACATTATGTTTGAATTACCAGACAACAGCAGTAACAATGACTGTAATAATGATTATTGTGGTGGCAGTGGCCAGGACAGTTACATTAATCATTGTCATCATCACCACAACCAGTGTTAATGGAGGATAAAACTTGGAAAACATATTGCGCTGCATTTCAAGTATTTGCACCAAAGACAAAGAACACTGGCTTTGAGGTTCTCAGCAGAGTGAATATTAAGTATGCAGTCTTGTGGGATATTATGCCTTGTAATCTGCTAAATAAGTACCAGTGTCATGGAAAACAGAGACAACAGGTTCCTATGAAACATTGATACCCATCTACCAGAACATGTTATTACACAGCAGAAGACCTTAGTTTTAAGCATGGGTTTTGCTGAGCTATCACCTGCTACAAATTTATTACCATTTTGATTCGTGTCAGTTAATAGTTATTAGTTTACAGTTTATAAAAGAAATATAAAGTTGTTATATTTGAACATTTTTAGAGTGTCTTGATGAGGAGTAGTCAGCCCATGACAGGCCCTACTTCCAAACGATGCAAAGAAGATGAGAGACTTATCAACTCTGTTCTGGGACCTGGTAAACGTGGCTACATTATAGACACACGTACACAGACACTGGCTCAAGCAGCTAAGGTATGTCCCAAAGCAAATGTTAAGTTTGAAGCTATGAACCAGTTGTTACTCTAACAAATACCCATAACCACTTACAGTGTTGACCCCATTAGAGGTATGCAGTCCTGCTTGATTGTTGATTGTTTTTCCCATCAGTGTTTTTATACCTGTTTTAAGGCCAGTGGTGGTTTGTAAGTGGCCAGATAATATTTTCCTCTCATAGTCATTATGTGTGTGAGGTCTGATTATAAAGTATTAAGACAAAAGTTTCACTCATGTGAATTACACAGAACTTGGAGGTAACTGCAGTTAGGGTGTAATAACATGCTGCTGCATGTCCAGATTTGGTCACATTCACATTTAACATGTGGTCGCATTTTTATTTGTATTTACAAGTCCTGAAATGTCTGTGGGATATAGTGTATGAAGTTTTAACTTGGAATTTGATAAGCATCAATTTGGCTATGACATTGTGTCAGACTACTCAGCCTAGTTTATGCAGCAGTTTCCAGCTAAACACAGTATTCCACAAATGGCACAACGTCTCTACTCACCAACTATGGCTCCTGTGATTTTTTTCTGTTTATTTGTTTAGTATATGTCTATCAATGAATTAATGCTGCTATCATCTCCATCGCTATGATGATTATATGTTAGGGAATCAGAAAGGCTGAGTAGAAAGTGATTATGGCTATTCCAAGTTACCATATTGGAATACATTAAGAGAACCAAGAGTTAAACCTCATAGTGTAGCCAAGATTAAAGTTACAAATCAGTTGGGATTACTACTTGGTATTTTCAGCAAAACTTCACTTTTAAGTACCTTCCTCCTAACATTTTGATTTTCAAGAACAGCCAGTGCATTTACAGGTATGTAATTGGCCCTCTTTCAACAAGAAAACCCATTGTTTTCAGCACAGAACACTGCACTCACATTTAAAGGATTCTGATTTTGATCCTTCATATGATCTTTGTGCAGATATCCCTATTCACAGACTGAAACTTCCTTCTCTACTGATGATAAAACTCAGAAATATCAAAGGACTCCATTTCTTGCCACCCCTGCTGCACTATTCAGAGCCCACATTTAGCCTAGGTCCTCTCTAATGATCATAATTCTCACAGTCACCATGACATTGCAGGTAACAGAATCTGCCTTTTGGGTTCCATCACCTCAAAAATAGATTCTGTGTCCTTGCGTAGATAGCTTGGTGTACAAGGAAGGTCAAATACAAAGCATACTAGGAGGCACTACAAATACATGCATCAAGATCTGCTTCCCCTAAAGTTAAAAAAATCCATTAATCTGTTTGAGAAGAGACCAGGCACGTTACTGTATATGTTTGCAAACATACCATGTAACCATGCATGCAGAATCTGTGTAACATAACACTCCTATTGTTCTTTAAAACCTTGTATTTCTGAGTCCACACTGTGAAATCATATATATTAAGCTATTTTAAATTAGTGGTTCACTTTCATCACTTTTTTTTGGTATGTGCCTTGTGGTTGAAAACTTCTGCTGTATGCAACAAACTCAATATTACATATACAGGAATGCACACTACAGGACCAGATCAAGTACCCTCACCAACTGACCAAAGGGGAACACAAGATATTTTGTTCACTCTGTGAACTTACCCTAAAATGAGACATTGGATTAGAAAAAGTTTATAAGTGATCAGGAAGGCTGTTCTAAGACTGCAGTACAGTTTTCAAAATTCATCCTTAACAACTCCATAAAATATGATATGGGTTTGTGGTGAAATCAGAAGACTAAATTTAGGGCGTGTTTGCTATTATTCACTATGAGAACTTGTATCATCCAATTGAATTTCATAACATTGGATATTTGGAAACATAGGTAAAATGATAAAATGATTGTTTCGACCATTCAGTGTGAGGGAGGAATATCTAAAACAGATTACTTCAGAAAGAATTTGCACTTAAGATCAATGACACAAGTGTGTTAGGGTACTTAAATAGCAAGGAACTTAACAATTTCCTAGGTCATCTTGTATTACGGTATCAAAATTTTAGGTTATAGCAGTTCAGGTGGGGAAGACAAAATACACATATAATTTGGGTAGGAATATCTTGAAAACAGCTACTTGGATGATGGAAAGGAAGATGGAAGGATAACATTAAGCTAGATCCTAACAGTGTAGATTGTGAGGATAGTGTATGATTGGTACTGGTGCGGATTCTGTCTGATGGCAAGCTTTGGGACAGGCAGTATTAAATTTCCATTTTTGTACTATCAGAAACTCAATCAACATCTAAAATAGGAAGAGACAGGCTGATACTTTTGCTCTTATTTGAAAGTGACAACAGCATTATTCTGCTACTTTGGCGTATTGTCCTGAGGTATAACTTTAATGTTATTTTGAATTCTCAGATGGAGGAAATAGAAAAGTCTACAAAATGTTGGTGAAGAAACTGCTCTTTAAGAGTAGCAACTGGAAACACATAGAAGTGTGAGACTAATACTAAAATAGAATGTTGTATTTTATTAAACTACATAAATAAGAATGTAAAGTTAAGTTGTGCATGTCTTAACCATTGCACCAGGAATGTGTATGCTGAGCAGATGCATAACTCCATATATTCTTAACCTTGGCACTACGTGGAGGTTAGTGGTCAGCATCATAACTTGGCTACTTTACTCCCAGGGAAAGATTTACCACTTTCCAAAGAACAGGTGGCTGGTTGGGCCCCAGAGTAAGTCTGGATACAGTAGTGAAGAGAAAGATTCTTACCCATGTCAGAATTTGAACTGTGGTCATCCATCCAGTTGTCGGGAAAGTTGAAGAGAATTAAACTGAAATGGTTCAAGTTGTGGTCAAGTGACAGGATTTTGTTTTAGTGGTGTTGAACCTTCAGGCTCTAATTTCAGAGATTTATTGGTAAGTGCTCTTTTAAACTACAAACTGTCACTAACTGTTGATAATGAGGAGGACTGGAAGGATTGTTTCCCGTTATCTTCATCTCATCTCTTCACAGAGTGAACAAGACACTTGGTGTTCTCTGTCCCTGGTAAGTGTTCTTTCCTTTCATAATTAATCTGCTTTGTACATTGACTCTGCCAGGCATTTTGCTTTGAGTAGTGAAATTATGAATTTTGCATTTGGCAAGTTGCATGCCAATACCATCAGAAGCCTGTCCAAGTAGCTGTATTTATTCCACATTTTGAGTTGTGCATTTTGTAATATACCTTCCTCTTCATTCTTGTTTAAAATTGTTTGGATGCAAAACATTATATCCCCATTAGACTTCTGTGTGCTGGCCTTTCTTTTGTATTGTTCAGCTGCTCTTATATTTTTGCTGATCTTTTTGCATGAAACTATTACACCATTGGATCCAAAACTGCTTCTGAAGTGATGTAGCATAAATTATGAAAACGAATTGAAATTTCTTAGTTAACATGCTTGAATAAAGTGGAATGTGACTTATCCAGAAATGGCCATCATTGTATGAATTAATCGTAATTGGATCGACCATTATTCTGCTTTGCAGGGTAGCACAGATGGTAGAGCATCCGACTCCAAACCTGACAGTTGCAGGTTTGAACCCCCGTGGTGACAGTTGGAATATTACCCCTGCCCAAAATGGCTGCCCTCAACCTCAGTGGGTACCTAACTTTAGTTAGGAAAGTTACAGGCTGATTATCTCTTGGACTGGGAGAGATCTACGTCTCCTGCTACCAGTACAAGAGTTGTAGCGTTTCCTTCTTCCAATACTCATATATCCCTAGCATGCATGTAAGAATAAATAACATTTTATATGCGTTGCAGTGGGCAATGGGTCATGTACTGTCCTTGTAGTGCATGATGTCACAGAATAAATTACAGGAATGAGAGGAAACCATTAGGTCATAATGTACACTCAAAACAAAAAGCCTGGTAAGTAGTACTGTTTCAGAATAACACAAGACAGAACAGAGCTCTTTCCAAGGAATGTATATGCATAAGGAATAACTGAATAGAGTTTCTTAATTCTCTTCACAGCATCCAGCTGAGGAAGTCCACAGTCCAGATTAATGTTGCATTTATTTACATAACTTTACTGTCTCTCTCTTTCCTTTTAATTTCCATAAGTACACTGTGACTGAAACTGCCAGTGGATTTGAATGGAGAATTAGGATGGTCATTCTGTTGCATTACAATAAATGAAAATGTTCCCATACAGGAATTCCCAAACCTGCATATAAATTTCATTCATAAGAGTGAACAATGTATAATTCAGTCAATTTTAACAGCACTCAGTTTGGTGCTGTACCAATCCTACTATTTGTCTGCAGTAATAATAAAATGATCATTCTTTATTCTTGTCCATAAATCCATGTTGTACAGTTTCTTGCAACACCGTATGAAAGATTTTTCATGTCTCAACCTCCCCCATGTCTAAGAGTTAAACTTGAACAATGAACACTTATTCTCTTCCATCAGGTATTTCTTCTCCCTTTACTCTAAAATGACTGGACTTGTATTTGTCCTTGTGTTACCTAAATGTTAAGGATCATATGATATTTACACCAGAATTTTCTATCCTGTTAGCAGCAAAGTAAATGTTTGACTGGTATCGTTTTGATGTATAAATTGTAATATTCCATTGGATACGAAGTCTGAGACTCCTTTGGGAAATTTAAAATACAGAATTCAATTCTCAAACATTTGGTTTGTATATGCACTTTTTTGCAAGGTATTATAGTGATATTGCTCAAAACTGATCAGCAACCAAAATGTATGCATGTTTATTATTGTCATAATATGCTCCTAAAATATTAAGAGTATAAAGATGTATTAATGTTGAGTTCAGACAAGTTTAGTACTTTTATATAATATTTAATTTTATTTCTGAAACTCATAGTAATTTAATGTAAAATATTTATCTCATTATTTTCCCCAGTTGTACTTTTGACCTGAAATATTTCTTATTTAATATGTATTTAATGTGATAAGTAAAATTAAATCATTCGGGTTTACAAATAAAGCATAAGTCCAAAAGTTCATGTTTTGTCATTATTGTCTGTCAGAGTTTTCCATGTGGCATTAAAATGTGGAAAAGTATAAGTAAGACAGACATGGCTGCTGATAATTATATAGTTGGAAAGACATACCCATAATATGTTCTGTATGTTGGATATAATAAGTGCAAAGTGTCTAGCAAGAAAAGTGTGTGTACCTTACTTGATGACCCAGATCTCTTCATGGCTTCTGATTTCCTGTGATTGTCAAGCTATTGGTAAGGAATGTTCACTTTTCAAAATACAGTAGTTACTATGTGCCACTTGCTTTAACATGAATAATCTATGCTTTTTGGCCATGGAATGTAGTAATGGATTTTGTATGATTCTCACAGTAAGAGATTACTTACCTAAGATTCTTGACCCTTGAAGATGGGACCGATAGGTTCCCAATACATTGGAAAGGAATTGCATCATAATCTAGAAGAACGTGGTGCTCATATACTTCGTGGCAGAAACCTGAAGTCACAATTATTCACCTAAACAGCGTTAGTATGTGCCACTTGCTTTCACATAAATCAACTCTGCTTTTTGGCCATGGAATATAATGGAGGGTTGCATACGATTCTCAGAATAAGAGATTATTTACCTAAACAGTAACTGATATTTGCAAAGGAGGTGTACATAGAAATGGAATTCTCACATATTCTTCAATGAATTTCAGGCTTCAGAATGTTAAATTTTTCAGAAAACCATCCGTAGAAGTGCAAAAAGTGTGTTTTATCATTTAGAAAGTAAAAAGTGAAATGGAAGGTAATTATTTAGATGACCAGTGTAAGTGAGCAGACACACGAGGGCAGTTGCCAGCATTCACAAAATCGTGTATCTGCCATGACGTTGATGTCCTGGTGTTGTTGCTGAAGTCTGTTTACTTGCTGATTTCTCTTACTTCGTTTTTCAATGCCGTTACCTAGAATCCAAAAATTAGGCCACTACTCTCGGCTGCATTTAAACCGTATTGTCACACTCAAGCTTTTCTTGCATAGGCTGCTTGTGCTAGGAAATGACATGCATGGAACAGAATATAAATGTGCACAGGCCTTTACTTAAAAAGTTCCATGAAAAGAGAACACTTTGAAAATGAAGGCATTGAAGGTATAAACATGGATACTGGGAAAAACAGTTGTGAGAATGTAAACTAGATCGAATTGGTCATCAGGAGTTATAACTTCCTTCATTGGTTTGTGTGACTGTGGAAGTTGGCACCGACATTCATCAGGCACAACAAAAATAAAATTGCATACATTATTTTTTTAAAAAATTGGTAGTAAAAAATCTTATCTGGAGACTAAAATGTAGATGAAATGACTAGTAGCAGATAAATTGTATCAATGTTGAATGAAAGGAACTGGCACAAAACTGAATTAAGTTGATTCCTAGCAGGGGCAAGAGATTATTTTCTTCTGCAAAGTGTCCAGATTGGCTCTTGGAACCACCCAGCGTTCTATACAATCAGTGTTGGGGGCACTTTCTTGGGGTGGGGTTAAAGCAGCAGTGTCATGATGATTACCACTTACCTCCATCCAGTTATGACTCTAAGGATGTGGTACTGCTCTGAAGGTGGAAACAGTATGCTTCTCTGAATTGTTGGTACACGCCTCTCAGACTACACTGTGTAATTATCTAGAAGACCAAGGTATGGACCTCCATCACCATGCTTGAGAAAGGATGCAGTGTTAACACAAACACTGCAGCAAATTATTTTGAAGATTTTGGCATGAATGTCATGTAATGCTCTGCTGTAAGGTTTGAAGATTCCTTGAGATAAGTTATGATTTTGTGCCATCACATTTCAGTCTCGAGGAGGTGGCTTTGAGATAGAGATGTACTATCCACAGTGGCGACGAATCAATAAGCCCATTGATAGACATCATGTGCTGCTTGATTCTTTGGCAAAGCTTGTTGAAGGTAAGTTATTTTGTATCATCATCTTCACCTTGTTCCAAACAGTGGGTTATGATTTTCTTTCCAGCTTAGTACTCCAGCAGTTAAATAACGCTATTCATCAAAAGAGGATTGTCTGTAGAGTCAGTATCACCTTTTGATGTACAAAGTATTCTGGATTATTTTCCTTTCACAACACTGCCTTTGTCTAGAACTCTTAAAAAAAACTCTTAAAAACATATGTCCTGGGTAATCAGTTAAAATCAGCTTTCTGGGATAAACTCAACAAAAATTCTGTTGTATGCTTGTAATGCGTTTCCATTCTGGAGTTTCTCTGCATGTCTATAATTGGAAAGCATCATGTACTAATTTGTTTTGAACTTGTGATTTATTGTTCTTAAAATGGAACTTTCCTGTAACAGAAAATGTTCCTGTCCCACTGAAATAGAGGAAATGTTATGTAAAATTTTCTGAAATGAACGGAAACTGTTAAGTGTGTAGAAGGAAATGAAAAGCAAGATTTTACTGGAAAATAAATTTGTTTTAATACCCACTATTTTCTGTTTGTTTAATGTGTTTCTATGTTTTGCTTCCTGGAGCATATCTGAGAGCGAAAATTACTACTGCAGACTGGAAGTAATTAAACCAGACTGTCAATAAAATATTTGGAAGTACGTAATTGACTACAGGAAAAATTTAAATGTAAAAAAATGAGAATAAAATGGTGTACTCCATAGTAACAGTGTACTGTACACATGTAGTATTAATTGCTGTCTTGTAATTCAAAGCATATGTCAATGATGAATACACATATGCCGGTCAGCATTGGCGTAACTGGACTAATAACACTGAGGAGGGGAGGCAAAATCAACCATGGGTAAAAGGAACTTTAATTTATGAAGGATTCAAGTTCAGAAAGTGGGAAAAATTGATTAGTTTCATTTTTTTTTTTAATCTTTACACCACCGAAATAGTCGTTTTGAAAATATGTCTGTTTTTATATTTGCGTCTCTTCAACTCAGGAGCCAGAAAGAACTGTTCTTAGATAGAAAAAATGTTGGAGGGGCATTTGCCCCCACTTGCACCCCCAATGTTACAGCTGTGCTGATCATTGTTATTTATCTGTAAGTGCCTGATTTTAAATGAACACCTCTCTGGAACAGAAAGTTTTTTTTCAGTTCCTTTGGACTTGCATACATGCAGGTTTTACTGTACACTATGGAATAATAAATAAATGTTTAATAGTTAAGCAGGTGATAGCCCTGAAGAGTGTGTGTGGGGAATTCTGTGTTCTGTGCAATAGCTGACTCTGTTTCCTGACAAAGTCACGAATGGAATTGTTGTAAATCTTGATGATTGCCATTTTCTTTCACAGCTTGCAATGACACAGCAGCATCAATGGATAAGTGGCTGTCTCGCCTGGAATCATCCAATTGGATGTCACATATAAGGGACACCCTCAACTGTGCCTGTTTGGTGGCACAGTGCCTTGACCAGGTAGGCTGTGACTGTCACAAATACCTTTTGTTATCTAAATCATTTATCAGTGTGCAAAATGTAAGGGAAACAATGTGGCAGTTGACTAGGCTGTGTATGAAACTTTATTTTCTTATATCATTTAACCCTTTGCTAAAGTATGAATGTACACTGACATGTAAATAAATGTAGGCTGAATAGAGTATGTACATGCATGTACGCCTGTAGCTCACTGCAGCTAAGATGTGGATAAATCTGCATAGGTGGGAGGATAATATTAGAGTAGATCTTAAACAGATCAGTTGGGATGTTTGAATTGGATTGATCTGGCTCATGGCAGAGACAAGTGACAGCCTGTTGTGGAAATGGAAGTGAACCTTGGGTTCCATTAAATGCAGGGAATTTGTTGACTAGCTGAGCAAGTATTAAGCTTCTCTAAATAGACTCCATTCCATTGAGTTAGCTAGCTAGCTAGCTAGTTAGTTAGTTAGTTAGTTAGTTAGTTAGTCAGTCAGTCAGTCAGTCTTTCACTCACACACTCACACACTTTATTGGTTGGTTGGTTAGTTCATTCATTCATTAGTGGGTAAGCTTACTCTTCCTTTGGTTATACAAGAATACTGGTTTGAAGCTGTATACTTTTTGGAATATCCACTTGTGAAATAAAACAAACAATGTTGACTGTTGTTACTTGCTACATATGCATTAATCTTATGTCAGAAAAAATTTGTGATATTCTTACAAATGTGAAATCATGTGATGAAAGCGGTGTTTGTGACTAAGTAGGTGGAATAAATTGTGTGGGTTAAAGCTGTAGAAATTTAAAAAACCTCATTGCACAATATTAGTTCATAGCAAGAAACTTTATGGATCAGAAGGTAAGAACTAGAATAGGAGTGCTAAATAGCAGTGAACATGTTCCAACAACCATGAGTAAACTTATAAAAGAAATGTGTTCATAGGAAGGAGCATCAGTACTTGTCCATGGTTCTGAGGGTTTGGATGCTACTTTATTGGTGACATCATTAGCACAAGTCATCCTCAATCCTGACTGTAGAACTGTAAGAGGGTAAGCTATTAACTGTCGGATGAACCTGTTTTAAAAGTTCCACTGTTTATAGGTATTGCTTATTATAAACCAACATACCAAATTTATTTTGTGAACAAATTTTGTTTTATATGTTTGGAATTGACAAATGTACTTCAGCTAAAAGGGCCACCTTCAAGAACTTGGAAAATAGTGATATACAGAATGTCCATTTGAATGAAATTGTGTATTTGGAGTGTACAATGAAAATTGTCAGGAGAATTTAATTTTTGTGTTTATTGGTGCCACTGTTTTATAAAAAGCTCAAATGCAACTTATTCAGTTTCCTCACAGAACATCTCACTGAAGACTTTGCAATAGAAATCTCACAAACTATTTTTTTTTTTTTTTAATGTCTAGTGATATATGTGGCAGAATATCTGGTACTGTGCAGAGTGACTTATGTACTGCAATTAATTTCATAACAGTAGAGCTGTCCTTAGTAAATGAACATAAGACAAGGGAGGTGTGATAAATAAAACAGTGCATCTGGAAGAAATTCATACACAAACAGAATGCATTCTTCTATAATTGTAGTATTACTTTGGGACACAGACCTCTTTAAAAATTATCATTTTAGTTTTTGGTTTGTGTTGATTCAGGGCTCATTTCTATCAAATCTCATTTATAAATTACATCCTGAGTCTTCTGCCAGTGTTATGCATTTATCTGTTGTGCCAGGATGGAAGCACTTGTAGAGCGGGAATGGCTACAAGCAGGATATCCATTTCCCATTCGCCACCAGAAGTCATGCTACAGCAGTGGGCGGAGCAAGACTCAGGCACCAACATTCCTTCTGTTCCTTGACTGTGTGGGACAAATTCACCAACAATTCCCATGCAGCTTTGAGTTCAGCACTTCATTCCTCATCATGCTGTTTGAACATTCCTACTGTTCACAGTTTGGTAAGATCCTCCTCCCCCCCACTATCTCTGTTTGGGTGTAATTTGAGGATATTGCAAATACCTCAGCAAGCAACACTGGATACATGCATATTATTCAGAAGAACATGCAAAAGTTTGACATGCTGTTTTAACTGGTAGTGTCTACAACAATATGAAAAGTGCAATGGGATGGCACAGTACAGCATGCATGTGCAGTACAGTGTTTCTTGCATACATAAAGCGCTGCTGCACAGACCCAAGAAAGTCAGTGACCATGTTCCCAGTCAGTTGGCCTCAAAATAACATCAAATGTACAATCACGCAATGGGATTCCATACCATTATCCTTAGAAAATCCAGATGTTACATTCACCATGCTGATCTTTCGTCTGCTATCATAAATACACTAAAAAAAAATATTGTTACACTACTGTGCTAAAACTGTAACTGTAACAGGGAATTGCAAGCAAAAAAATAGCATAAGTTTGTGAGTAATGTGCTGCATACCACTTACTGCTTGCAGCATGGGTGGAGGCATTAGGTTCCCTAGAATTATTGGTGCACATCTACCAGGCTACATGACCTCACATCTCAGAAGACAATATTGAGAAAACTAATACCATATTCAATGTCCTGCAAAGGGAATGTAGAACATAAAGACATCAACAAGACAGTCAATAAGTGTCTTAAAATATAACACATTTCAAATTTTTGAGAATGACTGAAACCATAATTAAATTCCTGAAGTAATTAAGAGCTTGTGGAGGTACAAAGATAATTTTGAGCAGTTGTTTTCACTTGTAGGCACATTTTTGGGCACCTGTGAAGCAGAAAGGATCAACATGAAGCTCACAGAACGGACTGTCAGTCTGTGGTCTTATCTGAATCAGCCTGACATTCTTCAGTCGTTCCTCAACCCAATGTATGACCCAAATAATCGTGTCATCTGGCCATCAGTCGCACCTATGAGTTTGGTAAGGTATTGTTTTGGTGACTAATAATAAAACATGTTGTATGTTGACCTAAACATTTTTATCAATGTTATTCATGGACATCTGCCTTGGGTTTTTGTGGCCTGTTTGTGGTATATAACTGGATGTTCACAGTTCTGTCATGTTCATTTTGAAGCTATTCAGTTTCAGCAGTAATTGTGAAAATAGATCTCACAGTCGGGGTACACGTGGGGTACTGCAGAACATACTGTTGTCTAGTGGTGAGGGTTCATATTGATTAGTAATGAGTATATTTATCAGTTTAATAATAGATTTAAAATATACTGTTACTAAAATTTATATCTGCAATTGAACAACTGTGTGATGTAACACACTTCAGCCTCTGTTAGCATATTTTGTTTCATGTATGTCATTACAGTCACTGTGGTCTGAATTATTCCTCCGCTGGGTTGTGGATCAGACACCACAAAAAATGGCCTGGGAGGCAATAACTTCACTTCGAGAGAAAGATAAGGAACTACGACTGAAAGCCACACGGTTACGACGACAGTTGGCAGATCTAGAAAAGGAGGCTGTAGAAGCAGGAATTCTTCCTCCAGCATCAGCTGACCCTGTACCCACATCAGAAGTAGCAGCTAATGCCTAAAGATCAACAATTTCTGTCACACTGCAAATGAGTGACTGGACAAGTTATATGTTTTGGACTGTCCTAGGTAATCATGAGAGGAAAAGCCAAAAATATGTTTTCCCATCCTGTTTTGTCCATTGTTTCTTAATTTTGTCAATGTGCAGGGTAATCTGTGTGGATTTCCATACAAACCCAATGTAAACAGTCCAAAATATTCTTCCAAACATATGTGTTGCACTAAGCTTTATTACCAAGTGCTTCTTGCAAGGTTCATACAATGTAAAATCATGTGCAAAAGATGTAAGCCTTTTTATCTTGCACATTCTGTCATTGAACTAAAATCACATGTGGACCAGTAATGAAGATTAATGAAAATGTCTTTGAAAATTTAAATAATTTTTATTTGAATCATATTCCAGACATACATACAGTTGCTTTTGTTGTCAGTTAACATAATTTAAATTCTCTTTTATTACATTTCACTTCGACTGTAAATGATTAAATATTTTCCTGCTACAGATTTTAGTATAACAGTGTTTATGTGTATTATTTTTGTAAACACTTTATGTTCACTGGTATTCCAACCCACTATCATCAACATCCTTTTGCCCTTGATGATGGCATATATTGCTGTGGCTATGGTTAGGTCTGTAGTTCTCTAGTATCTATTGTTCAAGGGAGGATAGTTGATATAATAGGTGTGACTTCTATTGGTAAGCTGAAGATAGGTATAAGACTTGTCTCAGGGAATCTGATGAAGAGGCCTTTGAGTGAGTGCCAACATATTTATATTTATTTGACTTAATGAGCCAATTACCACAGAATACAAAGGGATCTGGCTTATGGCGATGATGTTAATATACTGGGAGGAAGTATACATATGCTAAAGGAAAAGGCAGAAGCTTTAGTAGCTGCTACTAGGGAGATTGGACTGGAAATAAGTGCAGATAAAACTAAGTACATGGTTATGTCTCGAGATCAGAATGCAGGACAAAATCACAGTGTGAGGATTAATAATAGTACCTTCGAGAGGATGGAAGAGTTTAAATATTTGGGAACAACTTTAACACATCAAAATTCTATTCTGGAAGAAATTAAGAGCAGATTGAGGTTAGGAAATGCTCGCTATCGTTCAGTGCAGACTCTTTTTTTCTTCTAGGTTGCTATCCAAAAATTTAAAGTTTCAGATATATAGAACTATAATTTTGCCGGTTGTTTTGTATGGGTGTGAAACTTGGTCGCTGACATTGAGGGAGGAAGGGAAGCTGAG
>Ga0209755_10005331_pt1 | contig 14675 bp, 12 predicted proteins | sample TergutCo191P1_FD_187301 | JGI IMG/M metagenome (GOLD analysis project Ga0209755, IMG submission 187301) | Cornitermes sp. P1 segment gut microbial communities from Petit-Saut dam, French Guiana - Co191P1 (SPAdes) (version 2) | ecosystem: Host-associated > Arthropoda: Insects > Digestive system... | reverse complement strand
GTTTTCAGTCCTTGACGCAGCGAACAGAGAGCAAGACAGACTTATTGCCGCTGGACTTGTACACTATGCTTTCGTAATAGCGCATAATCCAGTTAAAGGCGTAGCTAGTATCGATCTCGGTAGCACTCCACCAACCACCGAAGTCACCAACGTAGCCAAAACTGCCATCCGGATCAGCGTAGCCACTCGGCAGGGCCGAAAATCCGTATTCATCCGAACCGCCACCGCCACTTTCCCAACCGCTTTTAGCCTTGAGCTTATTTCCGGCAACATCATCGTAGCCACCTGCGAAATGCACAAGAGCCCGCCATTCCTCATCACTTGGCAAATGCCAACCCTTTGGGCAAGCTTTCGTTGCCTCTTCCCAATTGTACAAGCGACCGTATTTCTCGCAGTTCTCTGGTTTATCATCGTAGCACTTGCCGCCTTTTGAGGCATCGTTAAGGTTCTTTGCCATCCAAACTTGATTGCCTATTGTTACGGTTTTCTCACCGCCGTACGCACCAATAGCAAACACCATCAGGGCTGCTAGTACAATGTTGATTGCTTTTTTTATTTTTCTTCTCCATTTGGTGAATTTTCACAAATATAGAAAAAATCCAGTAAATCTCAAAAATTCCGGCCAATTCTGATTCAGTATTTTCTATATTTGCAAGAATTTTAACAACAGGAGACTTACAATGCGTAAATTTTCAATACTCGCCATAGCCCTAATGGTAGCTGCCGTGCCGGTATTTTCCCAGACATTCAACGGCGTGATAAAAGCGCAGGTGGAAAACGGAAATGTATTAAATTCAAAGATTAAGAAATTTGGCGTAATAACCTGTGCAGATGAAGATGTTTGTGATACTATTGCTCTTCCAGGCACTTATGCAAATGGCGGCTTTACAGTTACGCTTCCTAAAAAACCTGATGCGAAATATTTAGGCCCGTTACCTCATTACTATGCGAGGGAAAACGCTGAAAACGTAAAATCCTTATTAGTTGATGAAATTTACGGCTTTGGAAGCAACGATTCTATTGTCGCTACATTTAGATCAGGAACGGAACATATAAATTTTGAGGAGCAAGGGGACTGCTCTAGTAATTGGGATTATTACACTGTTGGATATTGGTATGTCGATAGAAATATTCGTATATCTTGGACTGAGGATTGCGATCGAAGATATTCTATGAGCTTGAAAAAAGGTTGGAATATAGTACATAGTGGAGACGGTCTGCGGATCGTTAACAGCAATAACTCGACATGGCGTTTTAGCGTCACAGGCTCAGACTACTCTTCTGCTTTTGCAACGCATTTTGCAAAAGGTACGCTTGGCGCAAGCGGAAAGACTCGCCCTATAGAAATGTTCTTTCAGAATGTTTTCATGAGATGGAACGGTCATTACTATAAAATAATCGGCTATTCAAAAACCGATGCTGCAGAAGACGCTTTAATGGGAATATTCACAATTAGCGAAGAAACCAAAGGCGGCTCCTGCAATAGCGATGAGAATGAGCTAAAAGGAAGCTATGACTTGACTGAAGCACAGAGCAAAACAAGCGGTAGTTTCGCAGGTACATTTACTGCCTGCGAAAAGAGCGGCAAGCTCACAAAAGCGAGCTTCAAAGGCAACTGGATAAAACATTCAAACGGCAGCAAAACACCCTGCAATTTTGAGATTTGAAATAGGAGAAACGCAATGCACAATCTTTATCTCCAACAGCCTCTTCACTGACAAAATTGGAAGAATTTTAGCCATAGGGTTAAAAATAGAAAAAATACGGCAATTGTCAAGGGGTATTTTTCTACATTCCCGATATGTTCAAAATAGGAATAGGATTTGATGTTCACCGCCTTGTGGAAGGGCGGAAGTGCATTATCGGTGGCGTGGAAATAGAACATTCCAAGGGGCTTTTGGGCCACAGCGACGCAGACGTGCTAACCCATGCCATAAGCGACGCATTGCTTGGAGCCGCAGGGCTTGGGGATATAGGCACTTATTTTCCGGACACGGACCCAAAATTCAAAAATATAGACAGCCAAATACTCCTGAAAAATGTTAAAGAAGAAATTGCAAAATATGGATTTAAAATAGAAAACATAGATAGCATTGTGATGGCAGAAAAACCAAAAATAAATCCTCACCGTGCAAAAATGAAGGCAACACTCTCCAAAACGCTGGGAATAGAAGAGTCAAAAATAGGCATCAAAGCTACAACTACGGAAAAGCTGGGTTTCACAGGTCGTGAAGAGGGGATTGCAGCGCAAGCAGTCGCTTTGCTTACCTGCTAACTCCATAAAACTGCTCCCACTGCTCATACTTCCCATTGCGGGTGATCTCCACAAAAATAAAAGCTGTATCTAACGGCGGCAAAAAGCCTATGGGCTGGTCATTGGAAACTATTTGGCTCACATGCATGTTATCGTTTAAAAAGCTCAAGCCGCTGGTTTTTGAATATATGTTTTCTCCATGGTAAATTGTCACGGAAAAAAGAGGATTTTGCTCAATTTTTAAAATTTTACCAGGCAAAATAGCATTTACCGGGGCCTCGCCTATTGCGCTGAATTTGTTTCTGAAAATTCGCTCTGCTTGGTGATCTTCTTTTGCGAACTGCTGCGGTATTGCCGAGCCTTTTAGCGGCATAACAGGGCAGAAACCGGGGAATTTGCAAGTGGTATTCTCGTCTCGCCAAACAGCGGTTTCTTCCCTGAGTATGCTTATGTTTTTTCCCGAAATTCTTATTGACTCAGTCACTTCATTTGGCCAGGAAAATACATGCCTCACCCTTAGAGGAAACTCACCGGGGAATCTATCGCCTATAAACCTTGCAATTGGCATGTAAAGGGTATCCTCTCCCTGAAGGTCCTTGGTTGATTCAAAATTGAAAAAACATTCCATCAGAGCTTCTTTTTTTGAATGTATTTTGATCTCATTGCACTGAGGATGCAACTCGGCAAAACTTTGAGCATCAAGCTCGGGCTTCGATTTTTTTATAAAAAGGACAATGGCAAACACTGCCAAACCGGCTAAAAACAATGTAAGGAGCAGAGCTCTCAGGTTAGGCATTGCAAATTACAGGAGTTTCATTTTTCCGTAAATGAGCTTTTGGCGGAACTGCTCAATGAGTTCCTCATTTGCTCCAGCAACGGATACCGAATGGCTGTCTGCAAACTTGTCTAAGAAAGTTATGGAAGCACCATCCATGGACTGCAAATTGGAAAAATCAAAAATTATGCTGTAAAAATCCGAAACGCTTTCCTGCAATTTGTCCAACTGCTCTCCGGCAAACATATTTCCCTGGCATGTCACATTGGCAACATCTTTGTCGGTTTTTGTTATTTGCCATTCAAAATTTGTCTGCGGCAGTGGGTGTTCTTCGGCATTTTTTTTCAAGCTGTTTTTAAAATCATCTATTGTTTCAAAGGTTGAAAAAATGCTATCTAACTGGGTTATCTGCAACAGATTTTTAATTTCCGAAGAAATATCCGAGATCACAAAACGCAAGTTGTTTTTATGCATCAACTGATGTATCCTAACGAGCATTGCAAGGTGCGAACTGTAAAGTACTCCGACTGTAGCTAGTGATAAAAGCAAATCTTGCTTTTTGACAAGCAAGATTTCTTCTATCTTTTGAAAAATATCATGAAAATCGTCTGCTTCCAGATCAAAGTTGATAATTTGGAAGTAGCCGTCGTTATCTTTTATAGTGCATTCTGCCATATTCTGTCTCCAAGAGTTAATATAGTAAACTAAATTCCTTCCATTTTAATGGAACCACTTCTCCATCCTATCCTCAAGTGCGATAGTTCCTGTTTGAAATCTTTTGTGTGGCCGTATATTGAAACCCTTAGCACCGGCATAAGTACATTTGCGGTTATCAAAGCCTCCTTATCCGGCATCAATTCCAGCAACTTGGCGAGCTTTTTTCGCTTTATGAGCAATTGCTCCTTGCTGTTGTTGCAAGTTTCGAGCTTGGAGAGCAGGATCTGTTTTTGATTTATGGCTTCCGGGCTTGTATCCGAGGGTTTTATTTCAAGAAGCTTATCTTGCAGAATGTCTATTGCACCGAGCAGTTTTTGAAAGAGCCCGTTTGAATTCATAAGCTCTTTTTTGTACTGCTGCCGCTCGGTGTCTAAAAGTGTAAAATCATTTATGGATTCCGCTTTTCCGCCTATGTATCCGCACTTTAAGTATCCGCTGAAGAGAACGGAACTGCTTATGATTTGCCCATCTGAGGGTTGCTCTATGTGTTTGGTTTCAATTTTGCAATTGCGAATTTGCCCTCTAACCCGGATGGCTTCTCCTGCTTTGAGAATGGAGTCTTGAATGTTTTCCGCATTGATGTTTTTCTCTGCCACTATGGTTGCCTTGTTCTGCCCAAATACAGAGCCTTTCAGGGTTATATTGCCTTTCGTTGACTCTATATGTGAGGCTTCGACACTGCCTTGAATGGATATGTTTCCGTCTGCCACAATGGAAAATCCGGTCATTACATTTCCCTTGACAAGAACATCGCCAAAGTATTCGATGTTTCCTGTTTTAAAATCGACATCGCCGTCTATCACAAAAACGCAACCTACGCAAATATAGGGGTTGTCTCTGTAGAGAAAGCCGTTTCTGGCGGCTACAAGTTTTGTCTCATTATCTATAACCTTGGTATTTATTCCCTGCGGTAAAGCAAAATCTTCGCCCGGAGTCGGCGTAAGAGGGTATCCGAATACGCTAATGCCGGGAATGCCCGGAGTTGGCGGGGTTCGTTTGCATATAACTTCATCTTGTTTTACCTGCCTTATGTTATCCCACTTTTTATAATCTGCAGTGCCATTTTCATTTAAGAAAGGTTTTATATCCGGGTCTATAGGCAGGACTTCGGTTATAATGGCATCTTGACCTGCTACAGGAGGCACGGCGGTTGCTATTATAAATTCCTGCCCGTAAATTTCTTTTGATACAATTTCATCTATTGTTTCATAATCTATCCCGTAAACTACGGCCTTTTCAGACAAAAGAAACAGCAAATCAGCAACAGTTATGCGGTACTCCGTTTGCAGCATGCCTGCGTCCATAGCAAAGCGCACTTGTATTGGGGTAACCTGCATTTTCAGGTATCTGCGCTTGCCCTCTTCAAATCGCTCAAAAGGTGGCCCCACGAGCTCCGATTTTCCAGATGGGTTTCTAATTGTTCTTTCAATTCTTGCGAGGTCAAAGTTAATAACATAATTTTTGATAAGAATCTTTTTGACTTCATTGATGTTCCAACTCAGGGGAATGAGCTCCGGTATAACGGTCAAGTAAGTGCCGCTAGGCTCTATTTGCCACAAAAGCCATTTGGGGCCATCGTTTATGTTTGCGCTGCTGAGGGAATCCATAGGAGGTAATGTAGAATTTTCTATATTATGCTTAAACACAATATTTCAGAAGGAAAGAAGGGAATGGCTACCATAACCAAAGACAAAACTGCCGAGATTATCGCTAAATTAGGGAAAAATGCCAGCGATTCCGGCAATGTACGTTCACAAATTGGCATTCTTACAGAGCGCATAGCAAGCTTAACCGAGCATTGCAGCAAAAACCGCAAGGACGTACACTCCCTGCGCGGATTGCAAATGTTAGTGTCTAAACGCAAAAGGCTGCTCAAATACTATGCTCGTCAAGACTTGGAAGGATACCGCGCATTGCACAAAGAACTCAACTTACGAGGTGGCAATTAAGCCGAAAGGGGAGTATTATGCAAGAATTTAAAATGCTCAAGGCAGAAGAAGCAACTGCCAAGCTGCCGGATGGAAGAGAGCTTGTACTGGAGACTGGCCGCCTGGCCAAGCAAGCCGCAGGCTCTGCGGTTGTTAGAATGGGCGATGCTTTTGTGCTTGCAACCGTGTGCTTTGGTCCGGAAAAAGATACGGATTTTTTTCCGCTCACTGTGGAATTCAGAGAAAAAGCTTACGCTGCAGGCCGTTTGCCGGGAGGCTATAAAAAGAGAGAAGCTCCCCCAGGCGACGACGAGACCCTCAAGGCGAGGATCATCGACCGCCCGATTCGCCCAATGTTCCCGGAAGGCTTCACCCGTGAGGTCCAGGTAATAGTTCAGGTACTGAGCGCAGATAAAAATTTTGACGCAGACATACTCGGTGTAAGTGCGGCGAGCCTCGCCATCGGGGTCTCCGAGCTTCCGTTTGAAGAACAGGTTGCCGCAGTACGTGTTGCTGTTGTTGAAGGCAAACCGGTTATAAATCCAACTTTTGCTCAACTTAGCATTTGCGAGCTTGACATGGTGGTTGGCGGAACGGCAAACAGCGTGTGCATGGTTGAGGGCGGTGCTTACGAAGTCTCCGAACAAATCATGATAGACGCAATTCAGGCCGGGCACGGAGCAATTAAGGAACTTTGCAAAGCGCAATCCGAATTGGTTGCTCGTGTGGCAAAGCCGAAAATGGAACTCACTCCGAAAACGGAAAATGAAAATGCTGTGAAGATCGCAGAAGCAGTTAAAACTGCTATTTACGAAGAACTGTGCAGCACACTGCACACGCCAATGGTAAAAACCCAGCATTACCCTGCAATGGCGGCTCTTGAAGAAAAAGCCCTTGCAAGCGAAGCTGTTGCTGCCATAATAGGCGAAGACGAAACTCTTAAGCCTCTTGCCAAAGCTGCTTTCAAAGACATTGAGCGTGACACAATGCGCAAAATGATTTTAGACGAAGGCGTGCGCATAGATGGTCGCAAGGCAACGGATATTCGTGACATTGAAATTCAGCTCGGCATTCTGCCTCGCTCTCACGGCTCCGCAGTTTTCCAGCGTGGCGAAACACAAGCTCTTGTTACCTGCACGCTCGGTACAAAGAATGATGAGCAGCATATTGAAACATTGCAGGGCGATGTGACAAAGAGCTACATGCTCCACTACAATTTCCCTCCTTTCTCTGTTGGCGAAGTGAAAAAACTCGGCACGTCAAGGCGTGAAATAGGTCACGGACATTTGGCAGAACGTTCGCTAAACGCAGTGCTGCCAACACCTGAGGGTTTCCCTTACACAATTCGTGTTGTTTCCGAAATTCTTGAATCAAACGGTTCTTCTTCCATGGCTTCTGTTTGCGGTGGCTCGCTTTCCTTGATGGATGCGGGAGTTCCCATAAGCGGCCCGGTTGCCGGAATTGCTATGGGTTTGATTTCGGAAAAGGGTTCGGTTAATGAAGGCGGGAAAATAGAGATTCTCTCCGATATAACAGGTACCGAAGATCATCTCGGTGATATGGATTTCAAGGTTACTGGAACCGAAAACGGAATCACCGCTTTTCAGATGGACATTAAAATAAAGGGCATAACGCCAGAGCTTATGGCTAAGGCTCTTGATCAGGCAAGGCAGGGTCGCTTGCACATTATCTCCAAGATAAAAGAAGCGATTCCCGAACCGCGCGCAAAACTTTCAAAGCTCGCTCCGACAATGATTCAAATGCGCATTCCAACAACCAAGATTCGTGATGTTATAGGCTCCGGCGGCGCAGTGATTAAAAAAATTCAATCACAAACCGGATGCAAAATTAACATAGACGACAGCGGCAATTTGGATATCGCTGCGCCGAGCGCAAAAGCCGGAGCAATGGCAAAGCAGATGGTTGAAGAGATCACCAGCGAGCCGGAGCCGAATAAAATCTATAAGGGAAAAGTAAAATCAATTCAGCCTTTCGGTGCTTTTGTTGAGATTTTGCCTGGCAGAGATGGTTTAATTCACATTTCGGAAATCTCCGAGCAACGTTTAGAAAAAGTTGAAGACGCTTTGCATATAGGAGATGAAGTTACTGTGTTGTGCTTGGGTGTTGATCCCAAGGGCAAGGTTAAACTTTCAATGAAGGCTTTGTTGAAAAAAGCAGGAGAGGAAAATGCAGCTCAAATATAAGATCCCATTGGTTCTTTTTATAGCCTACGTTGCAGTTGTAGGCTTACTGGAAACAGTTACCGTGTATAGCACTTACAAGCTAAACAGGGCGGCAAAATACGAAACGGCAACCGCTTATTCGCGGGAGCATTCCAATATCGTCCGAGGATATATGGATTTAAGGGCTTCGCAGCTCAGATGCTTGGAAGCTTCCGTGAGTACGCTTACTGCTGCGATGACTGACCAGGTTAAAGCTGCGAGCCTGGAAAAAATGCTGACTGCGCTTATGTTTGAAAATATAGGCAATGGAGACTTTTCTTCGGTTTCCAATGTCTATGCTGTTTTTGAGAGGGGAACTGTCTTTAGCGATCGGTTAACCAAACCCGGAGAGTATTATAATGTGGATGTATTCCGCCCTCTGAGAGGAAACATAAAAACCGATGTTGTAACTTCTTATAAAGTTGAAGCTGATGCGGAATGGTATCATGCTTCGAAAAAATCTGGAAAGCTTCATCTTAGCGAGCCGTATAAATGGAAATATCCGGGAGAAAATGAAGACCGCTTGATGATCACTTTGAGCAAGCCTATTTTTGTTGATGGAAATTTTGTTGGTGTAGTGGGAATGGATTTGGAACTTGATAAATTGCAAAAAGAATTATTTGACGGCTTGAAAAATTCAGACGGAGCGTATGCCATTTTTATTTCAAACAAAGGCTTGAGAGTAACGCATCCCAATAAGGATCTCCTGCTTCAGCCTATTGGCAAGGACTTGCCTTCTGAAGAGCAAAAAGCGCTGTTGGAAGCCATAAGCGAAGGCAAGGAACATCTGGTAGTTAAGAAAAGCCTGGAGACAGGTAAAGTTTCCATTTTGCCATTTGTTCCTATGAATGCAAAGGAACTTGACATGCCCTGGTCTGTAGCTTATATCAGTTCTCTTGAAGCTTTGCAGCGCGAAGAATTGAAAGTTAGAAAAATTACATTGTCTATGCTTTGCGGCAGCGTGATTGTGTGGATTGGAGTTTTGATATTGCTTATGCAGAAGGTTTTCATCAGCATAGCTAATGCTATTAAAATAACTCAGGAAGAGGCGAGAAATCTGTTGAATGCATCTTCACGCGTGTCTGACATTTCGTCTAAATTGGCCGCTTCTTCAGCGATGGCTCTTGAGCAATCCGAAAGAGCATTTAAATTGACCAAGGAATCCGGTGACAATTTAAATGCCATAGCAAATGATGCGGATTGGGTTAGCGCGAATACCAACCAGCTTGCCAGCACGGCGCAGCAGGTTAGGCTAAATATGAATTCCGTGGCCGGTGCTGTGGAAGAGATGAGCTCCAGCTTGGCTCAGATAACCGACAATGCGAGCGAATCCAGGAAAATAGCTGCGGAAGCTACGGAAAAATCCGTTGAGGCTACCGACGTTATGAGCAAGCTGGGAGTTGCTGCAGAAGAAATTGGCAATGTGACGGATGTTATTAAAAAGATTGCGGATAAAACAAATTTGCTTGCGCTAAATGCGACTATAGAAGCTGCAGGCGCAGGCGAAGCCGGCAAGGGCTTTGCGGTTGTAGCTGCAGAAGTCAAGGAACTCGCATATCAGAGCGCGTTAAGCGCAGATGACATTGCAAGCCGCATATCAGGCATTCAGAAAGGCACGAATAATGCTGTGGATATAATAAACAAGGTTTCTTCTGTTATCACAGAAATAAATTCTTCTATTGATTCCATAGCAAATAGCGTGCAGCAGCAAACTGTGGCCAACAACGAAATCTCTAACAACGCCGGGCAAGCCAATGGCGTTGCGGAGCGCATGGTGCACGCTGTAGGCGAGATAACGCAATCCGCAAAAACTTCTGCGGAAAAGGCGAGCGGCGTGGCTCAGAATTCAAGAAGCATCTCGGATAATGTGGGTGCTCTTTACGAAGACGCAAAAGAAGTGAGTGAAAATTCGGCGATGCTAAATGAGACCGCTGAGAACCTAAAAGCTATGGCAGAACGTTTGAACTCTATATTGAGCAACTTTAGAACTTAAGGGTTACGGTTATGAAAAATGTCATAAAAGTCGATCTGGATCGCTGCGTTGGGTGCAATCGCTGCATAAGAGTTTGCCCTATTGATGAGGCCAATTTTGTTTACAAGCAAAATGATGGCAAAATCAAAGTAAAAATAGACAATGAAAGGTGCATCGCTTGCGGGAATTGCCTGAAAGCCTGTCATCATGGCTCTAGGGATTACGGAGACGATACGGAACGCTTTTTTAACGACTTGCGATCTGGGGTTACAATCAGCATGTTCGCTGCGCCTGCCGTAAAATCCAATTTCAATAATTACGGGCGATTATTCGCGTGGCTGCATTCTTTAGGGGTTAAGGTTATTTACGATGTTTCCTTGGGGGCAGATATTTGCACCTGGGCGCACATTCGGCATATTCAGAAGAACGGGCCAAAGCCCATTATTTCGCAGCCTTGCCCGGCTATTGTGAATTATATCTTAATTCATCGCAACGAGCTTTTGAGATTTTTATCTCCCGTGCACTCACCTATGCTTTGCACAGCGGTGTATATGAGCAAATACGAAATGGTTCCCGGCAAAATAGCGGCTCTTTCTCCGTGCGTGGCAAAAACCTATGAATTTGAGGCTACCCACCTTGTTGAGTACAACATAACTTTCAAGAAATTGCATGAATATATGCAGAAGCATAATATTATGCTGCCAACGCAGGAAAAAGATTTTGATAATTACAAGGCGGGTTTAGGTTCCCTGTATCCAATGCCGGGTGGTTTAAAGGAATCTGTGGAGCATTACGTTGGCAAAGGATTAAGGGTGGATAAGTCGGAAGGAACGAGCATTGTTTATAAAGCACTTGACGAATACTCTCATCAGTCCACATCAAGGCTTCCGGTTTTATTTGACGTGCTCAATTGCATGGAAGGCTGCAATGCGGGAACTGGTTGCATGCACGACATCAATATTTTCGACATCAATACAAAAATGGATAATTTAAGGCAAGAGGCTATAGCTAAAGATAACCTGAAATATATAGAAGAACTCTTCAGGACTTTTGACGAAACTTTGGCCCTGGATGATTTTTTAAGGCAATATGCGACTATTCCCAAGCTTCCTATTTACATTACCGAGGAAAAGCTTGGCAGTGCTTTTGCAGCGCTTGGCAAGAACAATGAGGCGTCCAAGCATTTCGATTGCGGAGCATGCGGTTGTGACACTTGCTATGAGATGGCCAAGAGAGTGGCAAAAGGCATTAGCATCCCTGAACATTGCATAGAAAAAATGCATTCGGAAGCGTTATCTATTTCCGAAAGCAATTTAAGCCGCTTTGATACCATTATAAAAGAATCCGGTAAAATAAAAGAAATGTCATCTGGAATAACAGCTAACATAGAGAATATAACGGAAGCTATTACTTCTTATGATCGCATGGTTATGGAAATAGAGAGAATTGCGGAAAAGGTAAATATAATATCTCTTAATGCGTCTGTAGAAGCTGCAAAGGCCGGTTCGTACGGGCTTGCTTTTGATGTGGTTGCAAAGGAGATTAGAACTCTTGCAGATAGCTCCGCAAGATCCGCAATGCGCACAAAAGAGACTTCCAAAAAAGCGAACAAAGCTATAAAAGTCATGACCGAGGCGGTGGCAGATATAGACGAGAACGCCAAATCATCTTACGAACACATAAAAGCTGCGGCGGACAATACAAGAAAGATTCTGAACAAAGGAGACTGAGTTTGGGCAGCTTTATAGACCACCAAGAAGTTCTGGATACTTTGGAGCATGCTAAAAAAAATAAAAGCAATTATGAGTTGATATCTCAGATTATTGCTAAGGCAAGGGAGTGTAAGGGGCTTACCCATCGTGAGGCAGCGGTTTTGCTTGAATGCGATTCGCAGGAGCATAACCACCAGATTGAAGAGCTGGCAAAGCATATAAAGGAGAAATTTTACGGCAAGCGGATAGTTATGTTTGCGCCGCTGTATTTGTCTAACTATTGCGTGAATGGGTGCATTTACTGTCCGTTTCATTTAAATAACAAGAATATTGAGAGAAAAAAATTATCGCAAGAAGAAATTTGCAGGGAAGTCATAGCTTTGCAGGACATGGGGCATAAGCGCTTGGCGTTGGAGGCCGGTGAGGATCCGGATAGCAATCCTATTGAATATATTTTGGAGAGCATAGATACCATTTATAAAAACGCCGATATTCGCCGGGTGAATGTAAATATAGCGGCAACAAGCGTTGAGAATTACAGAAAGCTTAGAGGTGCAGGTATTGGAACTTATATTCTGTTTCAAGAGACCTATCACAGAGAGACTTATGAGAAGCTGCATCCGAGCGGCCCCAAGCACGATTATGACTATCACTCTTATTCCATGGACAGGGCAATGGAAGGCGGCATAGATGATGTTGGCATTGGAGTGTTGTTCGGTTTGTATTCTCCTGCTTATGATTTGACCGGTTTATTGATGCACGCAGAGCATTTGGAAGAAGTTTTTGGCGTTGGTCCGCATACAATCAGCGTTCCTCGTGTTCTTCCTTCAAATAAGGTAAGCGATGAAACATTTGCGAAGATTGTTGCTATTATCAGAATTGCGGTTCCATATACCGGGATGATAATTTCCACCAGAGAAAATATGCAAATGAGAGAGAAAATTTTGGCTCTCGGCGTTTCTCAGATAAGCGGCGGTTCTCGCACCAGCGTTGGGGGTTATTCTTCGTTGCCGGAAGAGGGCAATGCGCAGTTTGAGGTTATGGATACAAGAACTTTAGATGAGATTGTGGCTTGGCTGCTGAATTTGGGTTATATGCCCAGTTTTTGCACGGCTTGCTATGGCCAGGGGCGTACGGGCGATAAGTTTATGAGCATGGTTAAAAGCGGAAAAATAGCGGATTTTTGCAACGCCAATGCCCTCGCTACTTTAAAGGAGTATTTGAGAGATTATGCAAGCGCAGAGACTAGAGAGACTGCACATAGGTATTTTCGGCAAGGTAAATAGCGGCAAGTCAACGCTCTTGAATGCGCTTACATCGCAGGAGGTTGCATTGGTTTCCGAAGAAAAGGGAACCACCACGGATCCTGTTTGCAAAGCGATGGAAATCAATGGCATTGGGCCTGTTATGTTTATTGATACCGCTGGTTTTGACGATGCCGGTCGCTTGGGGGCTTTGCGCCTTGAGAAAACCAAAGAGATGATGAAAAAAACGGATATGGCTATTGTGCTATTTGCCGATGCGGATGTTGAGGAGAGTCTTTCTTGGGTTCATAAGCTTAGAGAACAGAAAGTTAAGGTTATTATTGCAGTCAATGATATGGAAAATAATAATGCCAAAGAGATTGCAGCAAAAATTTTTGAGCCTGTTATTGTTGTAAATGCTTTGAAAAAGCATAATATTGAAAAATTGAAAGATGTGCTGATTGAGAATTCTCAGGGTGATAAGGAGCCTGAGATAACTGGGGAGCTTGCTAAGGAAAACGATGTTGTTATGCTTGTTATGCCTCAGGACATACAGGCTCCCAAAGGCAGGCTTATACTTCCGCAAGCGCAAACGATTCGTGAGCTTTTAGACAAAAAATGCATAATAATAAGTTGCACAACAGATAAAATAGATGAAACCTTGGCTGCGCTTAATAAAGCACCGAGTTTGATAATTTGCGATTCGCAGGTGCTCAAAATTGTACATGAGAAAAAGCCAAAGGCGAGCAAGCTGACATCTTTTTCCATTCTTTTTGCGGCGTATAAAGGCGATTTTGAAACTTTTTTGACCGGAGCAAAAGCTATTGACTCTTTAACGGAAAAATCGCATGTTTTGATTGCGGAAGCTTGCACGCATGCGCCGCTCAGCGAAGATATAGGCAGGGAAAAAATTCCAAGGATGCTTAAAAAATACACATCGCTTGTAACTGTGGTGAGCGGCTCGGATTTTCCAGAGGATTTAACCAAATACGCTTTGATTATTCATTGCGGAGCCTGCATGTTCAACCGTAAGCACGTTTTATCAAGAATAGAAGCGGCAAAACGGCAAGGCGTGCCCATAACGAATTATGGCATGGCAATTGCTCATTTGCAGGGAATAAATTTACTAGATTTAAGCTTGTTGTACAAAAAAGGAGAATACAATGCGTCTAAAGTTTAAGATACCTTTAATATTGTTTGCGGCCTACTCAATACTTGTAGGCTTGCTTATAACAATCACTCTTGTCAGGTCTTCAGAAGTAAATAGAGAGTCTCAGCATCAAGTTGCGATAACCGCCTCAAAATGGCGCAGCGATGTTGTAAGGGGGCACCTGGAAGCCAAAATTGCGCAGCTCAAGGCCCTGGAGGTCTCTGTGCTTGCTGTGATTGATTTAAATGATTCGATCAAAGCTGAAAATCTGAAGAAAATACTGTATTCTATGTCAAATCAGCCTGATGTTTCGGATGTTTACGTTGTTTTTGAGAGAGGCGCAGTTTTTAGCGCTGAACTCACCGACCCGGAAAAGTATTACAATATAGATGTATTCCATCCTGCATCGGGCGGCGAAGTGGAAATTGCCGTTGAAGAGACTTCTGATGTTAACGATGATGATGACTGGTACAATATTCCCAAAAAAACAGGAAAAATTCATCTTACCGAGCCGTATAAATGGAAATATCAGGGTGAAACGGAAGAACGCACAATGATAACCTTGTCCAACCCGCTTTTTATCAATAAGAAATTTGTGGGCGTTGTGGGAATTGATTTGGAATTGCATAAGTTGCAAAAGGCATTATTTGATGGTTTTAAAAATAACGAGGTTGGCACCTATGTGGCATTTATTTCAAATG
>Ga0209755_10005330_pt1 | contig 14677 bp, 11 predicted proteins | sample TergutCo191P1_FD_187301 | JGI IMG/M metagenome (GOLD analysis project Ga0209755, IMG submission 187301) | Cornitermes sp. P1 segment gut microbial communities from Petit-Saut dam, French Guiana - Co191P1 (SPAdes) (version 2) | ecosystem: Host-associated > Arthropoda: Insects > Digestive system... | reverse complement strand
AGGAAGTCCTTTTTCTATCTGCAGGTCATCTTCCGGCGTGTTTGGCGGCAGGAGTAATGAATCACCATGAAAGAAAAACGCAGCTTTTTCCATAAATAATCATACTCTTAAATCAGTTGCTAATCAATAATTAATAAATTATATTATTAATTATGAATAGAATAAAATATTTGGAAGAGCTGCCCGTAAGCAGTATAACTAAATACGCAAAAGGGCATCCTAACGACGGAGTTCCTTTTACAGGACATCCAAGGGTGCATCCTTCCGACAAAACCAATATGATTCTTGTAAATGATCCTTTGGGAAACGAACCAAAAGTAATGGAATTTAAACTTGATGATATTTTGTTTGTTGAAGAAATTCCTGCGGCTGTAACAGAAGACGGCGAGGGAGTGCCTCTTGTTAAATTATGGATAAAAAAAGGCGCGGTGGGAGTAAGGCTCGAACCGTTTGAGGTAAAATGATCCGCGCTCCCTTATTTATAAAAGATGTTGACGGTGAAAATATTCGCTGTGAACTGTGCCCGAATAATTGCGTAATAAAAAGCGGCGGCTTTGGCATATGCGGCGTACGGGGCAATAAAAACGGAGTGGGAATAATTCCTTTTTACGGATTTATTTCAGCGCTTGCAATGGATCCAATCGAAAAAAAACCGCTCTATCATTTTAAACCGGGCTCAAAAATTCTTTCGCTTGGATTTGCAGGCTGCAATTTACACTGCCCCTTTTGCCAGAACTGGCACATATCACAAAACACGGACATCTGCGAACAGGGCAGAGGGAAATGGATGAAGCCGGAAGAAATTATTTCGCTTGCTTTAAAAGAAAACAGCCCATCAATCGCGTATACATATTCTGAACCATTAGCGCACACGGAATATGTTTTGGATTGTATGGCTCATGCGCGCGAACATGAAATTGCGAACGTGCTTGTTACAAACGGCTGCGTTAACCCAAAAGCCGCTGCTGTTATTTTAGAACTTACAGACGCTGCCAATGTCGATTTAAAATGTTACGACCATGACACATACAAAAAATGTTTGGGCGGCGATTTGGAAACTGTCAAAGAGTTTATTAAACTTTGTTATAAAATGGGTGTGCATTTGGAAATTACCACCTTAGTGGTGCCGGATTTAAATGATTCTAAAGAAGAGCTGCATGCCATCGCGGATTTTATAGCGAGTATAAGCAAAGATATACCTTGGCACCTTACGGCTTATCACCCTGATTATCGCTGGAACGCTCCGCCCACAGACCCGGATTTTTTAAGAAGCATGGCAAAAGAAGCGGAGAAAAAATTGACCCATGTGCATACGGGGAATATTCGATAGGGCTTAATTATTTTTCTTTTCTTGGGTCTTTCCCACAACTCGTCCTGGAACCGTCTTTGCGGTGGTAGTCCATGCAGGCTTTGCAATCGCCGTGGCGGTTGCAGGGGTATGAGCATTTGCAATCAGGGTTTTTATCAGCCATATATAACTCCTTTTCCTTCTATAACGTGAGCTATTATAGCATATATTAACTTGATTGTTTTTTTTATATATGGAATAATTAAATAAGCGAATATGAAACTAAATAAAGGAGATTTTCGATGAAAAACACAAATAAGGTGTTAGGGATTGTTGCTATTGCGGCAATAATTATGAGCATCGGCGCCTGTTCTCTTTTTCAAGGTAAACTTAAAGGAACAGTTACCATAGAAGGTGAATCCAAACTTGGAAAGTCCATTACAGCGAATACCTCTGCTGTTAAGGGAAGCGGAATTGTAAGCTATCAGTGGAAGCGAAACGGACAGCCGATTGATAATTCAAATGTAGCGGTCTATGCTCTGCAAGCTGATGATAAAGACGCGGAGATTACAGTTACAGTAGTTTTTTCTGACAATGTTGGCAGTATTACAAGCGCACCGGTTAAAGCCGAAGGCTATGTTCTTGGCGGTCCCGGTCCCGGAGGCGGAGTTATTTTTTATCAGGACCTCAATGGTTTCGTCATGGCTGACACAAACGAAAAAGCTTACTATCTTGAAGCTGCTCCTGTAGATCAGCAGGCTTCTGTATCATGGGTTAATTCAAACTTTGCTTTTACTAATATTGCTGGAACCACGACTGGTTTAGGAACAGGCAGAAATAATACTAAGCTGATGCTTGCCGCAGACTCTGCTTCTCCTGCTGCCTTAGCTGCCAAGAATTACAACGGCGGCGGACAAAACGACTGGTTCTTACCAAGCCAGGATGAATTAAACGAGATGTATAAAAACAGAAATTTTGTAAATCTTTCTTCCGGCACTTTCTGGACATCCACACAGAGCAACGCGTCCCGCGCGATGGAAATAAATTTTGCAACCGGCGCGGCAGCTCCCAATTCCAAGAGCGCTCCTCCGTTGGATCCAGATGCATACTACGACGAATGGAATCCGGCGCCAACAGCCCGCGCAAGCAGCGTCCGCGCTATCAGAGCATTTTAGCGTCTAATCTTTTAGTAAAGAAAAGGGAGCAGAGGAGACTTTGCTCCTTTTTTTATATAAACAACCTTACTTGACAAAACTACTATACTTTAATATAGTAATCGGCGTATGCGTAAATTCGAAGTTGTTTCTCCATTCAAGCCAGCGGGAGATCAGGGTGAGGCGATTGCCGCGCTTGCAAGCGGTATAAGAGCCGGAGACCAGTTCCAGACACTGCAGGGTGTTACAGGTTCCGGTAAAACTTTCACGATGGCGAAGCTTATCGAAGAAGTGCAAATGCCTACGCTGATCGTCAGTCACAATAAGACACTCGCCGCGCAATTGTTCCGTGAGTTTAAAAGTTTTTTTCCTAATAACGCAGTGGAATATTTTGTTTCCTATTACGATTATTATCAGCCGGAAGCTTATGTCGCGAGCCGGGATTTATACATTGAAAAAGACGCGTCGATAAACGACGAGATTGAGCGCATGAGGCTCTCTGCGGCGAGAAGCCTAATGGAGCGTGAGGATGTAATTATAGTTGCCACTGTTTCGTGCATTTACGGAATGGTAACACCTGATGTTTATAAAAAAATGAACGCCACTTTGTCAAAGGGCGAAACAATAGACGTCGATTCGATAATTCGCCGCTTTGTGGAATTGCAATACGAACGCAATGACGCGGTTCTTGAGCGCGGACGTTTCCGCCGCCGCGGTGATACTCTGGAAATATATCCAGCGTACATGGAAGAAGCTTATCGTATCGATCTTGACTGGGATAAGGTTGAGTGCATTCGCCGTTTTCATCCTATTTCCGGCGAAATGCTGGAAGAATTAGATCGCGCTCTTATTTATCCTGCCAAGCAGTTTGTTATGCCGGCGGAAATGATTCAAAAAGCGATGGAACCAATCAGGCAGGAATTAAAAGAGCGTCTAGAAGAATTAAAAGGCGGCGGCAAAATAATAGAAGCCGAACGTTTAAAAACCCGTGTTGAATATGACCTGGAAATGTTAACAGAAATGGGTTATTGCTCCGGCATCGAAAATTATTCTTCGATATTGGCGGGACGCAAGCCCGGTGAATCTCCCGATACATTGGTGGATTATTTGCCGAAGGATCACCTGACATTCATCGACGAGAGCCATGTTACGCTGCCGCAGTTAGGCGCGATGTACGCGGGCGACCGCAGCCGCAAGCAAAGCCTTGTCGATTATGGTTTCCGCTTGCCCTGCGCTTTGGATAACCGCCCGCTTCGTTACGACGAATTCGCGCAGCGGCTGGATAAAACTGTTTTTGTTTCCGCTACTCCGGGCAAGACAGAAATTGAACAATCGGCAAGGGTAGTGCAGCAGCTTATTCGTCCGACCGGTCTTTTGGATCCGGAGATTGAGGTGCGCAAGAGTGAAGGTCAAATGGAAGACATTTACGGCGAAGTGCAAAAACGCATTAAAGCCGGAGAAAGGTCTCTTATACTTACGCTCACAAAAAAAATGGCGGAAGACCTTACCGATTACCTTGCAGGTCTTGGTTTAAAGGTGCGCTACATTCACAGCGAAGTTGAAACAATTGAGCGTGTGGAAATACTTACCCAGCTTCGTCAGGGGGAATTTGACATACTCGTTGGAATTAATCTTTTGCGCGAAGGTATAGACCTGCCCGAAGTTTCGTTTATCGCAATCCTTGACGCTGACAAGATCGGCTTTTTACGCTCTCTTACAAGTCTTGTGCAGATTATCGGCCGCGCCGCGCGTAACGCCGCCGGTAAGGTAATCATGTACGCCGACAAAATGAGCGACGCGATGGAAAAGGCGATTGCCGAAACAAACCGCCGCCGCGAAATACAGGTTGCGTACAACGAAAAACACGGCATTACGCCGGCGACAGTTAAAAAAGCAATCGCGGAGATACTGACGCGCCACATAGAAGAAGCTGATGAAGCTGTGGGCTCAACAATTGAGGTTCTTAAGAAATCTTTCAATGTGTTGATTCCGGCGCAGCGCAAACAGCTTATTAAAGCTCTTGAAAATGAAATGCTGGAACACGCTAAAAATCTTGAGTTTGAGCAGGCGGCGGCGATTAGGGATGAAATTGTAAAAATTAAAGACACCTAAGTAACAAGTAACTTAGCTTATTACAAAACTCGGTGGGTTTTTATTTGACTCTTTTTTTTCTTACAGGATTATACGCGTCATTTGTTTGCGCATGGAGAAACTCCGCCGCCATTTTAGCGACATCCGCCGCGATCGCCGGCGCTGCTGTAAACCCCGGCGATTGTATCCCAGCGGCGTGTATAATGTTTGACGTAGATCTTCCAAAAGACACAATAAAATCATCTTCATATGTCGCGGCATAAATACCGGAAGAGCATGTAAGAATATTTCCCTTGGAAAGTTCAGGAACCAGTTTAGCGTGTTCAGATAAAATTTTTACAACGCTCTCATTGTTTGCCGAAAAATCTTCTCTGTCATAGGTTTCTGACAAATTGGATCCAATTATAAGGTTACCGTCAACAGTGTGTATGATATAATCGCTGTTTGAATCGTTTAAAGACACAATCGATTTAACCAGGAACGAATTCTTTTTACTGTATGTTATATTTGTTCCGCGGACAGGGTGTATGGAATAAAATCTGTCCTGCGCCTGACGCGCTATTTGTTCAGCGAAGGTTCCTGCCGCGTTTATTACCAGCTTTGGATATACAATGCCCTGGTTTGTTTTAACGCTGTAAATTCTGTTATTAATTACATCGATATCCAGCACTACAGTATTAAGGTAAAATTTCGCTCCGTTATAAGTAGCGTTTTCCGCGTATGCTATTGCCAGGCTATATGGACATACCACGCCTGCGGTAGGAAAGAAAAACGCAAATTTAATATTATCCCCAAGATGAGGTTCTTCTTTTAAAAGTTTATTCCTGCTTACATATTCAACAGGGATATTCATTAGTTTCCAGCGTAAAAACGAAGCAATCGCGGAAGACTTCATCCAATTATCGGTAAAGCAAAGATATTGTCCTGTACGCCTGAAAGGAACATTAAGCTCCTTGCAAACCTGAGGATACATATTATTTCCTCTTTCGTTATATTTTTTCTTTAATTGATCGTATCGTAGATTCGATCCCGCGTGAATCATTCCATTGTTATGGCCGGAAGCCTGCATTGCGACATCGTGTTCCTTCTCTGTGAGTATGACATTAACGTCGTAATACATAAGTTCTCTGGCGATTGAGCAGCCTGTAATGCCGCCGCCTATGATAAGCACATCGACATGCTTGCCTTCCAGTAAATTCGATGAAACTAATGGTAATTTCATTGGAGGTGTTTTTTCACCGAATAATGAAATATCGTTTACAATCGTATACTTTTTATTTACAGACATGAGACCCGCGCGGACTATATCGTCCCAATCCCTAAGTTCTCCTGTTAAATAAAGAATTTTGTTTTTTTCCATTGCGCAAATTTTACCGTTAAAAGCTTTATTAAGCTTTTTATTAAGTGTTTTTACTGTTGACATATATCTAATATAAGTACTTTTTTTCTAATCAAGTAGTAAAATTTTAATAAATTCGCAATTTTTTACAACTCATAAATTGCATGAAGGAAAAGAGCGGCTGCCTGCGATACATTGAGGCTGTCGATATTTCCCGTTCCGGGGATTCGCAGGAGGTATGAACACTTGTCTTTTACTTCTTTAGGAAGCCCGGTTTCTTCGTTGCCAAGGACAAGGACAACTCCTTTTTTATTGACGATGCCGCCAAGATCACTTATGCGCATTCTTGCTCTTGTGTCTGTGCCAATCGTAACCATTTGTTTGGAAGCGTCTTTCAAAAAAGCGGCAGAACTTGAGATTTTGCGCACAGTTAAATGCTCAAACCCACCCTCTGCGACACGGTAAGCGCTCGTTGTAAGATGCGCTTCGCCTTCAAAAGCTGAATCTTTTTCATTCAGTACGATAAAAGAAACATCAAAGAAAGCGGCGGCTCTCGCGATAGCGCCAAGGTTATGATCGTTACCGATGGAATGAAGAAGAAGACCTGTTTTTTTTTCGGCAGCCCAAAGTTCAAGGTCTTCAATACTTAACGCTTCGACTACAGGTTCCTCGATCATGGCGACTACGCCCTGATGATGAACGCTTTTACAGATACGCTCCAGTTCCTCGTCTTCGCAAATTTTATAGGGACGCTTGCGCTCGGCAAGCTGTTTGCACACAGGGGTAAATGATTTTAATCGTTCTTCGCGAAGGAAGAGCCGGTTGATTGTTTGCGGATTGTGTTCAGCTATCGCCAGTACTGCGTTCATTCCGCATACCGCAAGCTCATCTGTCAATCTATTTCGCATAGTAAATAATAGTATACAACAAATCCAATAATTGGTATCATGTTTATGTGGCAAGAAGAAAAACATCTAAATCGAAAGGGTCCCGCGCTGTAGTCGTTTTTTGGCTTGCCTTCGCGATTATTATAATTTGTGTTTTTATGGCGAATGCTCACACCATTCAAAAAAACTTTGGTCTTTTTTGGGCAAAGCTGACAGGCTCTCCAACGGCAGAAGAAGGAGAAATGCCGGTTATTGATGAAGAGCCGCCTGTTACAGTTGTAATTGATACATCTGCCACTCAGCAAAAACCACCTGAAAAAAAACCGGAAGAAATTAAGCCGCCCGAACCTGTAAAGCCCGAGCCGACAAAGCCAAAGGAAACACAACCGCCTGAAAAACCTCAAGTAACAACTGTGACTCAGCCTCCTCCCGCACCAACGCAGACAAGAGACAGAGCAGTTTATTATACTAATGTTGGCAGCGACGGACAGATTCTCCAATCCAAAGTTACCCGCAAAATTCCTGTGTCGAATTCGCCCATGCAAGATTCTATTAATACGCTTCTTAAAGGTCCTTCCTCCGCTGAGGTTGGCAAGGGGATAGTCAATTTAATTCCGCAAAATACGAAATTACTTTCGGCGGCTGTACGAGGAAATACCGCTTACTTGAATTTTAGCGAAGATTTTTTATTTAATACCTTCGGCGTGGAAGGTTATGTCGCGCAGCTTCGCCAGATTGTTTGGACTGTTACAGAGTTTCAGAATGTAAAGGATGTTCAGATTTTAATTGAAGGTAGAAGACTCGATTACCTGGGTGAAGGTATCTGGATTGGAAGCCCGATTAGCCGCCAGTCATTTTAAAATTATATTCTTTGTATCGAAACAGCTTTTCCCGTTTCCGCGTTAATCTCCGCGATTACTCCCTGCATTTTTCCCGGCTGGGACGCTTCCGCTGTTTCCATGTGATACAACACCTGCCTGCGTGATCTTTCGATGCAGATTGCGGGGTTCATGCCAATTACGCTGTCTGTATTTCCTGTCATTCCAAGATCTGTAATGTACGCGCTGCCGTCTGGCAGAATTTTTTCATCCGCTGTTTGCACATGGGTATGAGTGCCTGCGAATAAAGAGACGCGCCCGTCAACATAATGCGCAAGCGCTTCTTTCTCGCGGCTTGATTCGGCATGAAAGTCAATCAGAATAATGGGAAACGCGGAAGATACCACGTTGCCGCTTTCTCCCTGAAGAGGATGATTTTCATTCGCTGTTCCTGTGAAAGTTTTTATCAAGCGATCCGCGCAATGAAAGGGACAGTCTATCGCGCTCATCAATTCGCGTCCCTGAAGATTTATCACTATCCAGTTAATTCCGTTTTTAATTGCCGCATGAAAACCCGAACCGGAAATGAACGGAGAGGATTGTGAACCCATAGGATAATTTGCCGGGCGCAGCATTTTTTTTTCTGTTTCCAGAACATGCCAAAATTCCCGTTTTTCCCAAACATGGTTGCCGGATGTAACTATATCCGCGCCGGCCGCAATGATACGTTTAAAATCCGAGTGAGTCATGCCAAAACCTTCGGCGGCGTTTTCTCCGTTAACTGTGACAAAGTCAATCTTGTGTTCTTTTATAAGTGTTGGTAAATTGGCTTCGAGGGTTTCGAGACCTTGGTTGCCTACTATATCACCAATCATCGCGGCTTTTACTATCTTCATCATGTTAATATTGCCATGAAAGGCATTAGCCTGTAAACTGTAAATATATGACTAGAGGCGTTTTTATTGTTGGGAACGAGTCGGCTCTTAGCAGGGCTGTTGAAGCCGAAACATTAAATAGAGTAGAACAATTTGCCGCCGCTTTAATACCAAACAGGTTTTCCGAGGTAAGCGTAAGGTCTTCCGAATCTGATACAAAGCGTTTACTTTGCGACTGGAATCCTTCAAGCCCTATTTCCGCCAGAACTGTCGTTATCGCCGCGGAAAACCGGCTTGAGCACATAGATGAAGCGATCCTTATTTGTTCGCCCCCGTCAATTAGAAGTAATCCCGGGGAACTTCCTCTCTCCGCTGTTGAGATAATGATTAATGATCATATAAAAGGATGGTTTTTTCTTATAAAAGAAATTACCAAAATTTTTAAAGAAAAAAAACAAGGAACTCTCGCGCTTGTGTATCCCGATATCGCGAGTTCTGTAAAAGATGACGCGGCGGAAATCCTTGGGCCTTCGGCGCTTGCGTCCTTTCGCGCTTTAACTCAAGGCTTGCTTACGGCAGCTCACAGAGAGCCTTACATTACTATGGGTTTTTCTACATCTGACGCTGGAAACGAACCGGCTTTTGCCGCTTTTATATTTAAAGCTCTTGATGATGCCGGGGCTAAATCAAATGGAAAAATGCACAAGTTTGGAAAGTTCAAATTTTTCTAGAAAACTGAGATTGTTACAAAACTAACCGGGTTTTGGAACAGCCTCAACTTATTTTTGGAGGGCAGGCTGTAATTGAGATTTTTTACAGAACAGGTAGTTATTGTTCTCATGATTTCAATCGTGATTTTATTATTTTTTACCGCTTTTGTTTTAATATATGACGCTCATAAAAAAAATAAAACAAAATCAAATTTTCTCGCTAATATGTCTCACGAAATGCGCACCCCAATGAACGCGATTCTTGGTATTGCCGAGATTCAGATGAGGGACAAAAATCTTTCGCATAATACAATTCAGGCGCTGGCGAAAATATATGAATCGGGCGATATGTTGCTCAATATTATAAATGACATACTTGATCTTTCAAAAATTGAAGCCGGTAAAATGGAAATTATTACTGTAAAGTATAATCTTCCAAGCCTGATCAACGATACAGCGCAGTTAAACCGGCTTCGTTATGAAAACAACCCGATTGAATTTACCATTAATGTTGATAAGGATACTCCCCATGATTTATTCGGTGACGAGCTGCGTCTTAAACAAATTTTAAACAATGTTCTTTCAAACGCGTTTAAATATACAGAGAAGGGTACTATAAATCTTTCTGTTAATTGCGAATCAAATTCCAGAATAGATGATGATGACGTGTCAATTATTTTTCGTGTCAGTGACACAGGCCGGGGTATGACCGAAAAACAAATTAGAAGGCTTTTTAATGAGTATGAACGCTTTAATGCCGAGGCTAACCGTGAAATAACAGGTACAGGTCTTGGCATGAGTATTACTAAACGGCTTGTAAATTTAATGAAAGGTCAGATTTTCATTCAAAGCGATGTGTCAAAAGGCACGGTGTTCACTGTAAAAATTCCGCAAAAAAGAGCGGGGGAAGAAATTTGCGGCGCCGATATTGTCGAAAAACTGCGCGATTTTAATTTTCAAAGTTCAGCGTTAAATAACAAGACGATGTTCCTGCGCGAATATATGCCGTATGGAAGCGTTCTTGTTGTAGATGATGTAGAATCAAATATCTATGTATCAAAGGGTATGCTCGCTCCTTATGGTTTAAAAATCGAATCTGTTGACAGCGGTTACGCCGCGATTGAAAAAATAAAAGAAGGAAATAATTACGATTTAATTTTTATGGATCACATGATGCCAAAAATGGACGGCATTGAAGCTGTAAAAATAATGCGGGAAATGGGTTATAGAGGAAGTATAGTAGCGCTGACAGCGAACGCGCTGATTGGACGCGCGGAAATGTTTATGAGTAATGGTTTTGACGGTTTTATTTCTAAACCAATCGACTCGCGCGAATTAAATCTTATTTTAAATGATTTTATTAGAAACAAGCAGCCACAGGAAATTGTAGAAGCGGCGCGCAAATTACAGAGCGAAGGGAATACCGAGACCATATCAGATTCCGAGAAAAAACTTATAATGGCAATTATAAATGATTCCGAAAGAGCTTTAAAAATACTTGAGGATATGTTCTTAAAAATTGATAAATTAAACGAAGATGAAAAAAAATTGTACACTATAACTGTTCATGGATTAAAAAGCGCTTTTATGAATATTGATGAAAGAGATTTATCCGCTCTCGCTAAAAAACTGGAATTTGCCGCTAAAGATAATGACATCGGTATTTTAGTAAAAGAAACGCCTGTTTTAATAGAAGAATTAAAGCTGCTGATTTCCAGATACAAGCAGGATGAAGAAGATGAAATAACAAGCGAAGAAGCCGCTTTCCTGCGCGAAAAATTGTTAATTGTTAAGGAAGCCTGCCTAAAAGATGATAAAGATACAGTCCACAACGCGCTGGAAGCCCTTATAGAAAAGAAAGAATGGCCAAAACATATTTATTCTGTTATAGACGAAATAGCGACGCATGTTTTGCATAGCAGTTATGAAAAAGCCGCAAGTGTGGCGGAAAGTTTTACATCCAGAGCTTCGCCTACACGCGGTTTAACCGCCTGGTAGGTTTAACTAGTTTTCAAAGATTGATTTTTTTATTCTGCGCAAAAGGCTTATCTTCGCTAGAGGGATTCGCAAAAGCTCTCCGTCAACATCATTAATGACAAGGATAAGGTCGTTTCCGCTTTTATCTAATGACTTTGGAACACCAAACATTTCTTTTTCTTTGCTTTTAAATTGCCAGATAATTTGAACCGGCGATTTTTGGGAGATTGCCTGCTTTGCGATGTTTTGCTTTCCCGCGTAATCCATATGGCGGGCTTCCAGCTTTTCATATCGGATATCAGCGTCTTTTAACTGCGCTTCACATAACACAAGCCGCCTGTCAATCCTTGCGCTTAATTCGCTTTTTTCTGTTTCGCTCAGTTTCATTTTTTCCAGCATGGAATGGAAACCTTCTGTCAGTTCATCAGCGTTACCATGCAAAGAGGCGCTTTCTTTGGAAGAAGCGTTAGCGTAAATTTCAACAGTAAGATTGTCTGAAGATGGAGAAGAAAAATAGCTGATACTAAAATAACCATCTTTTTTCTCAGAGCGAGTATTTATATTGTGCTGAGCTATTATGTCCACTCCTGCTTTTCTCAATGCTTCCTCAGCTTCTTCCATAGTATTTTCATTAATAAAATAAACACCGGGCGCGAGAGTTTCCGCGATTAAAGAAGACAGCGCCCTTGTATTTGTCAAATACTGATGTTCTTCCGAAAGCCGCAAGATTATTCCTTTTTTTAAAGAAACCTCTCCATGCCTTTTTTCCCAGTCTTTTAAATTCCAGATAAAGGTGTCGTTTAAATTTTTGCTCTGCTTGTTGCCGCCGCATAGATTTTTTAACAGCTCTATAATTTCATCCGCGTTGATGTCATTATTAAACGCGCGGATAGCGGCTTCTTTATCGAGTTCAAAGCGGGCAACTGGAGCCATTCCTTCGGAACTTGTTTCGCGAATATTTAAAATAAATGCAAGTTTTAACGCGTCTTTAAAGTCAATTTCCGGATAAACGAGTATTGAAGAAGCTGAATCAAAAGCGATTACCGATTCCGTGTTTTTTTCCTTGTCGAGCTGTATAAGCTGCGTTGTTCCATTTTCTATTAGTAGTAAACCTGTTTTTTCCATCGCGTCAAGAAGGGCAGAGTTTTCTATATGTATACTTGCTTTCGCATTCAGTACTTCAAAAATCTTTAAAATAGTTTTTTCTTGGTATAAGAAATCGGTCTTTAGCGAATCTAAAAAACTATGGATAAAATTTACTGTTTCGCGAATTTTTCCTCTAAAAAGAGGCGGAAGAATTTCGAATGGAGGGGTTAAAGAAGCGTAAATCAATAAACTAGCGGCGCAGTATTCCATTCTTTCGCGCGCCGAAAGCTGGGCAAAATCGCTAAAACGCTTTTTATCGGGGAGCAGTTTTTCTTCGTTTGTGTAAAACAATCCAAGGATTTGAAGAGAGCCAAGAATACTTTTTAAATCCATACCGGCAAACAGCGTTTTAGCTTCTTCAATGACCTTTCTTCGTATAGTGTTTTCCGGTCTATAAAATGTTTCGTGTTTTAGTACAAATGAATAAAGTGCCGCGAGAGTAAGATCGTTAATTTTTGTTTTTGGCGAATTTACAACGGACGAATCCGCTGAGGAAGGTTTTTTATTTTCTGTAGTTGGAAAAAGAACAGAAGAATCTTTGGTAACAGGCAGCAGTATTTGTTTTAAAACAGGGTTTAGCGCAAGGCGGCCTTCTTCAAAGCGGTATAAAATAAAACGCTCCTCCATGTTTACAATATAATCCTGAAGCCTGGCATAACTTAGTTCGTCCTGGAAAAATTTTACAAGCTGTTCGGGAACAGGTTCGCCGAAAAGAGCGATAGCTTTAATTATTTTTTCATCCATTTCATCAATGTAAGCGGCGATTGTTTGCTGAATATCCTTGCGCAGCAGAAATTTTTCCAGATCGTCCAAAAGCTGCTGTTTGTTAAAAGGCGTTTTAATTTTTCCGAATACGCTGCGCATGAGTTCAAAAAATGAATTGTCAGGCATTAATATACACGCGGACTTCCAAAAAGAAACAGGACGGAAAATTTCATCTTTCATTTTTTATCCCACTTTTGAATAGAATATTTATAACCTTGCTCGGTTAAAAACTTCTGACGGTTTGCCGCGAACTCTTCCTCCGAAGTATAACCGGAAACTAACGAATAAAAAAGAGCGTTGCGGCGGCTTCCGGCTTTTGGTCTTAAAATGCGTCCAAGACGCTGAGCTTCTTCCTGCCGCGAGCCGAAGGAACCTGATACCTGTATCGCCATACTCGCGTCAGGTAAGTCGATAGCGAAGTTCGCGACCTTGGAAACAACAATAACGCGAGCTTCGCCTTTTTTAAAACTTGTATAAATACGCTCCCTTTCCGCGTTGGGAGTTTTCCCGGTGATGAGCGGAGCGTTTAAAATTTTCGCGAGTGAATCAAGCTGAGACAAATATTGACCAATAACCAGAATTTGATCTTCTCTGTGATTCTCTATCAATTGTAATACAACATCTTCTTTTAATGGATTTTCTGCCGCTATTCTGTACTTCTCCCGTATCGCGGCTGTAGCGTAAGGTATTTTTAATTCAGGCGGCAAGTCCAGCCTTATTTCTGTGCAAAGAGCTTCGGCTATCCAGCCCTTTGTTTCAAGGTCTTTCCATGGCACATCGTATCGTTTTGGACCAACCAAACTAAAAACGGCGTCCTCTTCTCCGTCTTCGCGGATTAAGGTAGCGGTAAGCCCAAGTCTCCTTATCGCCTGAAGCTCCGCTGTTACGCGAAACACCGGAGCCGGCAGCAGATGAACTTCATCATAAATAACAAGCCCCCATGCTCTCTCTCTGAACAATTTAAAATGAGGAAACTCACCCTGTTTATCCGGTCTCCATGAAATTATCTGGTATGTGGCGACGGTAACAGGCGCGACATTTTTTGAGTCTCCCGAATACTCCGCGATTTGCTCGGAAGTTAGTTCAGTCTTGTCCAGTAATTCATCGATCCACTGATGAACGGCAGCGACATTGGTTGTTAAAATTAAAGTGTTGGTTTTTAACATGGACATTATCATCATGCCGACAATTGTTTTTCCCGATCCGCATGGAAGAACAACAACTCCGTAACCGCTGCCGCTCGCCCCGCTTCCAACAACTGACTGCGCAGCTGTTGTCTGGTAATCTCTCGGCGCGAAGGGTCTTCCCGAAAGGCAGGTGTCTCTCAACTTTACTTCAAGATCTTCGCCTTTTAAAAGCGGCGCTTCATCCTGCACAGGCCAGCCTATGCGAATCAATTCACGCTTTACGGTTCCTCGATTTGTTAAAGGAAGAGAAAATCTTTTTTTATCTGTTATTGTTAAATATTTACTGAGCGTTTTATTCTCGTATATTTCCATGTGAATAGCTTCATCTTCGACAAATAAAAATAAAAACTCCGGGCTTTCTTCGTTCGCGAGCATTTTTATTTTTCCGTAGCGGGACATGAGGAGCGAAAAACCTTCGGTAATCCCGGCGGGTATCTCGT
>Ga0209755_10005329_pt1 | contig 14678 bp, 15 predicted proteins | sample TergutCo191P1_FD_187301 | JGI IMG/M metagenome (GOLD analysis project Ga0209755, IMG submission 187301) | Cornitermes sp. P1 segment gut microbial communities from Petit-Saut dam, French Guiana - Co191P1 (SPAdes) (version 2) | ecosystem: Host-associated > Arthropoda: Insects > Digestive system... | reverse complement strand
GAATAATTGTGAGTTTTTTCATTTTGCACCCAGCCTAACATACATGATTCAGATGCGGTATTTGGGGGTGACACAGGATAAAACAAATAAAGTTTATCTTTTTTCTTGTCTATCACCTTTTTCAAAGTTGCGCGGCGATGGAGTCAATAAACTCCCATGAGTCAACGGTCTTTGCAGTAACGCCGGACGCGGAGTCCACAAGCCCCGCAAGGTCGGCTGTCATTATTCCGCTCCGCAAGGTGTCAAGGCTCGCTTTTTCAAGCTTATTGGCAAACCTGACCAGTTTCGGCAAACTGTCGAGTTCGCCGCGTTTGCGCAGCGCTCCGGTCCATGCAAAAATTGTGGCAATTGGATTTGTAGATGTATGCTCACCATCCAAGAATCTGTAGTAATGTCTTGTAACTGTGCCGTGAGCGGCTTCAAACTCATAATTACCGTCCGGCGAAACGAGTACGCTTGTCATCATTGCAAGAGATCCAAAGGCTGAACTGACCATGTCGCTCATAACATCGCCGTCATAGTTTTTGCACGCCCAGATAAAGCCGCCTTTTGAACGTACGACACGCGCAACGGCGTCATCGATAAGAGTATAGAAATATTCGATTCCCTGCTTTTCAAATCGCTCTTTATACGCGTTAAACTCGTCCTCAAACAGCTCTTTAAAGTGCCCGTCATAAAGCTTTGAAATAGTATCCTTGGTCGAAAACCAGAGGTCTTGCCGTGTATCGAGCGCATATTGAAAGCAGGCTTGCGCGAAACTGCGAATGCTTTCATCCGTGTTATGCTGACCCAGCCATATCGCAGCCCCATTGGTCTTATGCACAGATATTTGCTTTTCCGCACCGCTCTTACCTCTGAAAATCATCGTGCACTCACCCGGCTCGTCTGTTTTCAGTTCGGCAGCTTTGTATACATCGCCATAGGCGTGGCGAGCTATAGTTATTGGCTTTTCCCACGTCCTGACGGTGGGTTTTATGCAGTCAATGATTATAGGCGTCCGAAAAACTGTTCCATCGAGTATTGAGCGGATGGTGGCGTTGGGTGATTTCCACATTTCGGTAAGAACCGGATATTCTTCCATCCGCTGACGGTTTGGGGTTATGGTTGCGCATTTTACCGCAACACCGTATTTTTTTGTTGCCAGAGCTGATTCGACGGTGACCTCATCTTTTGTTTCATTGCGGTGCAAAAGACCAAGGTCAAAATACTTGGCCTTCAAGTCAACATATGGCAATATAAGCTTATCTTTTATAAGCTGCCAAAGCACACGGGTCATTTCATCTCCATCCATCTCAACAAGCGGCGTCGTCATTTTAATCTTTTGCATATAAATTCTGTCCCTTCTTTACAACCGGAAACCCCTTTTATCAGTATTTCCGAATCAATTTAAGCGTAATCACGTTGTCGTTAAATTCTATCTCCGCTTCATCGCATGATATACCGACAAGCATCAATTCAGAAAAATCTTCTGAATCTCCTATGAGTTCCCAATAATCATTTTCGACATCACCCTGCCTCGGCGCTTTTAGATTTTTCACAAGGTTTTCCATTTGAAAGTCTGATAGTTCAACGTGATATGAATGTATTATCAGTGTCAAAGCATCCGAACCTTCAATTAACTTAGTGTCAAAATAAGTAGCGCCATGGTGATGGCAGTATTTAATAAGTTCAGATGAAATTTTTAGAGCCATTTCAAGGTTATTCTTCATGACCTTTTCGCATCCTTTCAGAAATTGTTATCACGGGCACCAGAAACATCGCTACAAGCCCTGCCGCAAAACCATTATTGTACAGATTGAGTCCTCCGTTTAACTCACCGACGAACATCACTACGCTGACATGTAAAAATCCGGCGATTATACCCCATATCCAGCCAAATTGTCCGGCAATGGGCGCAAGTGCGGTTGAAAAGAGGATTGCCGCTATATTTGACGGCGAAGTTAGCGGCCAAATATTGAGATAAGCGGAAATAAGCGAGCCAATCATTATAGGAACGACGTTCATGATGTGCTTACCAAAACAGGCAAACCCGACAAGCGTAAATATTCCGGCAAGCACTATGCCGCCAAGCTCAGCCCCGAGCAAGAGGACAACAGTCGTGGCAAAAGCGCACAGCAACCCCATATTTATATAAATACTGTATTTAAACAGAAAGAAAAAGTCTGTAATCAGTCGTCCGGAATATTTATGAAACTTAAGATAATCCTTAAGATTCTTGCGTGCATTCAAGAGAGGGCTGCCTTCGTCACCCGCAAAAAGACCGCATAAAATCATAACCAGGGCAAAGGAGTACAGCATTATTGACAGAGGCAGATTGTTTCCGAAGCTTGCATATGCCGCAGGTATCACTTCATGCCCCATACTCATTTTAGTCGTCGCTATGATTGTTGCTATAAGTCCCCCCGCAAAACCCATGCTGTAGAGATCATAGCCGCTGTGCGCGCGCATCATATGTGAGGATATCGGCGGGAAAACAAAACCGACGACAAAGCCAATCAGTATCCCAAGCAACAGCTCTACGGGAAAACTCAAAATGCCTAAAAAACTTATTTCACTGACCACGGGAGAGAGGGTGGCTACCAACAGAGAGGCAAGCGTATAGTTGGAAAACGGTTCTTTTTTGTATTTAGCGTACAGCCAGACGCCGATGGTAAGCGGTATCATGTTAAACACGTTTTTTCCGAAAAAAGCAAAGCCTGCGGTCAGCCATAGCGCCATAATCACAGCGCCGCTGGGTTTTATGCGCGAAGTTATCAGCATCAAGAGACTTGACAGACCGGCAATCGCTACATTCAGCAGTGCCGCGCCTATACCGCCAACGGCGATGTAGTCAGTTACAAGAATCGAGCGTGACGAGATAATGCGGATGAAGCCGTCAAATATGACTTCGGGGGTCTCAAGCGAAAATGCAAGGGCTATGAAAGAAAGGTTAACGGCGAGCATCAAAACGTAAGGCAGCGGCAATATTGTACGCAAACGCAGAGCTCTCTCCATAGACCTTCCTCCGAATATTAGAGTTTGTTTTGGTGATATATTGCACCATGTGTTGCGGTTTGAACAAAGTTAAGGGCACACGGTATCATTCAGTCTTGCATAGCAATCATTATACATATTGGATAATTGCAAGTCAAGATTCCACAACATAAGATATATCATTTGACTATTTTGTAAAATCAAAATATAATCATCTTAGAAATCTCTGCGTGATTTGATTGGAGATAGTCAACTGATGAGGAAAATCAGGGGTGTTTCGCCGCCGCATAACAAGAATACACAGTACAGCAAGGTTGAAAGAGTTCCTATTCCGCCGGAAGTGCATATTCCGATGAAGATGCATTCGGGTAAACCGGCTGTCCATGTTGTCAAGGAAGGCGACGAAGTGAAAATCGGGCAGCTCATAGGAGAGATGGGCGGTACGGTTTCATCTCCGATCCATTCGAGTGTTTCAGGCGTCGTCAAGAAAATAAATGACCGCGACCCGGTTACGGGGCAAAAAGCCATTACGGTTATTATTGCTACCGACGGCTTGCAGACAAGATGCCCCGATTTAAAGCCGCTGGTTGTAACAAATCAAGAAGAATTTTATGACGCCATCAGGGATTCCGGAGCCGTGGGTCTGGGCGGCGCAGGTTATCCGGCAGGTCCTAAGCTCTCGCGCGTCAACCTCGATGAGCTTGATTATATCCTAATAAACGGAGCCGAATGCGAACCTTATGTAACAACAGATACACATAACATGGTCGCCGATGCTAAAAACGTATACGGCGGAGTTAAACTCATGCAGGAGTTTATGCAGCCGAAAGCGAAAATCATTATCTGCATCGAAGATAATAAGCATGAAGCAATTCGCGTAATGCAAGAAACATTTGCGGGAGAGGATAGGGTTGAAGTAAGATCTCTGCCGTCGATATACCCGCAGGGTGAGAGAAAAGTGCTTGTATATAATGTCACGGGCAGAATCGTCCCGGAGGGGGCGCGTCTTTCAAAAGTAGGTACTATTGTAACGAATGTGACGACAGTTGCTGTTTTTTCCAGATATATCAAAACCGGACTGCCGCTTGTATACAGGACTGTGACCGTTGACGGGCCGGCCGTGAAAACCCCGAAAAATGTTTTGGCGCCGATTGGAACCCCGATAAGGCATTTGTTCGAGTTTTGCGGCGGTTTTATCGGCGGGGCGCCGAAGAAAATACTGTCGGGCGGCCCGATGATGGGAATTGCGCAGCCGAGTCTTGATGTGCCGGTAGTCAAAACGACAAACTGCCTCCTTGCCTTCCCCGACTCAAAAGATATCGCGCCCGTGCAAACAGCATGCATCAAATGCGGCAGATGCCTGTCGGTATGTCCCATGAGCTTAATGCCGCCGAACATCGAAACCGCCTACAATCTGGGCAAACTTGACGCACTCGCCCACTATAAAGTGAACATGTGTGTCGAATGCGGCAGTTGTGCGTATGTCTGTCCGGCTAAAAGGCAGCTTGTGCAGATAATGCAACTGTCAAAAGAGAGACTTTGGATAGCAAGTAAGGAAGTTTTGAATAAATGAGTAGACTTACGATTTCTGTTTCGCCTCACATACATTACAAGACGACAACGAGCCGCATCATGCTTGATGTGCTGATTGCGCTTGTGCCTGCGTTTATTGCCTCAGTATTGATTTTCGGTTTGCGGGCCGCACTTATCGTCTGCACATGTGTTGTATCCTGTGTGATTTTTGAATGGTTATTCGAAAAAATCACAAAACGAGAAAACACTATCGGTGATTACTCCGCCTGCATCACGGGTGTTTTGCTTGCCTTTAATCTGCCTGTAACCATCCCCATATGGCAGGCTGTTTTTGGCAGCGCCGTTGCAATAATCCTGGTAAAACAGCTTTTCGGAGGGCTCGGCAAGAATTTCGCGAACCCCGCGATTGCCGCGCGTCTGGTGATGGTTCTGGCTTTCACCTCAACCATGACAAACTGGAATGCGCCGCTTGCCGGAACTTCCGCTTGGGTCTATCCCATAGACGGTGTGGCGGGTGCGACGCCGCTGGCGCTGATGAAATACGGGGATTATCACAATGTTCCCGGTATTTTTAATATGTTCCTCGGCATACATGGCGGCACTATAGGTGAAACAAGCAGCCTTGCACTGCTTATCGGCGGATTGTATCTGATATTTCGCCGGGTGATTACATGGCATACTCCTGTGGCATTTATTGCAGTGGTTTTTGGACTCTCTGCGCTGCTTGGCGCAAACCCGATATACCACTTGTTTGCCGGAGGTTTGTTTTTAGGCGCAATCTTCATGGCGACAGATTACGTGACGGCTCCGCAAACAAATAAGGGAAGGCTGATATTCGGCGTCGGCGCGGGTCTTTTTACCGTGTTGCTTCGCATTTACAGCAGCTATCCGGAAGGTGTTGCGTTTTCAATACTTCTCATGAACATACTAACCCCATACATAAACAGATTTACAGAAACAAAGCCGCTTGGAGCAGTCAAAAAGTAGGTGATTATCCGAATATGAAAAGAACATATGTTATGCCGCTGCTCGTTTTGACGGCAATATGCCTTGTCGTCTCCGCTGCGCTTGCGCTGATGAATAGCGTAACGCATCCTATCATAGTATCAGCGGGCAATGAGCGCGCCGGAGTTGCCATGAGCGCGAAAATACCGGCAGCGACAGGATTTGAACTAATACAACCGGACGCATTTGATAACTTGCCGGCCACTGTCAGAGAGATATACCGGACAACAAATGACGTTGGATATATATTCATATCCGTAATAGGCGGGTTCAGCGGTGATATTACTATAATCTGCGCTGTTGACACAGACGGAAATATTATTGCAACATCAACACTCTCGCATACCGAAACAAGAGGTATAGGTACCATCATAGAGCAGGAGTCATTTTTGGGTGGGTTTACAGGAGCGGATTACGAGCTCAATGGAATTGACACGGTCACCGGCGCTACTATATCAACGCGTGCATTCATAAACGCAATCAGCGATATCCTTACCGCATATGAAATCATTGGGAAGTAGGGAGGGGATAAGCAATGAGTAAAAAAGAAATTTTTACAAAAGGGCTGATAAAAGAAAATCCTGTGCTGGTACTGGTTTTGGGCCTATGTCCTGCCTTAGCCGTATCAACGCAGGCGGAAAATGCCGTAGGCATGGGTCTTGCCACTACCTTCGTGCTGCTGGGTTCAAACATAGTGATTTCGCTTCTGCGGAAAATCATCCCCGGAAGAACGCGCATCCCGTGTTACATCGTTCTGATAGCCAGCTTTACAGTCCTCGCGACCATGGCTATTGAGGCCTATGCGTTTGCGCTGTATCAAGCGCTCGGCATATTTTTGCCGCTCATAGCGGTCAACTGCATAATATTTGCCCGTGCGGAAATGTTTGCAAGCAAGAACACTGTTGTTGATTCAGTCTTGGACGCAATGGGCAGCGGCATTGGCTTTACGCTGGCGCTTTTGATAATTGCGTCGGTACGCGAGATTTTGGGCAGCGGCACATGGTTTGGGATAGTTCTGCCGTGGCTTCATGACAATAATTTCATGATATTTTCGCTTGCCCCCGGAGGCTTTATAGTTTTCGCATGTCTGCTTGCCGCGGTAAACAAGATTACAAAATACCGCAGCGCGAAGAAAGAACCCGGCTGTGACGGCTGCCCTGCGGCATTGGCCTGTGGGAAGCTCAAGGAACTAAAGAGGGGGAGTTGAGATGGATTTTCGGGCTTTAGTAGTGATAATGATGAGCGCGGTTCTTGTCAATAACTATGTGCTGCGCCAGTTTTTGGGGGTTTGTCCGTTTCTCGGAGTTTCAAAGGATCTGAAAAGTTCGGTTGGCATGGGATTGGCTGTCATGTTTGTCATGTTGCTGGCGGCGTCGGTTACATGGCCGATACAGATGTTTCTGCTAAATGCCGCCGGACTCCACTTTATGCAGACCGTGGTTTTTATACTGGTCATAGCAACACTTGTGCAGTTAGTTGAGGTTGTGCTTAAAAAGCATTTCCCTTCACTGTTTGCCTCGCTTGGCGTGTATCTGCCTCTCATGACGACAAATTGCGCAGTACTTGCAGTTACAATAGCCAACATCAGCAGAGGATATACATACGTTGAGGCGCTCGTGTACGCATTCGGCGCGGGGTTTGGATTCTTCCTCGCTATGGTTATCTTCACGGGAGTCAGGGGATGCCTTGAAGCCGCAGACCCGCCGGAGGCATTCAAAGGTGTGCCTATAACACTAATTTCAGCAGCTATCCTGTCACTCGCGTTTTTTGGATTTGAAGGAGTAATAGAAAATCTATTTCGTTAAGAAGAATTTTCACAATAAGAGGTCAGTGAATGAACACTATCGCAACCGCAATAATTTTATTATCAGTTACGGGCTTGATTTGCGCTGTGCTCATAACAGTTGCATCCAAGCTCATGTTCGTCAAAGTTGACCCCCGCATGGAAAAAATACAAAACGCATTACCCGGAGCAAACTGCGGAGCTTGCGGCTTTAGCAGTTGCGAGAGCTACGCCGCGGCTCTTCTCAAAGATGAGGCCGCGACAAATCTCTGCCCGCCGGGCGGAGATAACGTCTACGAGCGGCTAAATGCAATCCTCGGCGTAGGCGCGGGCGATGGGCTTAGTAAAAAAATTGCGATTGTGCAATGTATAGGCGATGCTGTGACGATGGAAGACAAACTGGACTATGTTGGCATAAACACCTGCTTTGCCGCAGCCAAGTATTATGGCGGTCACAGAGCGTGTACCTTCGGATGCATAGGCTTTGGCGATTGTGTGCATGTTTGTCCAAGTTCGGCAATATGTGTTGAAAGCAAGCTTGCCAGAATTGACCCGCGTAAGTGCAGCGGTTGTGAAGTTTGCCTGAAGGTTTGCCCGACAGGCGTTATTTCCGTGGAAGCAGAGCCTGTCAGTGTTGTGGTCATGTGCAAGAATACCGAAAAGGGCGCAAGCTTGAAGGATAAATGCAAAAAGGGCTGTATCGGATGCCAAAAATGCGTCAAAGTGTGCCCCACCGGAGCAATGGCAATAAAAGAGTCTTTGGCGGTCATAGACTACACAAAGTGCAGCGGTTGCGGAGATTGCATTGAAGTATGTATAAAAAAATGTATCGTATAGCAATAAGTGCCGCTATTATCACAGCAATAGCTGTGCTATTTGGGTGCTGCGGCGCATCGGGGGGCAGACGTATCAGCGAAACACGACTGCTTCTTGACACATACTGTACCATAACAGTTTATGGAGACGTAGATAAACAATTGCTAAATGACGCATTTGAACTTATTGAAGAATATGAAGCTCTGCTTAGCATCACTGTACCCGACAGTGATGTGTGGCGCATAAACAGCGCCGAAGGAGAGGCGGTAAATGTCAGCAGAAAAACAATAGAGGTCGTCAGAGCCGCAATGGAGTTCGGAGGACTAACCGATGGGGTGTTTGATATAACAATCGGACGCCTTAGTCGTCTGTGGGAGTTTGGCGGCGAGCCGTCTGTGCCGCCCGTTGCCGGCTTGGAAGAACTGCTAAAAACCGTTGACTACACACAAATCCAAATAACGGAAGATACTATCCAACTTACTAATCCTGATGCGTGGATAGACTTAGGCGCCATAGCAAAGGGTTATATTGGAAACTCTATTGCCGCATTTTTAACAGACAAAGGCGTTTCGGGAGCGCTCATAGACTTAGGCGGAGACATTGTCGCCATCGGAAGCAGACCTGGCGGTACGCCTTGGCGCATTGCCGTAAGAGAGCCGTACGGCGAAGCGGAAGATTGGATTGGGGTTATTGAAGTAGCTGACGCGGCTGTTATAAGCTCCGGCATTTATGAGCGAAGCTTTGAATACAACGGTGTTTTGTATCACCATATTCTGGATCCGAAAACTGGCTTTCCGGCAAAAAGCGATATAATCAGCGCGACTGTAGTTACGAAAGACGCAGTAACAGGCGAAGCCCTTTCCACTGCCGCCGTGCTGATGGGCAGCGAAGAGTCAAAAAACCTATTCGACAAAACCCCCGGGTTTATCGGCGCAGTGCTGATAACAGACATAGGCGATATGATAATAGTCGGCGACATTGCATTTAGCAGAACACCATGATGAGTCGGAATTTCCGCATTACAGTTTTTCCGATTATTTTCGTTTAACACCATGATCATAACAATATTGCAGGTATTTTAGAAAGATTCTTGCATAAATAATCAGCTTCAAAAACACTTTTCTTATGCACTAAAACTGTTTTCATGCCTGCAGATTTGCCCCCTTGTATGTCAGCAATTGGATTGTCGCCTATCATATAGCAAACATCCGGAAAATTGGCAATCTTTAGTGCATATTGAAATATTTCAATTCTTGGTTTTTCATAACCAATATTCGCAGATACCGCATAATCAACGAAATATTCTGATAACCCTAACGCCTTTATGACAAGGGGAAGTTCAGGATAATTATTTGATAGAATGTAATTGTTGTAACCCATTTCCATGCATTTGCGTAAAACTACTACGGCATCTTCATATAGATTATAGTTTGAGCAACATAAAACACTATCTTTGATATAAGAATTTGCTTTTTCAGCATCTTCCCTTGATATCATGTAATGATTATAGAATGGCTCTAGTTGCTTTAAAAAGTTGTCCCACCACTTTTGGTTTGTACTATCGGTATAGGAATTTTCAGGAGTATGCCAAGAAAAAGCTACTTTTATCTGCTCAGTGCTTTTGCCGCTTAAGTGTTGATAGATTTTTTTAATTTCTACATTATATTTAAGCTTTTTGAGAATGCTATACAGCGATTTTTCCCATATATCACTTGAGTTGTAAACCAACGTGCCATCGAAATCCCAAAATAACGCCTTTTCCACAAAACTCCCTTTCCGTGTCAAATACACAAGCCCACTATTATATTTGCCATGTACAATATTAAAGCATATCGCTTTATAATTCTAGGATTTCTTTCATTTTACTTAACTACTTTTCCTACGATGACGCTAGAACTCACTAGAAAAACAGGGAGATGCAAAACAACAAAACTCTTCACAATTTTGCTTTTTTCTGATATAATGACGCAACGGAGAGGTAGTAGCCGGAGAGGAAAGCGTGATGAATAACAGGGGCAGAGAAGACTTTAACGACGTTGACAAGACCGGCGAGGTTATATCTTGGGTCATAATTTTCCTGTTTTTATTTATCTTTTGGCCTGTTGGACTTGTTTTGCTTTTTCGGAAGCTGCGCGGGTATACTAAATCAAACAGGCAGCCCGGAAATGCAAAGTTTACAAGCGGCAACATGCATGCCGCAGCAGGCATGCAGCCGGGTATTGGTATGCCCTCCGGCTTCGGTGCGCAATCCGGCGCAAACATGCAAACAAACGCCGGTATGCAACCGGGTGTTGGTGCGCAACCAAATTCCGGTGCACAGCCTGGTGCTCTTGGGGCTAACGCGCAGTTGGGTCCGGTGTCTCAGGCTTTTATGCAAAATACCCGCAAAAATCTTAAGCGCCATCCGTTGCAGAAAAAGACCGGAAGGGCTATATCTGTGCTACTGCTGCTGCTCTCTATGGTAATGCTTATAATTGGTGTTGCCGGCGCTGCATCAACCGTCGGTCAGATTTTTGGTTCGGCAAGTATTGACTGGTATAATATTGTCATGTCGTCTTTCTTTCTCGGCGGAGGTGTTTTTACATTTTTCTCGCGCAATGTCGTTGCGCACCGCTACAGCAGATATAAAAATTACTACGCCTTTATTGGTGGCCGCGAGGTTGTGCCTCTGTCTGACTTAGCACAAGTTGCCGGTAAATCGATAAATACCGTCAGACGTGATTTGCAGACCATGATAAACAATGGTTATCTCGAACATGGCGCTTATATAGATAACGAACTGGAGTGCCTTGTTCTTTCCGCACAGGCCGCCTATAAACTGCGCATGGATATCATGGATTCATCCGGAAGTGAGGCATCGGCGTCGAATGATACACAGATGAACCAATATACGGTGACGCTTGCAGAACTCCGCGAGGTAAACTCATTTATTGTGGATGAAGAAATTTCGAGAAAAGTAGCACGGCTTGAAGAACTAACCGCAAAGATTTTCAAAATCGCCGAAGAATCTCCGGAGAAAAAGCCGCAGCTAAAGAGATTTACAAACTACTATCTTCCAACGACTCTAAAGCTTGTGCGTTCTTATGTTACGTTGGAAAGGCAAGGCGTCAAGGGCGACAACATAATGAGCACCAAGAAAAACATTGGTGACATCCTCGACACGCTTTTAACAGGATTTGAGCAACAGCTTGATCAGCTATTTAAATCCGACGCCATCGATATAGCTTCCGATATCAATGTACTCGAAAATCTCATGCAGCAAGACGGCCTTACCGGTGACAAGCCGGACTTCCAGACAGCAAGCGGCGGAGCATTTTGATGCCCGCTTATGCATGATAGTTGCTTAAGCATTTTTTATAAGGAGTTGGCGTATTATAGTGGGAAAGCTAATCGTGTTTGAAGGCATCGATGGCAGTGGGAAATCAACGCAATTTGAATTGCTGTGCAGTCGGCTGACAAGTGAGGGGCGTGAGTTTAAGCGTCTGGTCTTTCCGCGATATGACAATCCATCGTCGGCGCTCATAAAAATGTATCTGTCCGGCGAATTTGGAAACAATCCCGAGTCAATAAACGCATATGCCGCATCATCATTCTTTGCTGTTGACAGATATGCCTCTTTTATACAGGATTGGTCTGAGTACTACATAAGCGGTGGTCTTATTCTGACTGACAGATATACTACCAGTAATGCGTTGCACCAAGGTGCAAAAATCGACGTCGGGCAGCGTGAGCTTTTTTTCAAATGGCTCTACGATTACGAATTTAATCTCATTGGCTTGCCAAAGCCTGATTTGGTGCTGTATATGGATATCGAGGCGGAGTTTGTCGCATCGCGCCTTCGTCACCGCCAATTTCAAACCGGGGTGGATGCCGATATTCATGAAAGAGATATAGATTATCTCAAAAGCTCCGCCGAGAGTGGGTCTCAAGCGGCTGCTCAATTTGGCTGGCATCATGTCAAATGCATCAGCGATAAAGCCTCGCGCAGCAAGGATGAAATACATACGGAAATATACGATACGATTTTTAATTTGCTTTACAGTCCACCGGTAGCATAACATATAAGCTCAGCGAAAGGATCATGCAATTACAATGCCTAACAATCGCGAAGAAGTGATAAAGAGCATCGAGGACGCCTTAAAGGTCATTGATGAAAGTGATTTGCCGCCTGCACCTGGTTCCGACAGGCTTCAGGCGAATGCGCATTTGCAGAGCGGTTCTACTACACAAAGGCTGCCATCCGGAACAAGAACCACTGTGAAAGCTACCGAGACAGCAAAAACCCATAAAGATACCAACGACGTACCGGATAGGTATGTCGGAAGATCACACAGCAGAGAAGCGAAACCGGATATAGGCCCTTCAAACTTTAAAGTGAAATTTGACTTTGAAGAAGCATACAGGGATGTGCCCGAGGATAAGCCTTTTCGCCTGCGGCGTGAACGAAGGACGGGTCTAGTCGGCGGACTTATGTTTGCCTTGTTCATCCTCTGTATAAGTGCTGTGCTTGCTTCTATAGCGTGGATGGCTGTGACCGATGTTTTAGGTTTTGCTTCTGTAGATGAAGAAGTGAATGTTCAAGTCCAGCCGGGTTTCACCCTGGACAGCATCACAGATATGCTATATGAGGCAAACCTCATACGCAATAGAGAGCTATTCCAGTTGTATGCGGAATACTCAAACGCCATAGATAAGATTTCGGAAGGATCTTTTGTTTTAAATAAAAACTATGATTACCGTGCTCTTGTTCAAGGTATGACTGCTCGCGCAGGCACCAGAGTTGAAACAACAGTGACGATTCCCGAAGGCTTTACGATGGCTCAGATTTTTGATTTGCTTGAGGAAAAAGGCGTTACGCCCGCCGATGATTTGTGGGAAGCTGCAACAAATCATGACTTTAACTTTCATTTTCTTGAAAGGAGTACCTTGGGAAACAGACTCCGGCTGGAGGGTTTTTTGTTTCCTGATACATATAATTTCTTTATGGACTCTACGCCGGTACAAGCGATATCAAGAATGCTCATAGAGTTTGACAGGAGATTTACCGAGGAGTTTGTTGAGCGTACGGAGGAAATGGAGCTTACTGTCCACGAAATCATAGTCATAGCGTCGATGATTGAGCGTGAGGCAGGAGATGACGATGAAAGACCGCGTATAGCGGCGGTTATCTACAATCGCCTTGCGAGTCCGAATTTCCCAAATCTCGAAATAGATGCTGTCATCCACTATGCGATAGCCGGAACGACCATACCGTTTTCAACACGGGTTGAAAGCGAGTTTAACACCCATATTCATCCCGGCTTGCCGCCGGGGCCTATAGCAAATCCGGGCATAGCATCCATCAGAGCCGCGCTATATCCGGAATCTACAAATGAATTCTTCTATGCACTCAACAGATACGGTACGCATAACTTCTTCACTAATTACGATGACCATCGCAACTTTGTAAACAGCGATGAGTTTGGCGGATGATTGTGCATTAAACTTTTGCTTTACAGGGTGCTCATAATGAGCTACAATAGCTTTTGCCCGATGCATCCGGTTTATTTTGCTCATCGGAGTAAAGCCACCGCGGAAAACATCTCGCCGCATCAATACGGAGGGTTACCCAAGAGGTCGTAAGGGGCGGTCTTGAAAACCTGTTGGATGAGATACCGCCACGACTGCGAAAAGCCTTGATATTACTACGTTTCTGTAGTAGCCTTACAACTGAATATTTCCGATGTTTGCCCGATTTCCAGCGAAGGAATTTTTGGGGGTACAGGGCGGACAAACTAACTGGAGGGTTAGCGAAGTGGTCATAACGCGGCGGTCTTGAAAACCGTTTGAGCTTTGCGGCTCACAAGAGTTCGAATCTCTTACCCTCCGCCACAATAAATATCCCCCGGCTTAGCCGGGGGTATTTCATATGCGGGCAAAGCCCTACGTTATTAGCAGCGCCTCAAGGCGCATAGCGGTCTGTCTCGTGCGAGGGGCTTGCTACTTGCGACCCGTAAACGGGTCCTCGTACTCTTTCAAGGTCATCTGGTCATGTATTTTGTCTTCTCTTATTTGATTTTTGATATATTCTTCTATCCTTTTTGCATTTTTACCTGCCGTATCTACATAGTAACCTCTACACCAGAATGCACGGTTGCCATACTTATATTTGAAGTTTCCATGTCTCTCATGGATCATCAAGCTGCTCTTGCCTTTCAAATAACCTACGAAACTCGATACACTTGTTTTCGGTGGTATTTCTAACAACATATGGATATGGTCACTGCATAATTCTGCTGATATTATTTTTATTTCTTTCCATTCACATAATTGGCGCAATATTTTTCCTATTTCTACTTTTAGCTCTCCATAAATTATCTTCCTTCGGTATTTTGGTGCAAATACTATGTGATACTTGCAATTCCATTTTGTATGCGATAAGCTGTTTGTGTCACCCATCTGGTTGACCTCCTTTTGATTTGGTTGGTGCAGTTGACAGACCGCTTCCATACTCTATCAAAAGGAGTTTTTTGTCGCAATACTTCTGTAAGATTTACCCCCGGCACAGCCGGGGGTTTACATCGCACAA
>Ga0209755_10005328_pt1 | contig 14679 bp, 14 predicted proteins | sample TergutCo191P1_FD_187301 | JGI IMG/M metagenome (GOLD analysis project Ga0209755, IMG submission 187301) | Cornitermes sp. P1 segment gut microbial communities from Petit-Saut dam, French Guiana - Co191P1 (SPAdes) (version 2) | ecosystem: Host-associated > Arthropoda: Insects > Digestive system... | reverse complement strand
CTTTTTGAGTGCAAAAATGAAATAAATGTTTTTAAAACATTATATTTTATTTAGAAAAAAAATATTTACGCACTTTTACGAAGAACTAAGTTCCGTTACTACAGATTTACACTAAAAATAAACCCATCGCCGTTTATGAAATACGTTGGAGACGAATACAAATTCATTAAATATTATCAGAATCGTAAGTGTTCATCATCATCATCATGAAACGTAAGTCCTGTCCTATGTAACTCATTCACTTTCAGATTATGCTGTTCCCTCCACCTTCTTCTGGGAAAGTTTTATCCCTTTTCCCATGGGGCTGAAACTGTGGTGCTAGTTTTTGTTAGGCGGTTGTTTTCCAATCTGTTTGTGTGTTGAAACCTATATTGTTAGTAGTTTCTGAACTCAGTTCCCTAGATTGTCCTGATTTAGTTTTAAGATTGTCAGAATTAAGTTTAAATAACCTTAAAACATGACACAATCGATACCTCCCACATTAATCCTGATAATAATTCATAACCACCCCACTACACTCACATTTCATTCGGCATACCTAATCTTACTAATAGCATCCTAAAACAAACAGGAAACGTACAAGGAATCACAGGAGAAAACTGGCAGCTTAGGTAACGAAATCTTCCAAAATTCGAAAATTATCATATAGGCATAACGAAACGTGTGTACCTTCACCACTGTCACTGCGGGACTCGCTTTGCTTACGCGTATTCAGCGTGGATGACCAGTTCGCCTTCCTGTTATACTACTGGTTGTATACCTCATCGAACCTATGGAGAACACTCGCGGGATATCAAACATACAGTACGTGCTAAACCACGCCCACTCTTTGGTATTTTGTAGGTCCAATATCTGATTCAAAGATTCTCTATCTCTGCTGAAATTTCTAGTGGTTTCTGTATACCTCTGCACCAACGGACTGAGACATATAAATTCAAATTTCTGACACCTCCATAATCTTCTCTCTCATATTTCACAATCACACTCACCAGCGTATCACATCCGTAAGCAAAAGAGCATATTATAAAAATGTAGATTCATTATATTATCAGACAACTACCAGTTTCCACTTCCTGTCGGTTCGTCCAACCCACTACCGTATCCCATTCACCCGACCGTCCAAATCAGCGGCGGTAAACGACAAACGATGGTTGTCAGATTAAATTAAAAATGTCATATACTCGTATGCTGCTGTACGAATGTATATGATTGTCACATTACGCTTATGCAACTGACAGACACTACGTAAAAAAAAGTCCTAAGAATACAATGTGCCATAACTAGATGATTCTTTCTATCGCCACATCACAAACCATCGAATTACAACATAAAGTTGTGACTGGTTGTTTGTGTTTCCTTTCTGTTGTTTACGTATCAGAATGCGATGTCATCGATAATGAAACAATAATTTCGCAAAACTATCTCACCCCAACGTATCTGAAAATGCTAACCTACATCCACATTTCGTTTTTGTAGGTATTAGACACATAAATTGTCAGATGGCACACGTTTATATGTCTGGCATAATTCACTTTACACAATAAAAGCAAACAAACCGAACGCTTCGTACCCAGCAGGTTATGGGTTCCAATCACGACTTCGAGACCGGACATCCTTAGGGTGCCCACACACGAGCAGATTTTACCTCAAGGTAAGTCTCATCAAACGTTAAGTCTGTTAGCACTCTCTCACTAGAACACTTCTACACATATCTGCACATTCTTAAGAGTACTACAAAGAGTCAGAGGTAATTAATTGGTCAGAAAAAAAATTCTTCACATTTACTTTGTGCAGTCGCAAGACGTTTAGAAGAATCTTGCTTTTTCATGTCTTCCGTACAAGAAGATGGCAATTTATATACTACCTCGTATTTTATTACCACATTTTTATCAACACTCTCATAAACGTTTTAATGTTTTACTGAAAGTTTATTACAGGCAATATCTGCAATTGCTTATTCAACTAATCTTCACTCTTACCTGTCCCTAAAGACACGAAATATTTGTAAAATTCAATAAGTTGCTCACTTAATTCATGACTGAAGTGTCCCAATTCTGCCATCGAATAGGCACGTAACGAACTGTTAATAAATACAAGCCGATTAACGTCAAATTACCCGGGTCCACACTACCTTACAAACACGTTAAAACTTGTGGCCATACAAAAGGGGACTTACCTCAGTTCTTGGGTTTGAACAGATATGGCTTGAGAGAAGTCCTCTTTTGTATGGTGCTGGTCTTCAGAATATACAGTCTGTATTCGAACCTGCGACATTACCTGCCGCCACCGAGTTTTTGGTGCCGACTATACAGGGCACAAGTTTCATCGGGTATTAAAAGTGCCCGTATCTGCACAGCTTAATTCTAGATGCCAGTCTGTTGGATCTGCGGTGACATGCCTTGAGATAAGACTCCTTATCCTTATATATGGGCACGCTGAGATACTTAGTGGTTTTATGCAGTTCCTCCGAACACAAGTGAGGATAAAGTCTCAAATTAGACAACGGCCGCTACCAGTTCAAAGCATTAATCAATCACTCCAACACGCAATGCTAACCAAACTAGTGGCGGCATCGTTCAATAAATAAATATATAAACAAATGAACAAGTAAGAAAAACAGAACTGAATGAGGTGTGTATCTCCCCCAATCCCGCCAATACTTTATCCAGCAAAACAGAATCCAACCATCATTATGACTGGCTAGCCCCCACAAGAAGGTAAAACACCTCCGATGCCAGACAGTGACACAACAGTTACACCGCTGAAATGCTTCCCGAGTTTTCAAATACGGGAACACTCACTATGATCACGTCCTATACAAGTACTTTAGTAAAATGAAACGTCAAATGAAATGTCGAGAATTAAATTCACAACAATGATTTGTATTTTTCTTTTCATGCACTACAGATTATTAGAAGATAATGACGATACGTTTCGGTCCAACATACGAGTATGTGTAATATAACCTATACCTTGTCCCTACAATTCAATAACACGAGGGATGTAAAGTATCCGAAGTCATTAACACATATCTTGAAAACGTAAAGTGCTAAAATGTTACATAACCATAAAACAGCAACCAAAGCGATTCCACAAACTACACCTACTGAAATATTATCATTAAACACTCAAAAAAAAAAAAAAAAAAAAGGCAGTGGCACATTGACTCATCCATGAAATATCGACACACCTATGGACATATACTTATTTGGGATTATAAATACATGTTCATTAGCTCAGCACAGCTTCGGTCATTTCAAACGATCACATGCCACGTAAATTGTACGTCACTTCGTAAAAATGTTTCAAATACACTTCCATAGCAAACGGGATACTTCACATTAATAATCATACAACATACCAAATGCATGATGCATCTTTCAGATATTGTCACAGTAACGGGGATACTTCACTATCATCATCATCATATAACATAAAAATGCGTGTTATAAAACACCAAATTCAGTGAAATCACGTACTTACCAAGAATCACGAAACTCCATCCCGAAACACAACTTACTCGGCATCATGCACTGCGTTACTTCCCACAATGCACTATTCAGTACGGCCAACCTTGCAGATCTGAACTCGCCATTGACTCGATATATACAGCCACAATCTGTGGTAAGTACTTATCGTATTATCCGATTTAAAAAAAGTTTCAAAGCCTAGGCGGTTCCGCGAATTCTACAAACATAAAAAGTACACCCTTCAGTTGGCTGTAGACTGGTGGACATGTTACATGCTTGTTAATCTTGACCAAACGGCAGAATTAGTTCCCCCAACACGAGCTGTCAGGTACAACATATCGATACTTTCGCAGTGCCGTACGATCAAAAAAAAAAAAACATTCACACGCCTAATCAATGTATACTGGACACACAATGCTGCCATCCACCCTGCTCCACACGGATTTTTCTGGCGGGTAAATTCAAACGCAATCGGCCTCTTTGATTCACTTTATTGCGTCTAACTCCCACTCATTATGCGGCAGAATACAAAATCAACATTGAATGTAACTACAACTCTTACAATTCATGGAAAGTACGCACTGCTCATCTTCAGGCAAAACTTACAAGTATAATTCATGCTGTTCAAATTAACTGGAACAAACAGCACATTATACTCATGACCACCCTTGAGTTTGCATACAAAAAATGACCTTCACATCAGGCAAGTATTCAATAAATTAACAGTGGAATGCATGTACCTGAAAATAACCAACAAATTTGGGGTACTAAATCATTCCCAGAACAGGACAAAATGGCTTACAGCAAACAGTAATCTCTTCATATGCATAAAAAAACACATTATTGGCCTTCACGCATGGTGGAAAAGTTGCTGTACTTGCCTTATCCTACAGTCCACAGCACTACATGTTGGAACATTGTGTTCACGTATTATCCACAGTAAAGACAAGATGTCCATCAAGCTACTATTCACTAAAAATAGCATCAGTACTGAGCCTTCAAATCTTAATATCCAAACTAAAGGCTGAAATGCATACCCACCTGCCTTCATGCTTCATGTATACACAATGTTCCTAACAATTAAAAATGAATGAAGGCTTAAGTAATCTTCAGATACACCTATTTCTGCCACACGTGCACACTACTTACCTAATCCACACGCAACATAATTATTATTCCAAAGCAATGGTCCATGGTATAAATACGTCAAGGAAATTCAATATTTTAACGGCAATTCACAATTGCTTTTGTTTCCAAATACATCTGTGTCAGCCACACTGTTACACAATTAGATCATATATTCCTATAACCGAACAGATCATTACATATATACATACATACATAATCAAGTACATATGTAGATATGTATGTCCATATATATATATAAATTGTTTTCAACAATACTTTCCGTGTACTGTAAACAATCATGGACACCACCACATGGTAAGGACCTATGTATGATAAACACTGCAGTACATATCTGACACTGTATGCTACATTTACAGAATTTACATGTATACATCTCTTCATATTAACAATAAACCACATATTTTCATTTAATTTTATCCACATTTCACACAGAAGCCACAGAAATGGAGACAAGCTTACAGGCAAATAAAAATAACGGACTCATATTTCGTAATTTCAGACCTTCATAGAGAATTCCCATCAGCATATGTTTCTGTATTACACACGTGGAAATGTTACAACAAATAACTGATCCTTCCTCCTTACATCATTATTCGGCATATACACTACATTTCCTTCTCAGACCTACTGTCTTACTTATACCTGTCTAATAACTAACAACGTGTCTCATACAATCCACTGCGGCCAATATACCTAACCCATTTAATAACATCATGGTCTGAATAGTTGAGTTTTGGTTCGAACACTTTCAGGTATCGAACCTTAAATCCAGAAGGAGCAAAAGGAACCTGAAAAAGCAAATCATAATACGGTTTAAATGCAACAGCAATCAATACTTACTCACATTTACATATCATATTATTTAATCCTATGTTAGCAACTAACAATCCTGCAAAAAGAAACAGCATATTTACCTGAATGCAAGGTGACTCTATTCAAAGACAAGCCTACAAATAAAACTAGTCTGCCAAAGGGACATGTTTTCATCCAAATTTAAGATGACCCCCAAAACTGAATAATCTACTACGAAGAAATATTTTGCTATAAATTTGAAACACTCAATACACAAAGCATTTCAGATTCTATCCATCTATACATATAAGTATCACTGTCTCCATCTTCACAGTCAGAGCCTTCATATTCCTCACACTCACTCCTAATATCCCCAACCTCTTCACTGCCATTCCACAACATATCATCATCAGTCTCATCCATTGCAGTGGGTATACATCACTTCTACAAGCCCTTCACAGTCACTTCTGGTAAGATGCACTGCAATGCTATTACAATTTAATTTACCTATCAACAATATTTTTAATGTCTTTCAATGTAACATAGAAGTTCATCATGCACATGAGTTTGTTAATATTGGCATTTCACTCTAACAGCAAATTATTGTACAGACTGACTTTTGCAATACAACATTTCATGCAAAGAACATGTTTTCCTAAGCAATGCAGTTTTCCAGTACTACCTGATATTTCTGCCTGTGTAAATAATGTATTAACATGAACATAACATATTCACACAGACTGAGAAAAACAACATTGTTTAACTCCAAAATAATTAGGTACACATGCCTTTTGTGTAATGTAAACCTGACCAATTCTAATATCCATGTTCTTTTGAAAATTTAATGTATTCATAATAATAAGAGTCACCTTGGGTACAGATAAGCGTGCAGTATGGATCATACCAATATATTAGGCCTAGATAAATATTATGTTTTTTCTGACAGGATAACTCAGGCCCTGTGTATTACCTCACCCATTACACATTACAGACACTGACATAATCAGCCTACCTCAAAATTCATTGAAATTGGAGGTCGAGTCCATTTCTTTTTTGTATCAGTTTCAAGAAGTTCAATCTCAGCAGATAACTGAGTTTCTTTCATGCCAGCCATTCTCTTGATCCTGAAAAAAGCAAAATGACAACTACAGACTGCACGGCTTATCAAGTGCAAGGGGCACACTACTGTCATCTGCTTCTCACATCTCCCAGTGATGATGAATTGTACATGAAATGATGAGGAATTACACTAGAAATCTCCACTCCCATTGGCTTGAGACAATCCCATACACTCTTTCTGCCTTCTGCAGCTGCAGCTGGCCAAACTACCTGTACCTCACACTACAGGCCTACTATATAATCAACATAAATTTCCCTTTGTTATCACTTCAGCATCCAACCAAACCAATTCAGCCAACCTGATGATCAAAGCAGTAAACTACCCTAAAAGGTCAAATTAGAGAAGGTAGAGGCAGTACACTGCTCCAAAATCTAGGAATATTAAACCACTAGATAGAGCAGGCACCCAACAGAAGACCACAACTGATCAACCACCACCATAAAAACCTTTATACTTTTAAAACGACATACAAAGTGTATAACTTGCATTATAAAAAATGACACAGCGTGTACAGAATAAAGAAATGCCACACTACATACCATATAACAATAAACCTTTTTTATAAACTGCTACTTTCAAAAACAGGGAATCTGGATTATCCAGGCATTACAGTTCCAGCACTAATATCAATGTACTCATGTTCCGAGTTACAACTGGCAATGATCAAGAACAAAGTGTAACTTACAGAAGACGAGCCACATAATATAAAATAATTTCCAAAATTCCAGCGTACTGCATGTCATGCATACAGCAGTATTTCAGAGCTGGATTATTGTGACAGAATAATTGTAATGTGCTGGGCTCTGGCCACAATGTCCATGGCATGAATAAATTCATGGAACAACTCAAAATACAGACTTACTTATTCCAATGAGCAGAGTCCTCCTTGAAAAGCTAATCTGTTCTCAGCTAGTCAAGAAATTCCCCACACTGTGTGGAACCCACAAGTTCATTTTGCATTCACATGTGCCAGCCACCTGTCCCTGTCCTGAGCCAGAACAATCCAGTCCATGCTCTCACATCCCACTTCCTGAAGATCCATCTTAATATTATCATTCCATCTATGCCTGAGTTTTTCCAGTGGTCTCATTCCCTCAGGTTTCCCCACCAAAACCCTGTATACACCTCTACTTTCCCCCATACATGCTACATTCCCCACCCACCTTATTCTCCTCAATTTGCCCCAAACAATATTTGGTGAGGAGTACAGATCATTAAGCTCCTCATTATGTAGTTTTCTTTACTCTCCTGCTACCTTGTCCCTCTTGGGTCCAAACCCTCTCCTGAGCGCCCTATTCTCGAACACCCTCAGCCTACATTCCTCCCTTAATGCAAGCAACCAAGATGCAGACCCATATAAAGTAACAAGCAAAATTATAGTTTTCTATATCTCAATCTTTAAATTTTTGGATAGCAAACTGAAGACAAAAGATTCTGCACCAAATGACAACAAGCATGTCCTGACTTAAATCTGCTCTTAATTTCTTTCTGAATGGAATTTTGATTTGTTAAGGTTGTTACCAGATATCTGAACAATTCCACCCTTTCCAAAGAGCTATTAACACTCCTTACATTGTGATTTCATTCTGCATTCTGATCTCAAAACATGACCATGTCAAAATACAGACTATCACATGAAAATAAAAACAAAAAATATACAAAAACACAGCCCACTCTTCTGCAGATAAAACAATAAAATGGCTTACTTCCAAACTATGGCATTTTCTGATGCTTTATATTTAGCCTTTCCCTTCAGGCAAATCAACTGAACACCTGATGTGTTCAAAGGTGTCGGAATCTTCACTTCAATCTTCTGTCCGAGTAATGACGGCTTAAAGTTTGACTTCAAGACAACCTTCACTTCCATTTTAGTACGCCCAACTTCACGAACCAATGGAATAACACGGAAAGGCAAGGATATATCCTTAGTGGTTCGGTACCTAAAAATCAAAATTGTTATTTACACTACACACAGCAGTGAATGATTCAGAACACAGAAAATAATTTTCTTTGCATCAACTAGACTACTATGCATGTTTGTTTGTGTGTGTGTGTGTGTGTGCGCGCGCGTGCCTCTACATATGCATAATATATCACATGCAGTTATTCCTGGTATATGTAATTGAAATGTTACAATTTACATACTTCAAATAGCAATATAGGTACTTCCACCTCTCCTACGCTCAGCTTACACAGTAGTAACATTAACCTTTACAGTACCAGACATACAAAGAACTGCATCCCCTGTTATCCTGATTTAAATGTCAACATTGTGCCACAGTATCCTTTGGTTCACAGTGTACCACCAATGGATACCACTTCCACGGCTTACAACAACAGCGGTCCTTTACTAAAAGTTGAACCCTGTCTGTTCTGTATTTCCAGTTACTTTCAGAACTGCCAATTTAGACACACCAAGGACTCATATTTAGCACATTAACTGCAAGGATATGTGCTTAGTGTGCACAAGCAGTTTTAGTATTTCAATCACATGAAATTACTCAAGTACTCAAGTTCAGTACCCAAGAAACAGATCTACTACACATGCAGTCTGCTTCTGAACTGATCTAAAGGTGTAAATCGATAATGTACAACTGGTATCTTGGACCTTATTAATTCACACCTGATGCTCCCAAAATCAATATTTCAGTCCTAGATGGTTTCTTATTCTCAAACAGAAAATGATGAAGACAAAGGCCAAAATTTTAAATTGTGGACATGCATAATAAAAAGATTAAACCATACCTCATTAGTTCAAATTCTCCATCAGGTGGAATAAAACTAATTGAGTGTTCAGTCTCAAACTTGGACAACTTCACACACTGGTGGAACTGGCAGTCATCAATAACTACAACTGGTTTGCCAGATCGAGCTGGGTCATCACCACCTCCACTCAGACCCTTTCCTTTGGCTTCCATTACAATTTTGTCATTGATCCCAAATTTGCATTCTGGCATTCCAGACAGGTATGACTTCATGACAACTTTTCCTGCCACATGCGCTGACAGAACTTGACCTAAAATGTAATAAAATTTCTTCCAAAAAGAAACATCACACTTCAAGGTATAGCAGATTCATAAAGAACAGCAATAAACATTCCTCTGCATTGCTGTCTTTGCTTGAATAACCCAACTTCAAAGACATTGAACTATTTTTGGTCAAACTACCAAGAACACTCCAACATGAAAATACCAACACACTTTAACAGTGTTAATGTTCTATTCAAGTCCCTCACAGCACAAATCTAGTGCGTATTAGCAAATGTATGCTTCACAGGATAAGATTTGTGCACTCAACTGATCATACCTTTTCCACAAATAGCCATTCAGTCCGACACATTTCTTTTTTGTTGATAAAACAAACTGCTTTGTTTTACAATGCAGCCACAAGTTTCAGCTTAAAATAAAGCCATTATTAGGATATTTTTGTACAAAATATATTCACACAAAATAACAAAAAGCTAATTCTTTTTGAGGGGGAGTGGGGTATTCAGATCTGAAACTAAAAAACCATGAATCAGAAAAATACTGCCCTCAGAACAGCCATAAAAGTATAACACTCATTATCTAGTACTATATTATGTGCATTGTATACGTTGGCTCGTCATAAAAGTCAGTGCATGTAAATTTTATCAATTATAAAAATCTTAAAATTTTTAGGCCAATTACCTTCTAAACTTCTTATTAAAATTCAACCCAATCCGTTATTCTCTCCTGTTAACACCTGCACCCACGAATCCCTATTTAATGTCCTAAACCTACACACGTTACCAAAAATTCTACTTCGTCTTACCTTGGGGAGACATAAGAAGATTGACGTACTCCAGAACATCCAGAAAGAGTTCATTGCGTCTATATTTAATTCCTTCTCGTCGCCAGCCAATTTGTCCAGTAACTTGAGATGTGATTTGTGCCTGTTCCTCTTTTGTCTGTGATTTAATACCTTGTTGTGTAATGAATGTCTTCAAAACTCCAGTGTCAGAATTCTGAGGATATCCGAAGTCCAGGATTTCTGTTTCCAAATCAATTCAAATAAAGGTGCACTGTGCTTAACAAATCTGTAAATCATGCTACATTTAATTCCATGTTATTATAGATCCATACCCCAGTGCTGGAAAGATGTTTCTGCTACTCAGAACTACAAATAATGCTACAAAGAGATGCAGGTTTGTCACTGCTGCATAAAAGGCTTATCAAAATGGCTTTGAAGCAGTGAGCAGAATGAGACGGACATGGATTCTGAAGAATTGGGACTTAAAAAGAACAAAGACTGAGACATAGTTTACCATGACCAGAAAAATTATCTTACTTGCTTCAATTAACAAACCATATATACTTTAAGATTATCCAAGCTATGACAAGGCATTAAGCTTTCATTTGGTGCAGTAGCAATATCATGAATCACAGTTTATGCCATACTAAGCAAGTTTAGATTCTCACAGTAGTGTAACTGAAGATGTCTGTCACTAGACTGTGATGCTACATTGCTGGGTAAGTGGCTCCCAACATTTCGAAGGAATGTGTTGCATTCAACTTTCATGTGTTGAAGATGAACCTGAACCCTCAATGACAGTGATACATTGCACTGAAATGTTAGAAACCAATCCCAGATGACCAGAACCCACCATTTTGGTACTGCTTATTTACTGGAAGTAGACTCATATGACCATTCTTTATACACTAACTAGCATAACACCTGCTGAAAATTTGTGGAAAGGCTCTTTTATTTCTTTCATGAACTCAATTGTTACTGCTCTTACAGATTAATCGTAACATTACATTTTAAACAACAACATAAAGGTGAGATCACAATAATATATGTCGATACACAGTTTTAGTGCACTCACATTGCTTCTGCAGATATTCCTCTCATGATAACAGACAATGTCTTTTATAAATATGGAATTCTTCAATCACAAGAGCCCAAAACTGGACCCTCCCCTGTGCCACATGCATCCAGTCCACAACATCAAAAATTATTTATTTAAGAACCATTTTAATATTGCACCCCCATCCATGCCTAGTTTCTTCAAAGAAGTGTCCTCACATTAAGTTTTCTGACAAGAATTTTCAATACCTTTCTGATCTCTCCCATGCACAGTGTATGTCACAACCATTTCATCTTCCTTGATATTATCATTCCAATAACATTCAGTGAAGATGACAAGTTATGATCCTCCAAATTATGCAGTTATTGCCAAAATACTATTAAGTCATTTTTCTCTTAGACCCAAGTATTATCCTCAGCTCCTTCTGCCTATACACCCTCAAAACATGTTCTTTCCTTAGCGTGAGTGACCAGGTTTCTCATTCACACCAGACAGCAGGTACAATCACATTGTCCTCTTTAAACCAGAATGGAATAAATAAATGTGTATTGAGTGGCAGCAGACATTCTCCAATTTTAATCTCCTCTTCATTTCTCCATAAACATAACTTTGACCTGTTAGTCTCATTCCCAAATATTTGAATTTTGCCACTCTTTCCAATGAATGAATAAATATCTTTATGATATCACTCCATGCAGATTACAATGGCAGTGGTTAGTTACTGTATTAAAGTCTTCCAATGTAATGGAAAGATTCAAATAATAAAACAGCATGAAAAATAAACTCATAATTAACAAGTATGAGAAGAGATATGGTTACGATACCATCTATGAGAAAATGTATTGAATTGTTCCACTCAATATACATTGCATGCAAGAACACAAAATCTAGTTATTCTGTCAGTTATTTTATCAAAAGAATCACAGATTCTGTTTTGCTCTTTACATGAATGGTCTTATGGATTGTATACAGCCGTTTCTTTGCAAACAAAAGACGCACAATGCTTGCATGCTACGCAAGTTCTCCCGTTGCAACTTACCATCAAGGAGTTCATATATAAGAACAAAATTGTTCTTAATATTTTCCTCCGAAATCTTCCCAAAATATGACTGCATAACATCAATGATTTTTAGAAGAAATTCGAACACCATTGCAGCATTCACATTTTGTTTTGTCACTGCAGCTAACCAAATGTTTGCTCGCTGAAAACAAACAAAAACCATTCAAATACTTCAAACACATCTCACACAATTCTGCATTCCTAAGGACTACCGGTTGGAGCAGTGCTCATGTATTGGACAACTGCATTTTATAAATACGGGCGGACCCTCCCATACCCGCAGATTCAGTATACATGGTTTCAGTTATCCGCGGTTTACCACGGCCCCAAAAAATTTGGAAAAATTGAAGAAATAAAGCTTCATAAGTTTCAAAACGCCCACCAAGTGAGAACAGGCCGTAACACGGTGAAATCCAGCAGCTCAAACGTGCCCAGTACTTGACACATCTTACTTTGTCCCCGTACCCACACTTCTCCGAAAACTTGTAACCATTCTGCTTCTAGCGTTCTCGCTGTTCAAATTAGTTGCTGCATTATCACAGTGTTTTATGTTCAGAAAGCAACAAGACGAATGGAGAAGTCAGTGAATATCCACAATACACTAAGACATTTTTAACAAATAAAGTTTTCTTATCACAGATTATGTACAGGTATGTACATATGATTTTCATTGAAAAATGTATAACAATAATATGTTTTTTCTATTGGTTATGCAGCACTTTGATGGAAAAGCATGTTTTTATTGTTCTGTCATTCCTTGAAAGTGTACGTGATACTGTACGGTACAGTTACTGTATTTTTTATTGCTCTATCGTCTCTTAAGGATTAGGCCAAAACGTCAGCATACCTTACTTTCATACGTACGAGAGAAAGTACACTATAAGTGTACAAGGTAGTGTACAGTACACTTCATTATTACTTTATTTAATGTTGGTAATATCTTACTGTGCATAATTTATTAATTAAACTTTACAATATTTATGTATGTTTCATGAATTTCACGTTATATATAGCGTTTGGTATTATCTGCATTTTCACGTAACCACGGTAGGTCTTGGAACATATTACCCAAAAATACAGGGGTCCGCGTATACAGAAAAACTATTTCATGGATGTACCAGGTTACATCCTTTCTGCTACACATTATGCCTGTCTCCATTGTCACATTTCCTACATGATCACTTGCCCGTAACAATATGAGCGCAGCAACATGGAGGGATGGTTCCTCACCCACATGCATGTAAATGTGTATGTGGGCATTACAGACAACCAGAGAGATCCTTTCAGCTGGCAGATCTTCATGAAATTTGGTATGAATATAAAAGTACTGGAGGCCAACCAACCAAACCTACAGGATTCACAATCTCAAATAGTGACAATGACAGCATCATCTAGTCAGTGCAGGATCCCAACACAAGGTAACACAGCAGATCCTTTTTTTTAAATAAAAAAAAAACTTATATTACACTAAATTTCTTAGATGTAAACAACAGGGCAACAGCATAAAATCTATACAGGCAGGTCTGGATTTATGTGCTTCTTTTTGCGCGATTTCGCTTTTCGCTTGAAAATTTACACCACATTTTGAATTTACGCGATAATGCTTTATTTAAAGCAATCTGGTATAGGTGATCCTCGGCTGCACTTATTTTCTGTAGGAAGCTAGCAAACAGTAATGTCACTGTCATGCTATCAGTCACATGTGTGGATTGATTACACTGGTGATACAATCATGTAGCTTCCTCTCTATAACAATGACTTTTCTTACCAACATGAATGAGAAATGTTAACTCTACATAACCTCATGCAATCCAAGCAAAAAAAGTCTGCAATAGAAATCAGTACTGAAGAGAAGTTTTACGTAATAAGTCAAACTGCAACTGGTTAGCAAATTGTTGATATATGGCATAATGTCAGACTCCCTCAGAGTAGTGTATGTACAATTCATGACAATGCTGATAGAACTAAAGAATTTGTTTGTGCATCAAGACTACCATAATCCTACTGGAATGAACCATACCAGAACTATGGATGTGAGTCTCTTACATTTTTATTGTATTACAAATAAATATGTTGTACAGAAATGTATGAATGATGTATAGAAAAAAAATGTATGCATGTATGTGTGTGTGTGTGTGTGTGTATGTATGTGTGTGTGTGTGTATATATATATATATATATATATATATATATATATATATATATATACAGGGTGTAACAGGAGGAACGGACCAGACTTCGGGAGGGTGTTCCTTATGTT